>JAANMT010000381.1_pt1 | contig 48873 bp, 53 predicted proteins | sample 7279711 | NCBI WGS metagenome assembly JAANMT01 (sample SAMN14094538, study PRJNA606508) | bioreactor metagenome | isolation source: A lab-scale SPAN reactor treating ammonium-rich wastewater day 1 | place: Ireland: Galway | collected 2017-01-16 | reverse complement strand
ACGCTGCCCGACTGCCCCATCGGTGGCCCTCTTGGCTCGATGGGAGACCCCGTCGTGAAGGTCTACGACAACCGAGAAGTGCGTTTCTGCTGCGCGGGCTGCATCGGGACATTCGAAAGCGACAAAGCCAAGTACTGGGGCGAGATCGACAAGAAGGTCGTCGTGCAACAGCTCATGCACTACCCCATCGGCACCTGCATCGTGACCGGAAACGAACTTGATGCGGATGCTGTAAACCATGTGCACAACAACCGCTTGGTACGACTCGCGAACGCCGATGCCGTTACCGCGTTCAAGGCCGATCCGAAGAAGCATCTCGACATGCTGGACAAGCGAATCATCGAGTCCCAGCTCCCGGGCTACCCGATGGTCAACTGCCCCGTCGGTGGTCCGCTCGGTTCGATGGGCGAACCGGTCAACTTTATCTACATGAATCGGCTGGTCCGATTCTGCTGCGGGGGGTGCGAGAAGTCGCTCGTCAACGAGCCAGGCAAGTACATGACCAAGCTCGATGCCGCGTACGCGGAAGAGCAGCGTGCGAACTACGCCCTCGACACCTGCGTCGTCACCGGGGCGAAGCTCGGATCGATGGGCGAACCGGTGGAGTTGGTCGCGGGCACGAAACTCGTTCGTTTGTGTTGCGCCGGCTGCCTGCCGAAGTTTAGGGCGAACCCTGCAGAGTACCTCGCCAAACTTCCGGAGTGATCGTGGATGGAAGGACGCACACAATGACAAAACCGCGCAATCCAACGGCCGATCCCGTGTGTGGCATGATCGTAACCCCAGGCTCGGAAGCGGAGCGATTCGAGCATGACGGCACCGAGTACCTGTTTTGCAGCTCGCAATGTGCAGACAGGTTCAAGGCAAGTCCCGAGCGATTCGTGTCGAACAGCGATCCGGGCGGGCAAGAAACGGCGTCGCATTCATGCTGCTCACACAAGCACGCGGATGATGCGGCACAACGGCATGACGGGCCCAAGGATGTTATCTACACCTGCCCAATGCACCCCGAGGTTCGTCAGATCGGCCCCGGCGATTGTCCCAAGTGCGGCATGGCGCTCGAACCACTCGACGCCACGGCGGAACAGGACGACACAGAACTGTACGACATGACACGGCGGTTCTGGGTCGGAACCGTGCTCACAGCGCCGCTCCTGATCTATGTCATGGGCAACATGTTGTTCGGCCACCCGTTCCACCGCTGGGTCAGCCCCACGGTGAGTCAGTGGGGCGAGATGGTCCTGGCCACACCCGTGGTGCTGTGGTGCGCGTGGCCGTTCTTCGTGCGGGGTGTGCGGTCCATCCGAACGATGTCGCCGAACATGTGGACCCTGATCACCATCGGCGTATCGCTCGCGTACATCTACAGCGTGGTTGCGACCGTCTCACCGACGCTCTTCCCGGAGTCCTTGCGGGACGAGACGGGCCGGGTTGGCGTGTACTTCGAGGCCGCGGCCGTCATCGTGACGCTAGTGCTGCTCGGACAGGTCCTGGAGTTGCGAGCCCGACGCCAGACCGGCGGTGCGATCCGCGAGCTGCTTGAACTCGCGCCCCCCACGGCCCGCCGTATCGCCGAAGACGGATCCGAAGAGGATGTGGCGGTCGAGGAACTCCGACCCGATGATCGGGTGCGGGTTCGCCCTGGAGACAAGATCCCGATCGACGGCGAGGTCGTTGAGGGCCGGAGCACCATCGACGAGGCCATGCTGACTGGCGAGCCCGTTCCCGTGAAGAAGGGAGCCGGGGATTCGGTCACAGGCGGCACGGTCAACAAGACCGGATCGTTCGTGATGCGAGTCAGCCGAACCGGATCGGACACCACGCTCGCGCAGATCGTGCAGATGGTCGCCGAGGCCCAGAGGTCCCGTGCGCCGATCCAGAGACTTGCCGACGCGGTATCCGCGTGGTTCGTCCCCGCCGTCGTTCTGATCGCCATCATCGCCTTCGTCGTGTGGTTGCTCGTGGGTCCGTCACCGGCGATCAGCTACGCGCTGGTCGCGGCGGTTTCAGTCCTCATCATCGCCTGCCCATGCGCCTTGGGGCTGGCTACACCCATGTCGATCATGGTGGCGGCCGGGCAGGGAGCCAAGCAGGGCGTGCTCATCAAAAACGCCGCGGCGATCGAGGCATTCGAGAAGATCACTACCATCGTCGTGGACAAGACCGGCACACTCACCGAGGGCAGGCCGGAGTTGGTCGTCGCGGAGGTTGCGGACGGTCAGGATGAGCCTCGGGTGCTGGCGCTGCTGGCCGCGGCGGAGCGGGGCAGCGAGCACCCGCTGGCCGAGGCGATCGTCGCCGGTCTGGATGACCGGACCGAACAGCGTTTCGACGCCACGGATTTCGAGAGCATCACCGGCAAGGGAATCATCGCCACGGTCGATGGCGCGCGCGTGGCCATCGGCTCACCCGCGCTGATGCGAGATGAGGGTGTGGAATTTGATTCGCTGGCCGATCGAGCCGAAGAGCAGCGACGCAAAGGCGGCACTGCGATGTTCGCATCGATCGATGGAAAGCTGGCTGCCCTGCTCGCGGTCGCGGACCCGATCAAGAAGACCACACGCCAGGCCATAGACGCACTACACGAACATGGGATGACCGTGGTCATGCTCACAGGCGACAATCGCACCACGGCCCAGGCCATCGCCGACCAGCTCGGCATCGATCGCGTCGAGGCGGAAGTTCTCCCCGACCAAAAGGCCGAGATCATCCGTAAACTGCAGAGCGAGGGGCAGCGGGTCGCGATGGCGGGCGATGGTGTCAACGACGCGCCCGCGCTCGCCCAGGCCGATGTCGGGGTCGCCATGGGCACAGGCGCGGGCGTGGCGATCGAGAGCGCTTCGATGACGCTGGTCGGTGGCGATCTCAACGGCCTGGTCCGGGCCCGAGAGCTGAGCCGCGCGACGATGAGGAATATCCGACAGAACCTCTTTCTCGCATTCATATACAACGCCGCTGGCGTTCCCATCGCCGCGGGTGTTCTCTACCCAGTATTCGGCGTCCTGCTGAGCCCCATGATTGCCGCGGCGGCGATGAGCCTTAGCTCGGTGTCTGTCATCGGAAATGCCTTGCGACTGCGCGTGATGGCATTTAGGTCATGAAGCTGTCACTCCTTCACCGACTGCCCCGGCCCCGTCCCAAAGGTCACGATCCCGCTCATGGTGTTGCCGGTTTGCGGGCCGGTCGCCGAGATGCCCGGGCCGCTTCCGGATTCGGATTGGCTCTCGGAACCGCTAGAGGAGCCCGAGGAGGAGAAGGACGAGGAGCCGCTCGACTTGCCGGATGAGCCCGAGCCGCTGCTGGAGCCCGATCCGGAGCCGGATGCGGACGCCGAGATGCCGCTGCCCGAGCCAGAGGAGGCGGCGGTGGCGGGCAGATCGTTGTGGACCCAGACACCCTCGGCCAGCAGGGTGTTGGTGCCCGGGATGTGGATGGCGACGGTTCTCGATGGTGCTTCCACCCGATCGACCCATTCGACCGGCTCTTCGTTGAACAGATCGTCGACCAGCCGGTCGCCGGGCCGGACAAACTCGGCCGATGCGAAACCCCACTCGTCGCCGCGGCGGATGAGGATCGGGTGCTCGGGCGTGGCCTTGATGCGGCGGTTGATGATCACGAAGCCTTGGTGCTCGCCGAGAGAGATGCTGGCGACCCGTGCAGGGACCTGCTCGGCATCATCCAAACCGTGGTGCGAGAGCCAGTTGTACTGGGCGCGGTACGGAACATCGACCTCGAGGCCGGGGACGCGGATAGAGGCGACGAGGTCACCGGGCTTGAGGTTCTCGATGGGCGTGACGCGGCCGTCAGCCAGGCGGACGAGGGTGCCGAAGAGCAGGCAGTTGCCGCCCGAACTCCCTGGCCCGGTTCCGCCGGGGCCCGTGCCCCCGGGACCAGTACCACCGGGTCCGGTGCCGCCCGGCCCGGTGCCGCCCGGCCCTGTACCACCCGGTCCAGTCCCTCCGGGTCCGGATCCCCCGGGACCCGTCCCCCCGGGGCCGGTGCCTCCCGAGCCGGTACCGCCGCCACTGGATCCGCCTCCGGACGAAACGCCGGAGCTGGCCATCGACGAGCCCGGCTCGCCCGAGCTGCTCGCGCCCGAACTCGCAGCGGTGGACTCGGTGAACTGGCTGGACATGCTGGCCGAGGGTGTGCCGCTGCCGCCGGAGCCGGATGCGGACGACGATTCCGTTGGCTGGCTGGGGATGCTGTCGGTGGGGACCGAGGGCTCGAGCGTCGATTCGGTCGGGGGCATCGACGAGGAGACCGAGGACGACGATTCGCTGGACTCCGTGACCGAACCGCCCGAGCCGGAAGACATCCCGCTCGACCCGCCGCCCTGGGGCGGCGTGCCCGTCGCCCAGACCGGGATGTAGAGGTAGTAACGCGTCGGGCCGTCGCTCATCGGGCGGCCTCCTTCGCGGTCGTCTTCTCGGGCGAGGGATTCGGCTCATACCAGCCCTGCGCACTGACACGCTTGGCGCACTCGGCGCTCGCGGCTGCGACGGCGTCCTCGTAAGTCATCGTCTCGAACGCCCGCAGCTCGCTGCCGGGCGAGCAGTTGACCACACGGAACTTGTGCTGGTCGAAGTGCGGCCGCAGGGCTTCGAAGCGCCGGGCGAGCGAGTCGTAGAGCACGTTGTTGTGGCGGATGGCGTCCTTGGAGCGGTGCTCGTCGAAGGCGTACCGCCGGTCCGGGGCCATCTTGAAGTCGCAGCCGAGCAGGTACACCGTCCCGAAGCCCAGGTAGTGCAGCAGGCGCAGGGCCACCAGCATCACGCTCCGCTTGCCGACGATCCCAAGCGAGTCGGCGGTCTTACCGTCGTTGCCCCAGGGGATCGAGTCCCCGGTCAGGAACCGCTCGTGGTCGAAGTGGTCGGCCCGGCGGAAGAACAGCACCGAAGGCATCTGGTGGACCTTGAACGCGCTGTCACGCATGGTGCCGTCCGGGTTCTGGATGCGCAGCCGCTTGGACCACATGCACGTCGGCACGAACTTGAGGATGCCCGGGTCCTTCCAGCCGGTGTCGATGAAGCGGCCCGGGTCGTCCACGCAGGTCCACAGCGTCGGCCGGTGGATCGTCCACGAGTTGTTCACCCCCATCGTGACGATGCCCCGCCGATGGAGCAGCGAGAGATCGACCTGGTTGAGCGACGGACCGGAGAGGATCAGGAACGCCGAGCGGCCGCGGTAGAACCGCGCGAGCGAGACCGAGTCGAAGTCGGCGGTATACAGGCGCAGCCCGTCCCGGGCGGGACGGCGTGACTTGAGCCCGTGCTGGAGCGCCGCGATGTCCGACTGGTTCTCGCGCATCAGCGGGTGAACCTCCCGATGATGTAACGACCGCCCGCCCGGCGATCGGTGACCGCGCCCACGCGCCCGATGCGGTCGAGCCACCAGTTGATGGGCCGCACGGTCGGGTGCAGGTTCTCGCCCAGGGCGGTGATGCGGCTGGGGCGTGTGCACACCGACACGCAGAACCACCCGCGCGGCCGGGCGACGCGCCGCATCTCGGCCAGCACCGGGTTCACGTCCTCGGGCAGCAGATGCTCGAGCGCGTCGAAGCAGGTGACCACATCGGCCACGCCTTCCACGAGCCCCGTCGCGTGCATGGGCTTGACGACATCGGCGTCGTCGAACGCAAAGTCCACGCCCAGCCCGTCGATGCCGAGCCGGCGCAGGTGCCGGATGAAGTCGTTGCGTCCACAGCCGAAGTCCACGACAAAGCGCGGCTTCCACGCACGCACGATCGGGACCGCGTGGCGGCCGTGATTCGTCGAGCCGTACCCCCCCGACCCCGAGCCCGGCCGCGCGGCCAGTTCGAGGTACTTGGCCCGCTCGTGGTCGCGGCGGGCGTCGAGGTCGTTCGTGGTCGTGCTCATGCCCCGCCCTCCACGAACAGGTTGAACTTCCGGTCGTCGTCCGCGGGGTCGGCCAGCTCCATCAAGGTCATCGCTTCGAAGACCCAGACGGGTCGGCCCTTGCTGTTGCGCTCGCAGGTCAGCTGCACGCACACGCCCTCGGGGATGGGCACGAGCTTGGGCCGAAGCGACCGCGCGGGTGGGCACTTGGGCAGCACGCCCGGCAGGTCGCACACCGGACCGAGGCCCAGCAGGCCCTCGAAGCCCGAGCCCGGGGCGGCCGACGGGGGGGTGTTCATGTGGTGCGCTTCGAAGCGGTTGATCGCCAGCAGCGCGGGGTCTTCCCCGCCGCTGGCCCCCCCAAGCTGCGACGACAGGCCGTCCGGCACCGCGACATACCGGAGGTAGGTCTCGCTGCCCGGATCGCCGTCGAGGCGGGCCTCCTGCCATGGGTAGCGCCAGCGGTTGTGCTCGGTGGGGATCGGCTGGGCCGCGCCGAGGATCGCGGTGACGCGGCCCGATGATGGCCGGCCCATCTCGATCACCGCCCATTTCTCGCCGATGCCTTCCTCCTTCCAGAGGATCGGCACGCCGCCCATGGGCGTGCTGGTGAGCACGGTCTCCTCGGGCGCGAGGTCGCAGGTGGTATCGAGTTCGTTGTTCACGAACACCCGCGCGGGCGTGACGCCGGTGAGCACACAGCGTCCGAGCTCGCCCGCCTTGATCGGCTGGGTCGCCATCACGAACACCATCGGGCTCGAGCCCTCGGTGGCGATCATGCCGGTCAGCGGCGTGCGGCTCTGGAATGTCCGCTCCTGATCCCCCTCGCCCGGCTCAACCAGCACGCCCGAGATCGCGAGCACGTGGTACGGTTCGATCGTCTGGTCGGAGTCGTTGCGCACGAGCACCAGCCCGCGCGGCATGGCGTCGGCCAGAGGCCCACCGCCGCGCGTCTGCTCGCGCCGGCGCTCGGCGACGGCCGCATCGACGAACGCGTTGTACGCCCGCGCGGGGATCACCAGCGGCTGGCCGGATCGGACTTTGCGGAAGGCGTCGGTCATGGTTCAGATCCCCAGCGCCGAGAAGTTGCCCTGGTCGTACACCCGCTCGACGTACGCCGCGACGGGCCGCTTGACGATCGCCTGCGAGCCCGCGTCCTCCGCGTCGGCGTAGCGGACCCACAGGTACTCCCAGCCCTTCTTGCTGATCCCGCTGATCGGCCCGACCGCGATGCCCGAAGCGTTGGGACTCGCCGCAAAGCGGAAGGTGATCTCCCAGTCGGAGTCCACGCCCGTGCCGCGACGCGAGCCGGACGCGCCGAGGAACAGCACCTCGCCGGGCGCAAAGCCCTTCCACGATCCGTTGTTGACCTTGCCGGTCAGGTTGAACAGCGTCGACTTGTATCCCTGCGTGACTTGCGACGCAGGCAAGTAGTGCGTCTCGCTGAACTGGTACACCGGCACGGTGATGTCCACGCCTTCGACGCCGTCGGCGGTCACGCCGATCGCGCCGTTGAAGTTGGGCGCGGTCGCGCCCGATGCGGCGTGGCTGCTGATCGTCTGCTTGCTCTGGGTGATGTGCTGGGTGCCGCCGCCGGTGTCGAAGCTGAAGACGCTCTCGCCGGTCTGCGGGAACCCGTCGCTCTGCGCCTGCCCGTACCGGGCCGTGGCCTCCCAGAGTTCGAAGCCGACCGGCTCGACCGATACCGTCTGGCGTGGGAGGCCGTCGTAAGTGGATGGGCTTTCGTTCTCGGCGGCTGATCGTGCCGCGAGGTCGTCGTTGGTGCCGCGCACGGTGTAGACGAGCTCCGCCGAAGGGTTGTTCTCCGGGGGACCCTTCGTGGACCGGCGGCTCTCGAACTTCTCGGTGACGGTCGTCGGCATCGTGTTATTCCGTAGGAGATACTTGCTGCGATCGCAGTGTGTCCACGGCTAGGGCCGATTTCAGACCAGCTACAATGCTGGCATGTCTGATCCATTTACGCACCTTGACCAACAACTGGGTCGGTACTCGTCGAAGTTGCGAGACGATCTTCGTATTAACGAAGCGGACGCGAACGCAGTGGCGAGTGCACTGCATCGGGATTGTGTAACCCTCGGAGTCGAAGAAATCCGTGGCGCCCTTCGAGAGGACCTGATTCCCTTGAGCAAGCGCAAAGATGAGTTGGTGGCGTTTCAGATGTTCATGGATCGAGTTGCGTCCACCCCGGCTTCTCCGCCTGAAATCATCCGGGCTCAAGTGGTCGTGCAACTCTACATCTCGTTTGTGTACTTGCGCGACACTATGGTTGATGCTGTCAGAAGACGTGCAAGCCCAAATACCACGCTGAAACGGGTATGCAAAGCCTTGTGCGATAACGAAGTTCGCGCTCTTCGGAACGCAGTTGCCCATGGGAACTGGACTTACAGCGATAGCTATGATGGGATTCGCTATTGGGCTTCCAAAACTGAAGACCCCAGTGCGCTCGAGGAGTGGTTTATGAGTCAAGAAGATCTGACTTTTTGGCAATCGCTTTCGCGCTGCACCGGGTACGTGATGATTGAAACGATTTGCGGCGTGTAGGGACATCGTCCCCGTTGTCTCATCCAAATCTCAGCCCTCCTGACTGCACGGAATCGGCCAGGCGTCTGGTGTTCTTGGCGGTCTGCTCGGTGGCCTTGGCGGTCCGTTCGGCGGCGGTGCCCTCGGTGACCAGCCCCTGCACCGCACGGGCGTTGAAGGTGCCGCGGGCGCTCGGGCCGCGGGCCAGTGACGAGCCCAGCGAACCGAGCCGGTCTTCGAGCTCTGCGATCAAGTCTCGTCCGATGCGACCAGGGCCGGACTCGTCGCCCATCGCTTCGCGCCGATCGCGGGCGGTCTCGATCGCCTCGTCGAGCTTGCGGCGGACCTCGTCGAGCGCCCGCTGCGACTCGGCGATGCGGGCCTCGTTGCCGGTGCGCAGCGCCTCCTGGGCTTCCTCGAAGCGCTGGCCGATCTCGGCGAGCGTGGCCTCGTTGAGTTCTGCGGCCGCGTCGCGCTCGCGGCGGCGTCGGTCTTCTCGGGCGCTGAGTTCCCGCTGCGCGTTCTGATCGATCTCCGCGAGCTTCGCATCGAGCTGATCGTCCACGGCCTGTTTCGCGGCCTCGACATCCAGCGAGGAATCGAACAGCCCCTGGATCTCGAGCATCCGCTTGGCGACGAAGCCGACGGCGTTCTGCCAGATCCGCTGGAATCCCGACGCGAAGCGCGTCCAGGTCTTGGAAAGGAACGCGGTCGTCTCAATCCACGCCGACTCGAGGGCGTGCAGGACGATCTGGGCCGCCGCCAGCGCCCCGAACCACATCTTCTGGGCGGTGCCCACGAAGAAGCCCCGGGCCTCGAGCCAGACGGCGTTGAGTTCAGCCACGCCGCGCTGCCACGCCACCTTGAGCCCGAGCCAGAGCACCTCGGCGGCCAGCGCGAGATCGCCCGCCGCCAGCGCGTCCGCGATCCCGCCCGCGACGCGGCCGACGAACGCCCGCAGCTCGCCGAAGCGGTCCATGAGCCAGCCGACCGCCTGCCCGCCCAGGCTCGTGTACCGCACGACCGCGACGCCCAGCCCAGCGATGGCAACGACGACGAGCCCGATCGGTGACATCAGCGCGCCCATCGCGGCCCCGGCCGCGGTCACCAGCGTCGCCAGCCCGCCGAGCGCTGCGGCCAGCACCGAGATGCCCAGCCCCGCCGCGATCAGCGTGAGCCCAACGAGCGCCACGATCGTCGCGACCTTGGCCGCGGCGACGACCACGGCACGGTTCGCCTTGATCCACGCCGTGACGCTGACCACGACACGGCTGGTGGCCTCGGCCAAGCGCGTCACGGGCGGCGCGAGCGCTGAGCCGACGACGAAAACGCCCTGACGCACCGTGCGCCAAAGGATGTTGAGCGTGTCGGTGAGCAGCGCCGCCTCCGCGGCGGCCTCGGTCGAGATGGTCAGGCCCAATGAACGTGCCTGCTCCTGGAGCGCCTCGATGCCGTCCGCGCCGTCCTCGATCAGCGGGAGCAGACTCGTGCCCGCCCGGCCGAAGATCTGCATCGCGACGGCAGCCCGCTTGCTCGGGTCCTCGATGCGGCTGAGCGCTTCCGCCAGCGTCTTGAACTGCTGCTCGGGCGAGAGCCCGCGCAAGGCGTCGGCGGACAGACCGAGCTCAGCCATCGCGTCCTTGGCGGTCGCGAGCCCACGCTCGGCGTCGTTGAGCGTTCGCTGCATGACACGGACGCCGGCTTCGAGCGTCTGGAGATCGGCCCCGGACTGCTCGGCGGCGAAGCCCAGTTCGCTGAGCGCCTCGACGCTCACGCCGGTGCGCTTGCTCATCTTGTCGAGCGTGTCGCCGGCCTTGGCGAAGGACCGCACGCTGGCAGCCAGCGGCGCGAGCCCGGCCGCACCGATCGCGGCCAAGCGGGTGTCGACAGCCCGGACGCCATCGCCAAAGGCCTTGAGCCGCTTCTGGGCGCGCCGCAGCCCGGCGCTGAGCTTGTCGCTCACGCCGAGCTCGACGAACGCCCGTCCGGCGCGGATGCCGCGGGTGTTGGCCATCAGCATGATCTCCGAGCTAGACTGCCAAACGCATGGACGAATCCTTCCGGCAGCACATCGAGACGCTTCCAGGCACACTTGATCGGCTGTTGTCGATGCGGCCTGTCACCTGTACGACCTTGCCCATGGGCATGGCCACGCGTGGGGTCTATCTTTTCAGCGAACAAGACGCGAGTCTTTATGTGGGCCGGTCGAATCGCATGCGTCAGAGGATTCGAAACCACGGCAGCCCATCGGCGACACATCGCCAGGCGGCCTTCGCATTCAAACTTTCCCGCGAAGCAACCGGTAAGGCCAAGGCTACCTACAAGCCGGAGGGCTCCAGAGCTCAACTCATGCTTGACCCGACATTTGTGGCGGCATTCACAGCCGCTAAGGCACGGATTGCCACTATGCAGATTCGTTATGTCGAGGAACCCGACCCAGTGCGCCAGTGCCTGCTTGAGATCTACGTCGGCGTGTCGTTGGCTACACCGTACAACGACTTCGATAACCATTGATGGGTTCATGATGCCCCCTTCACGCTGTTGCGCCAGAGCGCTGGGAGCTTGGGGCGCTCCTTGTCGAGCGCCGGGGCCATGTACGGCCGGGCGGCGATGCGCACCCGACTCTTGATGACGCGCTGACCTCGTCGTGCAGACCGTCGCCGCCGCACGACCGTCGTCCGCCCGCCGAACTCGAGCGCGTTGGGGGCATCGCTGCTGCGGAACCCCACCGGTCCGATGACGACCGTTTCCCGAGATGGCTCGTAGCCGAAGAGGATCATCCGGCGCAGCGAGCCCTCGTGGGCGTAGGGCGGCTGGCCCGGTCGCGAGGTGCCGCGGCGCTTGCGCATGCTCGTGCGGGCGCGGGTGCGCACGAACGCCCCGGCCCGCGACAGTGCCCGCCGGTTGGCGTGGCTGACCGCGCGCTGCACCCGCGCGCGGTCGAAGAACATGGCCTTGACGCGCATGTCGATCACGCGGCGGTTCCTCCGGTACTGGGAGGCACGCGGCCCTCCTTGAGCCCCTTGTTGAACGACGCTTCCTTCTCCTTGCGGAGCCGCCCCGCGCCGATGAACAGCCCGGCCAGGCCGGTCAGCGCCGGCAGGGCCGGACCGGCGATGGGCACGCCCGCGAGCGTGGGGCCGAAGTCGTCGAGTGCCGAGAGGGTGATCTGCCCCAGCAGGCCTCGGACCTCGCCGCCGCGTTCGATGCTGGCCTTCCACTGGGCCCCGACGCGCTGGGTGTCTTCGAACCACGCCCTGTACTCGGCCTCCGCCTCGTTGAGCGTGGTGGTGCGCGGCAGGCCGCGGGTCTGCTGGATCGCGTTGGGGGTCTTGACCTTGACCATGTCGCCCAGGTCAAAGCCCGCGCACGCCGCCAACCCCAGCGACATCATCACGAGGCCGAAGCCGTACGCCGCGTGCTTGGGATCAATCTTCATGCTCGCCTCCTTGCTCTGTCTTGCTGTTGCGGTCCCTGATGAACACGTCCTTGAGCACCCCGATGTCCGCCGGGATCACCTCGCCGCGCTCTGGGGCGAATGGGTCAAAGTCCCCCGGCCTGAACGCCCGCGACTTCTTGGGGTCGCGGTGGCAGTTGGCCAGCAGCGCGAGCACGCTGGACGCGATCTGCCAGTCGTGCCGCTGGCGGGCCTCGGCCATCGCCAAAAGCTCGCGCAGCGTCAGGGGTCCGGGATCGACCCCGGCGAGGCCCGCGCAGCGCCAGACGGCTCGCCAGGCGTCGGCTCCCGCAGCGCCGCCTCGGCGATCGCGTCGAGCGCCCCCGCGCTGGTCAGTTCGTCGATCCGCCGCTGCACCAGATCCCGGGCCTTGTCCATCACATCGCGTGTGGCCTGGAGCACCCGCCCGAGGTTGGCCCGGTCCCTCGGGCTCGGGCAGAAAGCCACGAGTTCCTCCAGGAGCGCCGCCGTCGCACGGTCGATCGCGTCGCCGGCCATCGCACGCCCAAAGTCCTCGTCGCCCACGCCCCGCTCGTCGGCCTGCGGCTTGCACGCGGCGTACACCACGTCGCACAGCAGGATCGGGTCGCGGATGAGCCGCTCGACCAGCGGGCCGTCGATGGCCTCGAGCAGGTCGGTGCCGGTCAGGCCCTTGATCCGCTTGAGCGCCGAGACGTTGACCTCGACGGTCCAGTCCCGGCCCGCGTTGTCCGTGAAGCTCTTCATGGCTCAGCCCCCGATCCACGACGGCGGCGTCGCCGAGTAGGTCACCTTGGCGGTCACCGAGACGGTGATCGCCTCTTCGAGCGACTCCGAGCGGCTGAAGGCGGTGATCATGAAGTCCGCCTGCAGCCCCTCGCCCGACGGCCCATCGAGCACCTGCATCCCGATGACGCCGTTGTTGATGTACGCGTTCTTGATGGCGGTGAAGCCCGTGTCGGTGCTGTCCCAGACCATCTCGAACTCGACGCTGGCCTCCTTGAGCGTCGCGACCGTGGCCCGCCAGCCGCTGTTGGCCCGCGTCGTCACGTCCGCCTCGCCCGTCTCCAGGCTCAGCGTCACATCGCGGACGTTGGCCAGCTCGTTCCACGAGCCTGCGCCGCCCTGGCCGCCGGTCTTGAAGTTGAGCACGGCCTCCATACCCAGACGGATCGACATCGCTTACCTCCTCACCCGGTAGGTGACACTCAGGACCGTGGTCAGCGTCGAACGCTCATCGAGGTGCTCGGGGGCGAGCACGGGGTCGTGGGCGATTGACGACCAGGCGGCCTCGGGGAACTCGGGCAGCCGCTTGTGCCGCAGGTGGTCGCCGACGGCCTCGGCCAGTTCGAGAAGCGCATCGACCCGGGCGTCATCACCCGCGGGCACGCGCTGCTGGATGCCCACATCCACCGTGCACTCGTACTGGCTCTGCAGCCGCGCCAGCGCCGTGATCACCGTCGAGCGGGGCACAACACTCACACGCAGCTCGCCCAGCTCTTCGAGGTCGAAGCTCGGGCGGTGGGCCCGCACGGCCTCGAGCGGCTCGGGGAACACCCCGTCGGCCGCAGCGGCGTTGATCGACGCGGCGACCGCGTCGGCGATCTGGACCAGGACACTCATGGCTCGTTCCTCCGATCACGGGTGCTGTTCATGCGGCCCTCGACGTACGAGAGCCGGCGTTCGAGGCCCTGCGACTCGACGCGCAGGGAGCGGGCCTCGAAGATCAGCTCGTCCAGCCGCTTCTCGACCTGGTCGAGCTTGGTGGTGACCACGCCCCACTGGACAATCAGCGCCGCGATGGCCAGCCCCGCGGTGAGCACCACGCCCGCCCAGCGGGAGCGGCCGTTGGGATGGGCGTTGGCGTTGGTGTGGCTGGCCTGGTGTGTCGATGCGTTCACACGACCTCCGTTCGGATCAGCTTGGTGTGGATGCGCAGCGTGCGGCGCTGCGGGTCGCTGTAGCGCCAGACCGGCTCACCGGCGGGGGCCGCGACCTCGTACACATGCACGCTCTCGGAGCCGTGCTCCTCGATGCGGTCGCCGGCCGCCGGTCGCGCGGTCGAGCCCGCGAGGACCAGAGCCTCGGCCGCGATCAGGTAGTCCCGCGACTCGACGCGGTGGATCACGCTGTGGTCGTCGGTGCGCTCGAAGGCCGTGGATCCGACCGCCGCGGCGAGTTCGATCGAATCGCTCCCGCGCCGGTAGGTCACCGGACGCGACAGGCGCTCCGCACGCACGCGGCCGAGCATCGCCGATCCACGGTCCATCAGGTCCATCACCGCATCACCTCCGTTACGGGATCAGCAGGGCACGCACGGTCTCGTCGCCGGCCGCCGCCGCGAGCACGGCTTTACCGATCCGCTTGTTACCGCTGGCGGTGGTCGTCGCCACGCCGTTGGTCGCGTCCCAGTGCACCACCGCGCCCGCCGCGATCGCGCCCGCGCCTTTGGGGAAGTCGAACACACCCCGGGTCGCGACCGCGCCGAGCGTGTTCGCCGGGATGTCCCGCTTGCTGACGCAGACCAGATCGCCCTGGACCACGACCTCCCCGGACGCGATGTCGGCCGAGGGGGTGATGTCGATCGCGTCGCCGTCGTGAATGAAAATCGTTGCCATCGCTGTGCCTCCGTTGCCCGGTTCTCCGGGCTGCCCGGGTTCTCCTGGCTCGAGCCCACCGCCGGGCTCGAGTCCGCCTCCGGCCTGACCGGTGCCACCGATCTGGCTCATGCCTCACCCTTGCTCTTCACGCCGCCGCGCGGGTCCTGCAGCGCGACACCGAAGTCGTGGTAGCCGCGCATCTGGATCCCCAGCCGGTTGAAGCTCTGCTCGGCGGTCTCGATGATCGGGGCCTCTTGTCCGTTGAGGAACGCCACCTCGATGACCGGCAGGTGCGCCGGTGAGGCGAGCATGTACCAGGCTTTGCTCGATTGGCCCGGGTAGGCCGCGTTGCCCAAGTAGCGGCTGACCTCGACGCGGAACTTGCCCTGGTGCGGGTTGGTCACCGGGTACTTGGCGCTCGAGGTGTTGTCGCGCAGTTCCATGCTCTTGAAGAGCTGGCTGCCCAGCGCCGACAGCGCTGTGGGCACCAGCAGCACCTGCGGCATCACCCCCAGCGGCTTGCCGTTGGAATCCACCTGGTCCATGAAGGCGACCTCGGCCTTGGTCAGCCCGTCGATCGACAGGGCGGTGTCCGCGCCAGCGAGGTAGTTGTTGTTGCCGGCGGTGTAGAAGCCCGAGTTCGCCAGGAAGGTCTTCGAGAAGATGTCGTTGATCGTCTTGCCCGAGCCCGCTCCGAGCTTGCGTGGCACACTGGTGATCGCGCCCAGATCGTCGTTGATGATGTCGGTGCGGTCGATCGAGAGCATCAGGCCGTAGGTCTCGGCCCGGTTGGTGTAGGTCTCCTCGCCCAGCGTGCCGTGCTTGATCTCACCGCCGGGCGCGACGCGCTCGTACTGGTCGTTGCCGGTCAGCCGGTAGCTCGTGACGGCCTTGAAGTCGGTCACGCTGCGCACGGCGGTGATGTTCCGCCAGGTGCGCTCGACACTGAAGAAGCCTTCAAGCAGGAACTTGTTGGCGACGTTCGAGAGGATGCCGCCGATGCTGATCGTGCTGTTGGATGCCTCGATCCCGCGTCCGAAGGCCGCGTCCATCACGCCGTGCCAGTCGCGGAAGGTCCGGCCGGTGTAGCCGTTGGCCCAGGCGGCGTGCAGCAGCAGTTCCTGGAGCCCGATCGATTGCCCGAAGGCCCGCGTCGCGGCTTCCAGATCCTGCTCGGCGCAGTGACGCTCCGGGGTGGTCAGCCGGCCCGAGAGCACGCACGCGGCTTCGAGTACGCGCTGGTTGACCGCCGGCGATATGAGGGCGTGGATGGCAGGGGCCTTGGGCCGGCTGGCCCGCAGGACCTCCAGTTCGGTCTTGGTCGCATCCCAGCCCTCGCGGATCGAGCGGGCCTCGATTTCCGGATGCTGGCCCGCGCACAGGCGTCGCACGGCGGCGATCCGCTCGCTCTCGGCGGCGATCTGCTGCCGCATGGCCTGCACTGGATCGGCGATCGCAGGGTGGTTCGCTTCGGACGCAGGGTTGCCCGCGCCCTGGACGGGATCGGATGGATCGTCGGCCGCGGCAGCGCCCGCGGCGATGGTCGCCGAGGTCGAGCCGTCGGCCCCGAGATCCACGAAGCTGATCTCGCCGAGCGTGGCCACCTCGTAGCGGGCGCGGTTGCGCAGGATGCGGCGCACCTCGGGGCTGACTGCCGCATTGGGCGAGAGCCCGTCGGCCGCGGCCCAGTGGCGGCGGTTGTCGGCGGTGGTCTGGGCCGAGTCGAACCGCGCCCGGACCATCCGTGCCCGCTGAGGCATGGTCGCCGCGGCGGCCCGGACCGGATCGGTCTGGCGCGAGAGCGGGGCGAGCAGACGCTTCAGCATCCGCCCTCCCGTCCGCCGGTGCCACCGGCCCCCCAGCCACGATCTTGAACAGCCGGATCCCCAGCCCGCGCCGGCGCGTGGCCCGCTTGGACTCGAGGTAGCGGTCCGCCTCGATCTGGTCGCGGATCGCGTGCTGCTCGACCGACTGCCCGTCCACCGAGGCCTTGGATGGCCCGGCGGCGTTGTCGGCGATCGCCTGATCGAGATTGGGGTTGGGATCCGGCACGGCACCCTCGCGTGCCCCCGCACCTCGCGGGGGCCTCTCGGGTCACCTATGCCGTTGTCACACTTCCTGTCCGCGTGTCGATGCGGGTGGCTGATCTTGCCGCGACGATTTTCACGACCACGGGCCACCGGCAGGCCATCGCCGATCGAAATCGACGGAATCGTGAATGGAAGCGGCGACGGGGCGCAGGAACCGGGCTACCTGCTCCACGAGATCCTCGAAGTCCTCCGGGCAGTCCGTTGGGGTCAGCCGCTTTCGGAATGCTTTCCACTGCGTGACCTTGGATGGGTTCTGAGCGAACGCAGCGGTGAACGCAGTAGGATCTGCGAGAATCGGCGTATCCCGATGGCTGCACGTCACCCGTATGGCTTCCGCCAGGGTCTGACCAGCGAAGTCGAACCGACCGGCAATCCACCAGATGTCGTGGAAGTCCTTCATCCTGCTGTTTGCCTCAGCCCGCTGAAGCATCACCTGGAACTTCTCGGCCACTACGGTTTCGGGCGGGTAGGTTTGGAGGCGGGCTGCGGGCATAGCCAACAGCACAGGGAATTCGACGGTGAGGGGTGCTGGCGTGATGCGGTCTCCAAACCCGATGTCCAGCTGCATGGAGAGACGCGCGTTTCCTAGTGTTCCTCGAAATGCCACCCGAACTCCGGCGTAGTCAGCGTCTTCCACAATCGCATTAGATTGGACGCTCGCAGCGTCGAACAGGAGTCCGTCCGGATCGACTTCCTGCTCGCAGACGTCGCGGATGATCGATTCGACCACCGCAGCCTCGTTGCTGACACGGCCAAGCAGATCGATATCACGTGTTGTCCGGTAAGACGTCTGATCCCAGACGCGGAGCAGCATTGCGCCCTTGAGCACAAAGCGGTCGGCGTGCTTCGAGATCGACAGGCGGTACAGAAACCTCTCCATGGCATAAAGCTGAAGTAGGTCATTGAATGACCGGTCGCCTGGTCTGGCTTGATTGAGCAGGCGGGCGTGAACCGACGCGGCGACATTCCCCGGTCGCTGCGTCATCCGAACACCGCTTCGATGTACGGCATCATGACGCTCCGAACTCTATTGATATCCGCATAGCGGAGAAGAGTATCGACGCTCGCCCCACGCCGGCGCAGATATGTCCGCAGCGCCTCGATCGCCACATCCATGCCGATCTTGTTGCGGAACTTGAAGCAGTCCGCCACGCTCTTGGGCGCGTCGAACACCCGGATCATTGTCCCGCCCACATCACGGTCCTCGACCCCGGCAGCCATCGATGCTTCTCCGAACCGGTAGTAGTGCACCGGAGGATGAGCGAGCTTGGGTGGAGTCGTGCCGTGCGGCAGCGCGACATCCACCGCGTGGGGGATCTGGGTGGTCAGTTCGTGTATCGCGAGCGCCGAGATCAGGCAGACCACGCCCGTTGGTACCTTGAGGGCAACGACCGTGAGGTCCGGGTCACCCTCCGTCGCCTCCGGCAGTTGGTATAGCCCACGGCTGATTCGGATCAGTTGGCCCCCGTCCACCATCTGGCTGAGCGTGCGGGGGTGTACGCCGCGCGCCCGAGCCTGGCCGGCGCGTAGCGTTCCCCCAGCACCGTGGAAGACGTTGCGGGCATGCTCGATCGGGTTGGCTGAGTTCCGGGAGTCCATACGGGATCAATTCCACTATAGTTATCGACAAGTATAGTGCTTTTGATCCAGTCAACCAAGACTTTTAAAGACAAAATCCAAACCCGACACGATTGATCGCCATTAGTGGCGACTTGCACAGACATTGGCGGTATACTCGCCACTTCTGGCGACTCATGGAACAGTCCAAACACATCACGGACAACGCAGCTCTGAGCTTGCTCGGGCAGCGGATCGCTCAGCACCGGCTGGAGCAGAACCGTACCCAGGCCGAACTTGCCCACGAGGCAGGGGTCTCGAAACGGACGATCGAGCGATTGGAGGGCGGGGAGTCGATCCACACAACCAATCTGGTTCGTGTGCTGCGCGTCCTCGGCCTGCTCGCCAATCTCAACGAACTGGTGCCCGCGCCGGTTCCGAGCCCGCTTGAGGCACTGCGGTCGAAGGAGAAGCGTCGCAAAAGGGCGAGCGGGCGTTCTCAGCAAGCGCCTGATACGGAGTCTGGAGGGTGGACTTGGGGTGACGATCCGAAGACTGAAGCCTGATCGGCGGAGTGAGTGGATCCGTTCCCCCGGACTTGATCCTGATTGCAGAAACCATGCCCGTTGAACCGTGTTTCTGCAGACAGCACCAAGTCCAAGCGGGTAAAGCGGCGTCGCGTCAGCCACCGTCGCAAAACTGTTACGGATTCTGCAAAACTGTTACCAGAAGGCCTTCGTGCCGCAAAACGATTACAGACGCCACGCTACCGCATACATTTCACGATGCCTCGTCTCTGTCCAAGGCCAAGGCGACAGATCACAAGGCTTTGCCGTCAATGGCCGAGGGTCTGATCGCCCCGCCCCATGAATCCCTCGACGCTTCCTTCTCGGCACCACTTCTCGCGAAAAGCCTTCGTGAAGCGATGTGGAATCGGCTTGGTGAGGCCGGACATGGTAAGGATCTCTTCGAGCGAGATACCGCGTTCGGTGGCGTTTGTGTTGCCGAGCACTCGCCAGACGATCTTGTCCGCCGAGCAGATCTTCGAGTCTGTGTCGCGAGCAAGCAGCGCAAGTGCCTCTGCCTCTCCCGGATCGAGCTTCTCGTAGTAGCCGGGCCCAAACTTTGAGCAGTAAGCCTGGACATCCGCCGGCGGCACAGACTCAATCCTCATCGAGCAGGCCGTCTTCCAGTGCTCCCAATCCACATACTTGCGTTCGGTGTCCGTTTCGTAGAACTGGACCTCATCGACGACCGTCTGAGCGAGCACAATCTCACAGCGCGCAGTGATCTGCTCCCAAATGCCGAGCTGAAACAGCTGGATGACGACGTTGGCGTCAAGCAGGATCAAGCGCGATCGCGTCATCCGTTACGTCCTCGAGCTCATCGAGTGCCATCGCCGCATGGCGACTGATCCCAAGGTACTCCGCGGCGCGACCAACCGACAGTTCACCGTCCCGCAGTGCCCTGATCGCAAGGGCTTGGTACCTGGCCGGCAACTTCGGCGGGTCGGTATCCTCACGAACATCTACGCTCTCGCGAAACGCCCTGCAGATTTCAATGTCGCGTTCAGTGTCCTCTCTCTTACGGTTGAACACCGTATGCATGCGACAAAGCAGCGCCTCGAAGGACACATCGAACTGACGGGCAATGTCGAAAATCTCGATGTGCTTTAAGCCGCCGCCGGACTTGGCAGCCGCGTCAATCGCGCTACGCAGGGCGTCCTCGGGGATGAGAAGGCTCGACGCGAACGCGTTTGCTAGTTTTTCTTCGTGATCGCTCGCCTCGCGGGATTGGTCTCCGCTCCGGAATACTCGCCACGTCAAGAGGTGGAACAGCTCGTGGGCGAGATCGAAGTTGCGACGCCAACGCTTGTTGCTGGAGTTGAGCAGAATCGCCATCCCGAGCTCATCACTCCGGGTACACGCGGCGGTCCCGGTCGGTTCAAACTGCAGATGAAAGATGCGGATACCGCAGGAGTCCTCGAGCACATTCAAAAGTGAAGACGCGGGACGGCGACCAAGGTCGAGCATATGCCGAACATCGTTGGCGAGACGATGTACATCGGCCCAACCCATCCGGTCGGGGTTGCCGGTGACATCCGGGAGATGACAGGCAAGCCGCTCGTCACACCACTCCTCCAGATTGCGATACCAGCGGCAGAGCTTGAGAAACTGCCCCTCGACGGCCGCGGCCTCGCCCTCGGCATCCGGTCTATCGCGCCAAAGCACGACATCGCTCATGCTCGCTTCTGTCTCGAAGAACCACGAGACAGTGGTGCCGTACGCCTTCGCGAGTGTCTCGAGGTGGCTCAGTCGTGGTTCACGACGACCGTTCTCGAAATCACTCAGTGAGGAAACGGCGATGCCGGTATGCCCGGAAAGGGCCTCCAAGGTCCATCCCCGGTCATTCCGAGCGGCTTTGAGTCGCTCTCCAATCAATGTGGTACTCCTTCGCTCTCTGCGAAAGTCTATCGTCAAAAATATGCCTTGTCCACCGTTTTTGTTCGCAGATTGCGAATTCCTGCTCCCGCCTGCACTTATCGGGCACTAACCGACCTCGTTCTGCCGCCGCCGATTCCGGACATCGGAGAGCTTCAACCGAGCCGGACGGTCGACGACCTTGTGATCCGTCCCGAACAGCACCGCCCCCTGCATAGAGGCCGCCACCGCCGAGCCGACCAGGCAGTCCAGCCAGTGGTTGTCGAGGCCCGCTACCCGCAGCTTCCACTCGTCGACCGTCCGGCCGCGGCCCTCGGTCTTCACCCGGTACTCGCTGGTCAGGTGGTCGGCCAGCAAGCGGTGCCGTGAGGCTTCGCGGCCGAAGAGCGACAGGCAGCCCGGGTCGCCCATGGGCACGCCCAGCCGCGCGTGCGTGAAGCTCTTCCAATAGTTCGTGTCGTAGACCACATGCCGCACGGCCCGCTTGCCGGTCACCAGCGGCACGCGCCAGTTGAGCCCGACCCGCTCGCCGCGCTTGCGCTTGTAGTCGCTGAAGGGGATGCTGCTCGCGCCCACGTATCGGCCGTGGCTGGGCATGACGATCCCGGCGTGGGCGGACTGTCGGCAGAACTGGTAGACCACATCCGATGACTGGCCCCAGTTCGCATCGATCAGGCAGCGCTCGATGCGCAGGTCGGTCCCGTCGTCGCGCCGCCACGCCTTGCCGAGCAGTTCGCCGGTCAAGGCCTCGAGCCCCGCGTAGATCGCACCCTCCTGGCCCGCCCTCGGGAACTCGGTCAGCAGCGTCCGCCGCGCGTCGCGCAGCGAGAAGTACTGCTGCTTCGGGTCCGGCCACGCGCCGTAGTCGAACACGTAGCCGGTGAAGTCGTCCTCCCAGCCCGCGACGAGCCAGAACAGCAGCTTGCCCTGCACGTCGATGAACGCCGTCGCCCGCGTGCAGCCGATGGGCACAACACCCCGGGGCATGCCGTTGGTCTTCGCCGCGATCTGCTCTGGCGTGAGCAGGTCGTCGTCGGCCGCGACTTCTGGCAGCGGCTCGTTCTGGTACTCGGCCCAGAACGCGGCCTCGTCCTGGAGCTTGAGGTTCATCGCGTGCTGGACGGCACTCAGCTCGTCGTGGTTGAACCGCGCCGGCCAGGCAATCGATGCGCCGGCGTCCATCTTCTTGCGGTTCCGCTTGTAGAAGGACGTCGCCTGCGAGAGACCTCGGTCGGCCCGCAGGCCCTCGGCCCGGATCTCGGCGTATCTTGCCCACAGCGCATCGTCGGCCGGGAAGGCGTAGACCATCTTCGTCCGCTCGCCCTGCCACTGCGGGTGCTTGTCGCGGTCGAGCAGCCGGTCGGCCAGGTCGTCGGGGCGGACGACGGTCACCGTCATCAGCCCCGCGATCTTCTGGCCCGGCCCGGCGAGGCCGAGGATGGCCCCCGCGAGCACGCGCTCCCGGGCCGCGCACTGGCTGGGGCTCCGGGCCGACTCGTCGGTCTGCGGGTCGTCGATGAGCACGAGCGACGGGCGGACGCTCTGGCCGTCCGGCCGCTTGCGCTTCATACCGCGGATGCGCCCGGTGATCCCCGCAACGGCGATGATGGCACCCGACGCGGCGGATCCTTCGATGGTGGGAAGGACGATCTCCTTGGCGGTCCACCCGATGTGCGTCGGCTCGCCCTTGTAGAGCTGACCCGAAGCCCGCTGGTGGATGCCTTCCAGGCAGCGGATGGGGTAACACGCCTCCGGGAAGTCGTCGGCGAGCAGGTCGTTGTTCTCCAGTTCGCTCTTGATGCTCTCCAGCATCGACGCCGCGTGCTCTTCGTCGGAGCCGATCAGGCACACGAACGGCCGGGCCCCGATCAGGATGGCCCAGAGGCAGGCGGTCTCGCAGAGGGTGGTCTTCCCGCTGCCCCGCGGCATGGCCATCGCGAACAGGCCGCCCTCGAGCACCGCCGTCTTCAGCTTGGCGATGACCTTGAGGTGGTCGTCCGACCACGGAAGGTGGAAGGTCTGCGGGAAGTAGGTGTCACAGAAGGCCTTGAACGACTCGGTGCAGCGACGCTTGCGCTCGGGGTTGCCGACCGGCGGAAGCTCGCCGATGTTCCGGCCCGAGAGCGAGAGGGCCTTGTTCCGCTCGCGGGCCCGCTCGCGCACCGCGTCGTAGCCCGAGAGTTCATCCTCCGCTGGCTCGGGCTTCGGCTCGTGCCGCGTCGCCACGAGCCAGGCCACATAGCGGAACAGATCGACCGTCTTGCCGTCCCCAATCCGGAACCCCGCCCGCGTGCGGTGGCGGTGCAGCTGCCGCTCGTTAATCACCTCGCCGAGCGGTGTCGAGTTGAGCAGCCGGCACGTCTCCGACGGCTTGAGCGAGCGCGGGTCGATCCTCGGCTGGACAGGCTGGTTCGAATCACTCGCCACGCCCACCCCCAGCGCTCATCTGCTGCACAAGCCACGCGGCGTACTGCACGAGGTTGATGCTTCCGTCCGCGTTGGTCGGCGCACCGGCATCGATGTCCGCCCGGAGCATGTCTTCGGTGACGGGACTTCCGCCCACTCGCGTGAGCACGCGGGCCGCGTCGGCCGGGGACATCGCGGCCGGGTTGAGGCGCTGCGGCCCGCCGTCGCTAGGCGCGTGTTCGGGAGTCATCGCGCACCTCCCGGACCTTGCCGCCACATCGCCCACCACATCGCCGCAGAATCTCGAAAACATCTGCTAATACAGGCCAAAACGCCTTCCCTTCGGCCGGATGTCACGGCTTCATGTGTCACACGCGGAGCGAGTGCCCGCGGCATAGACCACCCGAAGGAGACCACGCCGTGACGACCACCAACGAGACCGCCAGCCAGGCCTACGCGAAGCGCCGCAGCGACATCGCCCGCCTGATCGACGTCCTGCAGATAGAGCTCGACGCCCACGCCAAGCGGGCCGCGCTCGCCGACAAGCACTGGGGCTACCCGGGCGACCTCGGCCGCATCCGCGAGGGGCTGATCGAGCTGGTGATGAGCATGAGCGGGATGGAGCGCGAGCGCATCGAGGACTTCCTGGCCGAAGCGGACGACGCCGACGCCAACTGAACGCACTGCGTCCCAAAGGAGCAGACGACCATGAGCAAAGCACGCGACACCACCATCAACCGCATCGCCCGCGAGGCGCTCGGCCTCGAGACGCTCGAGGCCCGCAACATGGACAGCCTCGACTTCCACGACCTCTCGGTCTGGTCGATCAAGGAAGCGCTCGAACGGGCGTACGAAGCGGGCCGCAAATCGGCCCCGCCAACACGAACCAGATGCCCGGCCTGCAACCGGGACATCGAGATCCGACCCCTCTGAAGCCCGCTCGTTGCGGGCTTCGTTGTTTTTGGAACACGAAGGAGTACCGACATGACCACCCCCCCGAAGAAGACCACGAAGAAGACCACCACCACGAAGGCCACCGCCAAGGCGGCCCCGAAGAAGACCCCGGCCAAGAAGACCCCCCGCATGTCCGCGAGCGCCGCCCGAGCCGAGGGCGCAGCCAAGACCAAGCGGGCCCGGCAGGCCAAGGCCGTGCCGCAGGACCATGAGGTGCCGAGCCCGAAGGAGATCGCCAACGACGCGAATCTGGAGGCCTACGCGAAGAGCAAGGCCCCCAAGCAGCCGCGATCGAAGAAGCCCGCGACGGATCGCAAGCCGAGCGGGCTCGACCTCGCCGCGAAGGTCCTCGCTCAAGCGGGCGAGCCGCTGGCCGCCAAGGCCATCGCCGAGCGAGCGATCGCGGCGGGCTGGACCACCAGCGGCAAGACGCCGCACGCGACGCTCTACGCCGCGATCATCCGAGAGATCTCCAAGAAGGGCGACGCGGCCCGCTTCAAGAAGACCGACCGCGGCCTGTTCGTTGCGGCGGATGCGAAGGGAGGCCGCTGAATGTACCGCCCCGACCAAGAGCCCCGACCCGAGCGCACCGAGGCGTTCCGCGTCGACGCAGACGGCAGCCTGGTGCGCAGCGTCGTCCCCAGGGTCGGCTCGCCCTACGAGCACCGATGCACGATGTGGGCCTTCAAGCGGGTCTGCTGGCGCTTCGATGAATATGGCGACGGCGACACCGTCGAGACGCTCGCCGCGGCCGCGCAGATCCCGGTCACTCAGGCCGCGACGGCGCTGGCGTTCCTGCTCGAGCGCGGCATCGTCACCACCGAGCGCCGGCGGAACTTCCCGGCGACGACCGATGTCCATCTCGACGGGATGACCGAATACCACGCCCTCCGAGAGAAGGGCCCGAGCGACTGACCGCATCGCGTCCCCCTTCCTCACGCCTCGGCCGTCGCCGGGGCTTTCTCTTTGCCTGCTGGCGAGCAGCATTAAGGTGATGTAGGTACGAGTTCGGTGTGATAGAATGCGCACATGACCGCATCGAACGCTTCCGACTGGCTGTTGAACACATACGCCACACGCCGCCGGGATCTGAAGGCGCACGAGCAGTGGTTTGCAGAAGAATGGCAGCCGTTGATGCGGAAGAAGCTCAGCGCGAAATCCCTGACGAAGTTGACCGCTGATGGCTTTGCCGACATCTTGCTTGACTGGGATCGCAACCGCTGGCGAGGGGTAGCACGCCTTACTGGGCGTCTCACGAGCCCCAAAGCGTGGGGCCCCGTCCGAAGGGCGTTGGTCGAACTCACCGACAATCGCCGGTCGTTGGGAACCCGACTGGACAAACTGCGCCCAGCGAAGGATTCGCCGCCGGTACCGCACTTGAGCCAGGCAGTCATAACCGCATTCCTGCATCTTCAGTCGCCCAGCAGGTACTGCGTGTGGAATGGCACCTCGGAGGCGGGTCTCCAAGCGCTCGGCCTTTGGCCTCACTTCGATCGCGGCATGACGTTTGCTGAGAAGTACATGCTCATCAACAGTGCCGTCATCACGTGCTCGCGGCAAACGGGGCTTTCTCTTCCAGTCCTGGATGTCCTCTGGTACCAAGCAGTTCAGACACTCGGCCAGGCCAAGCTGCCGGAGGCGGCAGATCCCGGAGGCCTCGAAGGCGGAGACCGTCAGCCTTACCTGCGCACCAAACGAAATGCAGCGATCGTCCGCAAAGCAAAGGTGCGATGGTCCGACGGCGGAACAGTGAGCCCTGCGTGCGCGGTCTGTGGTTGGTCTATGGCTGAGGTGTATGGCAACGCTGGATTTGGCGTGATTCACGCACATCACGACATTGCTATCGGGGGCAGCACTGAAACACGAGTCACACGCATTAGTGACCTTGTGCCGGTATGTCCAAGCTGTCATGCGGTGCTGCATACTTCTAGTCTCTCGGTGGCTGAGTTGCGGAAGCGCGTACGCGACAGAGGCATGGACTATGCCTGATCCATTTGCGCCTCAGTTGCACGCTCGGCCTTCTTGCCGGTGAACTGCTCCCACCGCTGCACGATCACATCGCAGTACAGGGGGTCGAGCTCCATCAGGAAGCCGCGCCGACCCTGTTGCTCGCAGGCGATCATCGTCGAGCCCGAGCCGCCGAAGAGGTCGAGCACATTCTCGCCCGGCTGCGAGGAGTACTGGATCGCACGTGCCGCGAGCTCGACGGGCTTCTCGGTCAAGTGCACCATGCTCTGCGGATTGACCTTCTTGACGTGCCAGAGATCGGTGGCGTTGTTGGGGCCGTAGAAGTTGTGGCCTGCGCCCTCCTTCCAGCCGTAGAAGCAGATCTCGAACGCGCCCATGAAGTCCTTGCGGGTCAGCACCGGGTGCTGCTTGTCCCACACGATCCCCTGGCTGAAGTACAGCCCGCACGCCTCGAGCGGCCCCGGGTAGTTGCCGAGGTTCGCGTAGCCGCCCCAGATGTAGAACGACCCGCCCGGCTGGAGCACCCGCGCCGCGTTGCCGAACCACGCGAGCAGCAGCGCGTCGAAGGCGTCGTCGGTGACGAAGTCGTTGGCGAGCGGCCGGTCCTTTGCCCGCATCTTGCTGCCGGTCGGCTTGGCCTTCTCCGGGTGCCGAGCGAGGTCGAGCTTCTGGTGGTGCGTCTGGGCCTTGCCCTGCTGCTTGCTGAACGAGCTGTTGCCCGCCGCGATGGCGTTGTTGCTCCGCGGCTCGACCTTGACGTTGTACGGCGGGTCGGTGTTGACCAGGTGGATCACCTCGCCGTCGACAAGGCGATCCAGATCCGTGGCGCTGCTGCTATCGCCGCACAGCAGCCGGTGTTTGCCGAGGATCCACAGGTCGCCCGGGCGCGTGGTCGCCTCGTCCGGCGGCGATGGCACCTCGTCGGGGTCGGTCAGCCCGGCGTTCCCGCCGGCGTTGAGCAGCTTGGTCAGCTACTTCTCGTCGAAGCCTAGCGATGCGAGGTCGAACTCCATCGCCTGCAGCTCGCCGAGTTCGATGGGCAGCAGGTCGAAGTTCCACTCGGCCAGCTCGCCGCTCTTGTTGTCGGCGATGCGGTACGCCTTGATCTGCGCTGGGCTCAGGTCCTTGGCGACATGCACCGGGGCCTTCTCCAGGCCGAGCTTGAGCGCCGCCTTGTACCGCGTGTGGCCGCAGACGATGACGCCCTCGGTGTCGACCACGATCGGCTGGCGGAACCCGAACTCGCGCAGCGACGCGGCCACCGCATCGACCGCGCCGTCGTTGATCCGGGGGTTGTTCTCGTACGGGGTGATGTCGGCGAGGGGACGCAGTTCGATCTTCATGGCAGGAGCCTCCGTGCTTCGGGGTTGGGGATCGGGGTGAACAGGCCGGCGGACCGGCGGGCGACGTTCGCCCGTGCGGGGCCGGTTGGCGGGAACGGGGGTTGGATCGGGAGAGCGCCGCCGGGCGCGACACGGGCGGACGTGGGGCGACCCGGGGCCGGACAGGCGAGGGCTTGCGGGGCGGACCGGACAGGCGAAACAAACTCAGTCGGGGATTGCGGCTGTTCCCGCGGGCGTCGGCTGGCCATCCCCCCTGGGAAGTACCTACGCCGCGCGTCCTGGCCCCGCCCCTCCCGAACTCGGAGCGCGAACTTGGAGCGCGCACGCGCTTCGAGTTCCCGCGGGCGAAGCGTGAGCGCACGCCCGCGGGGGGGTATGGGGGGGTGCGCGCGCTTCGAGTTCAACTCGAAGCGCGCACAGATTTCGGGGTGAACTCCGTGCGCTCCGAGTTCACGGCGCTCCGAGTTCGAGCCCAGATCGAACAAGTACGGGCGGGTCATGAGGAGGCCTCCCCGCCCGGCAGTGCGTAGCCCCAGCGCCCGCCCCGGCCCGGCAGGCGGACGCGCTCGATCCGCCCCTCACCCTCGGCAATGTCCAGCAGGTCCGCCACGCGACGCCATGACAGCCCGGGCTCACCCTTGGCGTCCTCGCGGATCTCGGCCTTACCGACCGGCTCGGCGGATATGAACCGGGCGACGAACCGCTCCACGCCCCACGACGGCTCCGCGGGCTTGTCCGCCTTGGGCGAGGCGTCCTTCTTCTTGCCGGGCCGCTCGTTTTTGAGCGACGCCGGGTCGAGCGTGTCGTCCACCGACCACACCGGGAACTCCCAGCGCAGGCAGGTCGGGTCGATGGGCGGCCAGGACCGCACGGCCGCGTCGAGCACGACCACGCCGTCCTCCTCGTGCGGCCGCAGAACCAGATGTGTGTCGGTCGCCCGGCTCTGCGCGCCCGCTCCGGCCCCGACGTCGGTCACGCTCTTGCCGCTCTGGCTGCCCTTGGTCGAGTGGTGGATGAGAACGAAGCAGCAGCCGAGACGGTCCGCGAAGGCGTCGATCCGGTTGTAGATGTTGGCCATCGTGCCGTTGTCGTTCTCGTCTCCGCCGGCGGGCATGAAGCGGTAGAAGGCATCGAGCACGATGACCTTGAACCGCCCGGGCTCGAGGGCCTCGAAGTACGGCGCGAGCGCGAAGATGTCCTGCAGCCGCCCGCGCAGGTTGTCCACGAAGATCCGCTCGGCGATCTCGCGCATCGCCACGCCCCGGGCCTGGGCGACCTTCGGCAGGCGGTTGGCGCTGGTCTCGCGGTGCAGCTCGTTGTCGATGATCAGGACCGGCCCGGCCTCGGTCTGGTAGCGCCCAAGCCACGGCCGACCGGTGGCGACAGCGATCGCCAGGTCGAGCGTGAGCCAGGACTTCCCTGTCTTGGGGCTGGCGATCACGTTCATCGTTTCGCCGGCGCGGAGCAGGCCGTGGATCACCGGTTCGCGCAGCTGCGGGTACGCCGCGACGAGTTCGCCCACCGGCACGGGGCATGGCTCGAGCGGCCCGGTCGCTGGCGGCGTGTCGGTCATGAACGCCGAGAGGTCGACGCCGGTCGTGTGCTCGCGCGAGCCGTAGCCCTCCGTCGCGAGCGCCGACGCCGCGGCCGCGAAGTCGCCGTGGTGCTCAAGCAGCGCATAGACGGCGAACGGCGAGTAGCCCTTGTGCGCCTCGAACGGTGAGGCGTTGGTGCTGAAGACGTAGAAGACCCGGTCCTTGAGCGTCGCGCTCGTGCCCGCGGACTTGCCGGGCCGACGCCAGTGCTCGTTCCCCCCCACATCGCCGGAGCGGACCAGCGCCCAGCCGTGCCGGAGCAGGACCTCGCGCGGGTCGCCCCGGTCGTTGAAGTCGTCACCGGGGCGGGAGGGACAACTGTTCGGAAATGCCGAAGAGTTGGCGGATGCGAGATCACCGCCGATCACCGGCTGGGGCGTTTCGTCCAGCGACCACGCGCAGCCGAGCAGCACATCCCGCTCGTCGGCGGTGATCAACGGCGGCTCGCACAGATCGCCTTGGACGACCTCGTAGCCCGGCGAGGGGTCGCAGAGGAACAGCCCGCCCTCGCCCCGCGTCTCGATGATGGTCACCGTGACCACCCACGCGCCCGACGCATCGCGCCTCGGCGCGTACTCCTTGCTGCCCACGACGACCGGTTCGTCGGTGTCCACATCGATTCGGCGCTGTGCGAGCTTGGTGTTGCCCGACACGGGCGTCTCGCAGCGGTAAACGACGTGCCTCCCGCCCGACGGCGTTGTCTCTATGACCAACCGCTCCAGCAGTCCCGGTGCTGCCGCCTCGACCGCTTCGCGCCACGCCTCGAAGGCCTCGCCGCCGCCGCCGTCCCAGTTGTCGAAGTCGATCATCTCGAGGTTGCCGGAGACCGCCCCGCACACGAGGCACATCGCGGTTGGGGACGATTCTGGATTGAACCACGATCCAAGTTCGTCGCCAGACGGCAGCCGCGTCTGGTACGGCTTCCACGAGGACAGGGCGACGCGCTTCTCCTCGCCGCGGCGGATCGCGGGCAGGGCGCACAGCCCCGCGGCCACGCAGGCCGACGCGTGCGACGCGAGCGTGCCGTTGCGGTTGGAGGACGGCCCTGCCATCAGCACGCGACCTCCGATTGATGCGGCTCTAGACTGTGCGTCATGAGCGGTCCATCGAATCCTGAGAAGGTGGTCGAAGTGCTCAGGGCCGATCGCAGCCGGTCTCTTTGCGACGACTGCGTCGCACTCCTTGCGGAGATCAAGAACCGTGTCGCCGTGAATCCGATCACCACGGCGCTGGGCCTGACGTCGGACTTCACGCGCGAGAAGGCGACATGCTCACGCTGCCGCGAGACCAAGCTCGTGACTCGAGCGTGTCGGTAGCGACTGCTCAAAATGGCAACTCCTCATCGTCGAAGCCGCATAGCGCGCCGACTGGCTCGGGCAGGTTGTCGGGGTCCTCGAGCCGCGGCGGCTTGGGGCCGAGTTCATGTCCGACGACGCGCTCCCACTGATCGCCGGGCTTGCGCTCGCTCGTGATTCGAAGCGGCTGCGCGAGCGCACCGGCGCGGGCCAGGTCGACGGCTTCCTCGACCGTCGTCGGCACCGCCTCGTTGGATCGCCTGCGCCACCACTCGGCGGCCTTGCGCTGCGCGAAGCTGCCGGTCGGGTGCTCGATGCAGATCCACTCGCGCAGCCAGCGGTTGAAGCCGCATCGGTACTCGACGCGCATTGTCGGGATCGCGCCGGGGTTGTCGCGCTTGAAGTGGACGTGGTAGCCGACCTCGACGACCCGCTCCTCGGATCGCGTCGCACCGTCGGCACCCGAGACGATGTCCGCCTCGCACGCCACGGCCGCGTGCTTGACCTGCCGGGGCGGGAACTTGTGGCCGCACTCCGGGCAGGTCGCGTAGGCCGCGTGGATGAGCGCATCGCACTCGGGGCACTGCTTGGCGGGGGCTTCACCCGAGGCGTCCTTGGTGTCCGCCAGACGGATCGCGTCGACCGGGCCATGCCGGAGCACGTTGCCGCCGAAGTCCAGCACGAGGCAGTTGGTCTTCCCATCGGCCAGGCGGAATCCCCTCCCGACCATCTGGTAGTAGAGCCCGGGGCTCATCGTCGGGCGCAGCATCGCCACGCAGTCGACATTCGGGGCGTCGAACCCCGTCGTCAGCACGTTCACGTTCGCCAGGTATTTCAAGTCACCGGACTTGAAGCGGGCGATCAGCGCGTCGCGCTCCTTGGCTGCTGTTCCTCCCTCGACGAACCCGCACTCAACGCCGTGCTTCTCACGCAGCACCCGGACCATGTGCTCGCCGTGCCGAACGCCCGAACAGAACAGCAGCACGCTGCGACGGTCGGCCGTCGCGCCGACGACCTCGGCGCACGCCGCCTCGACCAGCCCATCCTCGTCCATGCGATCTTCGAGATCGCCTTGGACGAACTCACCGCCCCGCACATGGATGTCGCTGGTGTCGACGACCGCCTTCCCGGCCCGGCTCTTGAGCGGGCACAGGTAGCCCTGCACGATCAGCTCGCGCACGCCCGCCTCGAAGCACACCTCGTGCAGCACCGAGTCGGGGCCGCAGATCGTGCCGGTCTTCATGCGGTACGGCGTCGCCGTCAGCCCGATGACGCGCTGGTGGTCGCACAGGTCCCGCGCGTCGGCCAGGAAGCGGCGGTACATGCCCTCGCCATCGGGCGGGATCAGGTGCGCCTCGTCCACGATGACCAGGTCGAGCGGCCCGAGGTCGTGCGCCCGCTGGTACACCGACTGGATGCCCGCGATCGTCACGGCGTACCCGAGATCCCGTCGACCGAGACCGGCACTGAACACGCCGACGGGCAGGTCCGGTGCGACCGCCCGCAGCTTTCCGGCGGCTTGCTCCAGCAGCTCTTTGACGTGGGCGAGCACAACGACGCGCCCGTTCCACTTCTGCACCGCGTCGCGGCACAGCTCGGCAATGACGTGGGTCTTGCCGGACCCGGTCGGAAGCACGACGGCTGGGTTCGTATCGCTCTTCGCGATGTGGTTCCACACCGCATCGACCGCGTCGCGTTGGTAGGGTCGCAACTGGCTCACTGGAATACCCCCGTCTCCGGCGGCGTTACCATGGCTCCATGCGACGCATCCTCACCGCTCGTTACCTCTTTGTTGCCCTGATTCCCCTCGTTCTGATGGGATGCCAGCAGGCTGAGACGCCAGACCCGGGAGGAACTATGAAGATCGAAGTCCTTGGCTTTGCGGGCTGTCCCAATACGCCACCGTTCAAAGAGCGTGTCGCAACGGCTGCCAAGGCCGTGGGTGGATTCCAGGTGGTCTACATCGACCAGGAATCGCTGCCCGAGGACGATCTGCGGCGCGGTTACGCGACGCCGACCGCCCTTGTCGGCGGAGATGATCTCTTCGGGCTGCCCAAACCGACATCGCCGAGCATGGGCTGCCGTATGTACCCCGGCGGACTGCCCACCGCCGACGAGATCGCCTCGCGCCTGCGAGCCGCCAAGCCGTAACGTCGGACTCTCAACAGGCATCATCATCGTTCACCCCCGATAGCACGCTGATCCGGACGACCACCTTGCCTCCGGGCACGACCGTTCCTCGCTCGATCTCGAGCCGGTCGATCTGGCCGTCGTCCTCGTACACCCCGCCATGCCCGAGAGCGTCGAGCAGGGCCTTCATCGCGTTGTCCAGGTCACGCCGACGCCGGTCGGGCGGATGTGCGGTGACATGCACCGCCACCCGTCCCGACATGGGCTCGGCCGTTCGCCGCGCGAGCCGGGCGCAGACCCGCTTGCGGAACTTCCGTCCCTCGCGGCTGATCAGCGTCCGATCGCCGACCCGACGCCAGTAGTGGTTCACGCTGGGCGGGTACGGCAGCTCGACGACGAACGCGCCGTCGTCCGCCGCCGCGGCGGTCAGCGCTTCCACGGCGGTGTCCCTCCCGAGGCGGCCGCCATCGGGCGCTGCGGCGCGACGCCGGTGTCCCGATTGGCGTAGCCCTTGATGGTGTTGGTCGGCTCGCCGGTGTCCTCGCGGTTCTTGATCGCGACGCTGACCACCAGCGGCAGGTTGTGCAGCTCGACCGAGTCGCGGGGCCGCAGCACGTTTACCGCACGGCAGATCGCCGACAGCGTGCCCTTGGCGATCTCGACCGTCTGCGTGTTGGGGTGCTTGAGGGTCAGGCGGTCCCAGAGCTTGCGGCCCTTGAACGGCCCCTCCAGCACCTCCATCTCGAGTTCCAGGTATTCGCCCTTGCCGTTCTTAGTCGGCTTCATGGCGCTGGCCGTGATGGCGGCCACGTACTTGCCGGCGGGGATGGGATCGAAGCCGGCATTGGGCTCCACGTTGTTCGCGTCGAATCCGTTCAGGTCTGCCATGGGTCAGGCTCCTTGCTCTTGGGTCATCTGGTTGGTCTCGTTCTGGTCGACGTTCTCGTTGACGACGGTCGGATCGCCATCGCCGCGTGCGATCGCCGCGAACACGCGGTAATCCAGCGGCAGCTCGTCGGGGAGGTTCAGGCGGTTCTTGGCGACATGGGCGGGCCGCTCGGTCGTGCGGAGGATCCGCTCGCCCGTGCCGATGCCCTGCGTGCGCTTGCGGTCGAAGCCCTCGCTCTGGGTCTTCGTGTGGACGCGGTAGGTGGCGAAGAGCACCTCGTCGCACCACTCCTGGATCAGCGCCGAGGCCTGCTTCTGCAGGCGGGGCACGTAGCGGTCGTAGGTGTCGGTCTCGGGATTGGCGAACTTCTCGATCGCGGCGTGCGCGATCAGGACGACCTGCATCCCGCGCTCGGTCCGCAGCGCGTCGAGCCCCGCCAGGACCTCGCGCCATTGCGTGAGCGCGAAGATGTAGCCCTTGGCGTAGCCGATGTCCTCGATCGTCTCGACGCCGCGCTTCGCGCAGACCTCGGCCCAGATGAGCCGCTCGAGCCAGTCGAGGCTGTCGATGACCACCGTCTGGTAGCCGTGATCTTCGCTGTAGAGCGCCGACAGCGCCCCGAGCACGTCGGCGTACTTGGTCGCCAGCGGGAAGCGGTCGCAGTCAATGTCGTTGGTGCCCTCTTCGGTCGTGATGAAGACGGGCGTCTCGGCCATCGCGCCGCAGGTGGACTTGCCGACGCCGTGGACGCCGTAGAGCATCACGCGACGCGGCATCAGCGAGCGGCCCTTCTGGATGTGTGCGAGTGCGGTCATGATCGATGGATCTCCTTGCGGTTGGTGGTGCGGGTTCAGGACTGGGCGCTCCGTTGCGATGGTCAGTTGGGCAGGCGGTCGTACAGCCGCAGGGACTCGAACCCCGTGGGCCACTGGCCGGTCTCTCGGCAGCGAACGAGCTCTTCGATGGCGCGGTCGTTCTCGGCCTGGACGGCGTCGAGGCACCGCGGCGCGATCTGCCACACGCCGCACCGGAACGGCTCGCGCTTCTCAACCGCGATGATGTGGACGGGCAACGTGACACCGCTCACGACCGTTAGCAGCGCCCGGTAGAAGGCGAGCTGGTACAGGTACTTGAATGCGTCGATGTGCCACTCGAACGAATCGATCGAATCGCAGGTCTTCAGATCAACGAGCCCACGGCCGTCCTTGGGGTTGATCCAATCGAACCGGGCCTGGCACAGCACGCCGTTCATCCGGCCGCGGACGACGCCCTCCGCGACGCCCTCGGCCAGCAGCTCGCGGGCGAACAGATGCTCGCGCACGCTCGCCGCCATCTGCTCGACCGTCGCGGCGTCGGTGTCGGCCAGCACGGGCTTGCCGCGCTTCTCGGCCCACTCGGCGAACGCCTTCGTGCTCGAGCCGTACGGCTTGCCCGTCTTCGCGTTGATCGGACCGCCGACCGCGTACTCGGCCTCGTAGCGCTGGCGGCCCTCAAGGATCAGCGTGTGCGCCGCCCGACCGACGAGGAAAGCGTGGCTGTCCCGATCCGGGATCAGCCCCATTTCTTTGCGTCGGAACAGCAGCGGGCACGAGCGGAACTCCGCCAGCCGGTGGGAGGTGAGGCACTCACCGCGACGGGCGTGGTAGGTCTCGGCGGGCTCGCGGATGAGCACACGGGCGAGGCAAGAGTAGAGGTCGTCTGTGTTCTGGGGTATCGCGCTCATCAGGCGGCCACCCCCTGCGGTGCGCGGGCCTGACCGTTCCTGGGCCCACCGCAGGGCATCCGCCGGACTGCGAACCCGTCGGCCCCGAACTCCTTGATCAGGAATGCCGTGAAGATGCGGACCACGGCCGACCCGCAGGGCGAGCCGCCATCGACAAGCAGCGCAGCGCGGGGCGGATCGGCGTGGTAGGACACATCGGTGCGGGTCCGGGCCTCACCGAAGAGGCCCTCCGCGGCCAGGATCGACAGGTGCAGCGTGGCCTCTGCCTCCGCCAGAGCGGCAGGGGAGGCGAATCGGAATCGAAACACATCGGTCAACATCAGGAGCTCCTTTCACGGGCGCACCGACCGCCGCCCGTGAGACCCAGCCCCTCGAGCCGCGGCGTACACCGTGGTCGAGGGGCCGGGGCCTCCGGAGGGAAGAGAGAGAACCGGCGGTCGGGGGGCGCTTCTTGGGTCACCTATGCCGCCACCGCCGCCGGTGCGCGGTCAGGCCGGCCCAAACCCGGCCGCCTCGAAGCGGGCGCGGAACCGTTCGAGGGCGTTCTGGATCTGCCGGCGGCTCACCGCAGCGCCGGACCGGCGCGACCACTCGCGCGCGGCCGCCGCCTTGCCGTGCTCGGCGACCAGCCGAAGCAGGTCCCGGTCCTTCGGGTCGAGGGTGGCCATGACCGCCGCGACGGCCTCAGCGGTCTCGGCGGTATCGAACTGGCAAGCGGGGGCGGCCTGGTGGCGGCGCTGCGGGTCGGCAGGACCGAGGACCGTGCGAAGCGGGACGGCGTCGCCGTCGCACTCGACGAGCGTCCCCTCGAGGGAGATCGCCTCGTAATCGCCGCGCCGCTTGTGGCGGCCACGGAATCGCAGCTCCATCGCCACCCATGAATCGATGGCGTTCGTGACGAACGCCTCGATGTTCCCCCGAGCGGGATCGAACAGGTGGGCCTTCTCCAGCAGATACAGCAGCATCTGCTGCGTCAGGTCGTCGCGGTCCGACCAGGAGAAGTCGGTGCGCCGGCAGAGCTGGGCGGCTTTGATGCGGATGAGGCTGGCGGTGAAGGGGTCAGAAACAACGTTGTGGCGATCGGCCATCGGAAACTCCGAGGCCGACCTCCGTGCTCACCAACCAGCCACGGAGTCGCACAACGTTGTCTGTGCCGCGACGACATGCCGCGGAAATGCACAGGTGCGCCCGTGACTGGCCGGTTATGAGCCGGTCGGCCTCGGACGAGGGCCCGGGTGTCGCGGATGGCGCAAGAAACAGAGCGAGCCATTGGCCCGCCCTGGTGCGTGGAAGATGCTGTTGAGAAGGAACTTAGCGACGCTCAGAGAATTTCTTGCCCCTGTCGCGACTTTGCGACGCGACACTTCGGGCGACAGAGTTGGTGTCGGCGGTCTGCTTCACGGCCTTGGGCCCTCCAGCGGCCTGAACCGCACGCTCCACTGCCCAGCGATCGGTGATGTGGCCCTCGGCGACGAGGGCGTCCGCTGCCTTGCGGTACGACCCGTGGACGCGGTACGCCTGCACGAGGCCTTCGTTCGTGATCATGGACTCGATGGTGTTCTTGACATGCCGACGGACCTTCTTGGCTGCCAGTTGCTCCTGCGGGATCGCTCCCCGTTCCATCGCCAAGGCGTCCGCCTCTGCGACCGCCTCCAGCAGCGCCACGCCGTCGATCGCGAATCGATCGCCTTCGAGTTCAGCGATCCGTTCCAGCGCCACCACCGCCGGAACGCGGCCGAGCCACACGCGATCATCGGGTACCAGCCTCGGGACCAGCACGATCGTCCGTCCGCCCGCGCCGACGTGCGCCGCGACAGAATTGCCGTCGGGATCGGCCAGTCGTGTGGCGAGCATGACCTCCCTCGTCTTGCCTTCCCACGGGATACGGCCCAGACGCCACAGCCGGTTGGGCATGAGCGGCTTCGGCGTCCCTTTGAGTTCCATCGCAGAGCTCACGAGGGTCGCCAGGCCGTCGAGGTCGACCTCCCAGCCCCGGCACATCTCAGCGCTGACTTCAAGGCGGAGCTGCTCCGGGCAGTAGATATAGAGCCGCGGCTGACCGTCCGGGCCCGGCCGCTGGGCGACCGGTTCGACATGGCCGTCATCGCAGCTCGGGCACGAAGCCATCAGGCCGCCGGCCGATTGGCGGAGGAGGCCCAACTTCAGGAAGACCTGGAGCGACCCGGCGGGCCACTCGGCGAGGTCACGGTGGTCGAACGTACGACCGACGTCATCGGCCGCCGCGAACAGGAGATTCAAGATCGCTTCACTGGTCATCGGTGACCCCCCAGCGCCGGAGGCAACGCTCACCGACAGCTCGCTGCTCGTCCGGCTTGCTCTTGAGGTTGCTCGAGTTCGGCACCGAGACGTCGAAACGCAGCGTCGGCGACCGGCCAGGGCCCTCGTGCTGGAACTTCAGGGCGAGCGAAGCAGAGAGAACCTTCGCCCCTTCGGCCGTGACGTTCTCGGTGCGCAGCCACCGCTCGAACTTGCGGTAGATGTCGTTCGGGGACGCCTTGGGGTCGGCCTTGATCTCCACCCAGCCTCCGCTTCCTCGCGGGGCCACACGCATCTTCGTGATCCGGGCCTCCTCAATGCCGTCGCACGCCTCGATCGCCAGCGGGAAGTCCGGCTTGAGCAGGTGGTCGAGCTTGAAGGTCGGCCGCAGCGGGTCGGCCGGGTCCACATCACGCCCGAGGACCGCCTTGCAGAAGGCCATCTGCAGCGGCTCCCACACCGTCTGGCCGCCGTGGGCGAACACCTCCATCGACCCGTCGTCGCCGTTGTAGACGAACACGTTCTCGAAGGCATAGCGATCGGAACGGACGATGGGTTCGTTGTCGTCGCCGTCGAAAACGATGTGCTTGTCCGGGTAGTCGTCGAGATATGCGAAGAAGTAGTCCGACCGACCCTGGCGGCGGTAGTGGACGACCTTGCAGCACCGCCCGCGCATCTGCTTCGGTCCGTAGAAGGCCGTGAGCGCCTCACCGAGGCTAGTCATCATCTCGGGCGTCACATTGAGATCGATCTTCGGGAGGCTGTTGCGGCGCTTCCAGTGGCGACCGGCGGCCAGCGCATCCGCCCGCGCGAACATCGCCGCCTCCAAGAACCGCTCAGGCAGGTGGAGGTACATCCACATCGCCTTGTCGGGCTTGCTCGTCTGTGCCTTGAACTGCTCGGCGAGCTCCGGGGCGTGCCCGAGGAACTCCTCGGCAAGCACGGCCATCCCGCGATGATCCGCCAGTTCGTTGATGTCCCGCAGGATGACCTGCACTTCCAGCCGCTGACGCTCGGGAAGAGCCTGCCATCCCTCGAAGACCGGCTCGATCTTGTGCTCGGTGATCTGTTCCCACGGAACATCAAGCAACTCACCGCGCCGCGAGAAGAACTCGCGGAGCAGGGGATTGGCGATCTGCTTGAGGACCTTGCGGGGGTCGAACGACTTTGCCATGACTCAAACCTTTCTGTCCCGTAGACAGTAAACATTCCGGGCAAATAGAGAGGGCAACGCGCCCTAGCCAAACAGCCCGGGTTGGGTCTCCTTCACAAACAGCCCGAGGTTCTCGAGGCGGATCCGCATCGCGACCGCCGACACTTCGAACCGCTCAGCCAGTGGCTTACAGAACGCCTCTCGGGCGATCTCCACGTCTCGCGCGTGGTTGCCCGCCAGCTGACGCACGTCTAGGTCAGCATCCTGGACGGGGGCGTCGTTTCCGCGCCAGTCTTCCCACTCGGCACGCACGAGCGAGCGCGGCATCAGTAGACACCCCGCGAAGGTGTTCGCCTGCCACTCCTCGGGCACGCTATCGCCGTCCCGACAGACGAACGCGGGCTTGCCGCCGGACTCGAACAACACGCGCTCGTTCGGATCTTCGAGCAGTTGGGCACGGTGAAGTCGCCAGTGTCCCACCTCGTGGGCGACCGTGAAGTTGTACCGCCCGAGCAGATGCGGGTGCTCCGATGGGTCGAGCGATGCATCGATGCGGATGGTTCCGTCATTGAACCAGATGGCACCGAGCACATCGTGCCCGCCAAAGCGTGACCGGAGATCCTCGATCTCGAACGGCAGCTTCAGGTGGATCTCGACCAACTCGTCAAGCGGGATGGGCGCAGCGATCTCGTTGCCCTGGTCCGCCCACTCGGCGAGAAGCAGATCCGCCTCGCGCTCGATCTGCTTCTCGTGCATGTACTTCACGCGATACTTTGGGTTCGAGCCGGAGGCCATCAATCGCCACCCCCTTTGCCCTCGCGTTCTGCGTCGGCAATCAGCTTCCTGAGCTGCTCGGGGGTGAGGTTCTTCGCCGCACGCAGCAGCGCCGGCATTGACTCCGGGTCCTCAAGGATGATCTTCTTGACGTCCTCAGGCATCCGTCCTGCCAGGCCAATCCACTGGTCAGGGTCGGCCCCGAGCAGCTCGGCCATCTTGCGGACCCGCTCGACCGCCGGGGCGTACTCGGCCTTCCCGGTCTCCACGAGGGACAGATAGGTCGGGCTGATATCCACCAACTCGGCGAACTTCCGGAGGCTGAACCCCTTCTCGATCCGCCGCTTGCGGAGGACGGCACCGAAATGCTGGAGTGAGTCGCTCATCCGATGTGCTCGCTTGACCCGGACATGGGTCGGCGTTTAGGATATACTGCACATAACCGGCGGGTCAAGCCCGCGTGCCAGGTCGGCATCGTGGGAACTCGACTCCAAGGTCTAAGCGGAAGGACAGCGACATGGCGAACAACGATGGGCTCAAGCCCGGCGACCAAGCCCCTAGGTCCGGCCAGTATCAGGAAATCGGCCCTCGCGGCGGCAAGGGGCGTGAAGTCACCAGCGTCAAGGGCGAAAAGCTTCCGCCCACCACCAAGCCAGGCAGCACATACAAACTGGTCGATCCGAGCAAGAACAAGTCCGGCCGGGGCTGATCCTTATCAGATAACTTTGATTCACTGGTGACACCTCTGCGAACGGGGCGACGATGGCACTCTGGCTCAACAGATCCGGGCGACACTGCGAGCACGAGACGAAGTTCCTCGATGAGGGACGGATCTTCCTGACATGGGGAGGTCTCAATCGCGACCTCGGCAAGGTGGATTCTCGCGACCAACTCCAAACGATGTTGGAGCAGGCGTATCCCAAGGCGAGCCCCGGCAAACGGCGTCAGCACTCCGGCCAGATCTGGGCATTCGCCACCAAGATGGCCAAAGGCGACTGGGTCGCCGTTCCCAGCAAGCGCAAAACCATTCACATCGGCGAGATCACGAGCGATTACACCTACGACGCGAAAGCAGAGGATCCGTACTATCACTTTCGATCGGTTCGTTGGCTCGAAACCGATGTCCCCAGAACGAACTTTGATCAGGACATTCTGAACTCCCTCGGCGCGTTCACGACCGTTTGCCAGATCAAGCGTAACGACGCAGAGAGCCGCGTCCGAGCAATGAAAGCAAATGGCTGGAAGTCGACCGGAACCAAGCCCAAGATTGTCTCAAATGGTGAAGACGAGCAAGAGGTGACGGACGAAACGGCTGCGACCGACCTCGACCTCGAACAAATCGCTCGCGATCAAATCGCGAGGCAGATGTATGCCCAGTATGCCAGCCACGGCCTCGAGGACCTCGTAGAGGCGATCCTCAATGCCCAAGGGTTCACTACACATCACAGTGGCAAGGGGCCGGATGGTGGTATCGACATTCTCGCTGCGCCGGACACGCTTGGCTTTGGCCACCCCCGCATCTGCGTCCAAGTCAAGAGTCAGACGACGCCGCTCGAGCGTCCCGTGCTCGATCAACTCGTCGGCACAATGCAACATGTTGGCGCGGATCAAGGACTGCTCGTCTGCTGGGGCGGGTTCAAGAAGACAGTGCTACAGGAAGTACCCAGACTGTTCTTTAAGGTCCGCCTTTGGGATCAGAACGACTTGATTGACCACTTCCTCGCCAACTACGACAAGCTCGACGAGGATCTCCGGGCTGAGCTTCCGCTGAAGCGAGTCTGGACGGTCGCTTCGCATGACTCGGATGAGAAGGAGTAGTTAGCCAGTGGCGATCAAAAAGTCCAATCTCTACACCTCCCTCTGGCAGAGCTGCGACGAGCTGCGCGGTGGCATGGACGCGTCCCAGTACAAGGACTACGTCCTCTTCATGCTCTTCATCAAGTACATCTCTGACAAGTACGCTGACTCTGACGACTTTGCCACACCGGTAACGATCCCGAAGGGTGCCAGTTTCAAAGACATGGTCGCGCTGAAGGGCAAGAGCGACATCGGCGACAAGATCAACACTCAGATCATCCAGCCGCTGATCGACAGCAATGCCCGCTTGGCGCGCAGCGACTTCCCCGACTTCAACGATCCCAATAAACTCGGCGAAGGCCAGGCGATGGTCGATCGCCTGACCAATCTGGTCGCGATCTTTCAGAAGCCCGAGCTCAACTTCTCCAAGAATCGTGCGGATCACGACGACATCCTGGGCGACGCGTACGAGTACCTGATGCGCCACTTCGCAACGGAGAGTGGCAAGAGCAAAGGTCAGTTCTACACGCCGTCCGAAGTCAGCCGTGTCATCGCCAAGGTGATCGGCATCTCTCCCGACAAGACCGTCGCAGCAACCACCGCCTATGACCCGACATGTGGATCCGGATCGCTGCTGCTGAAGGTTGCCGCAGAGGCGGGAAAGCACATCACGCTCGAGGGACAGGAGAAGGACGTGACCACCGCGGGCCTTGCCCGCATGAATATGATCCTGCACGACTTCCCGACGGCCAACATTCTCAACGGGAATACTCTCGCCGCACCGAAGTTCAAGGATGGCGAGCGCCTACGCACCTACGACTACGTCGTCGCCAATCCGCCTTTCTCCGACAAAACCTGGAGCACGGGGATCACCCCCAGCAACGACCTCTACGAGCGCTTTGCATGGGGGGCTCCACCAAACAAGCAGGGCGACTACGCCTACCTGCTCCACATCATCCGTTCGATGAAGAGCACAGGGAAAGCGGCGTGCATCCTTCCACACGGCGTGCTCTTCCGCGGCAACGCCGAGGCGATCATCCGCGGAAAGCTCGTCCGCTCCGGCTACCTCAAGGGCATCATCGGGCTGCCGGCCAACCTCTTCTACGGCACCGGCATCCCCGCGTGCATCCTCGTGCTCGATAAAGAGAACGCAGAATCTCGCCGCGGCATCTTTATGATCGATGCGTCCAAGGGCTTCATCAAGGACGGCAACAAGAACCGACTCCGTGAGCAGGACCTGCACCGCATCGTCGACACGTTCAATCACCAGAAGGAGACCCCGCGGTATGCCCGCATGGTGTCCTTCGACGAGATCGCCGACCCCAAGAACGACTACAACCTGAACCTGCCCCGCTACATCGACAGCACCGAGCCGGAGGACATTCAGGACATCGACGGCCACCTGCGAGGCGGCATCCCAGAGCGAGACATCGACGCACTCGGCGACTACTGGAAGGTGCTGCCCAGTGTCCGCGATCTGCTCTTTGAGAGTGCCGGCCGCCCCGGGTACGTCGATCTCCGACTGCCAACCACAGACGTGAAGTCATCCGTCCTCGCACACGACGAGTTCGTCGCGTTCAAGGGAGCGGTGACCGACATCTTCGATGCATGGAAGTCACGGACTGTTCCGCTCCTGAAGGCCTTCGACCAGGACGGGCAGCCGAAGCAGCTCATTCACGACATCTCCGAGGACCTGCTCGAATCGTTCCGCCAGGCTCCATTGCTCGACGCCTACGACGTGTACCAGCACCTCATGGACTTCTGGGCCTCGACGATGCAGGACGATTGCTACCTGATCGCGGCCGACGGATGGATCGCCGAGACCTACCGGGTGATGGAGGAGGTCAAGACCGGCAAGAAGAAGGGCGAGTTGAAGGACAAGGGCTGGGCCTGCGACCTGGTCCCGAAGGAATACGTCGTCGCGCGATACTTCGCCAAGGAGCAGGCGGAGATCGACGCCCTGAGCGCAGAACTCGACGCCGTCGGCGCGAAGCTCACCGAGCTCGCCGAGGAGCACGGCGGCGAAGAGGGTGCTCTGAAGGACGTTTCTTCGAAGGGCGATGCAGAGGATGCATACACCTCCGCCCTCGTCGCGCTCTGGGCGGACGAGGACAAGACCGCCTACGACGAATACAGCTCGTTCATTGAGCAGGCGGAGGAGCACGCCGCCACACTGCGGACGCTCACCGACCACGGCCACCTTTCCGTTCTCAAGAACAAGAAGGGCAACCTCACGCTCAAGGCGATCAAGGACCGGCTGAAGGTCACAGGCGATAAGGCTGAGCAGGCGACGCTCAAACGGTACCTCGACGCCGACCAGAACCAGAAGGCGAGCGCGAAGCAGGCGAAGGAGATGCTCGAATCGGTCGAGTCCTGTTTCCGCGCGAAGCTTAAAGTGGATCCGCTCCCCGAGGAACTGATCGACCTCGACGCGACCGTTCGGTACCTGGAACTGCTTGAGCAGCAAAGCGCCCTCAAGAGCAAGGTGAAGGACGCCGAGGCCGCGCTCGACCAGTTGGCCTACGAGAAGTACCCACAGCTCTCCGTCGATGAGATCAAGGCCCTCGTGGTCGACGACAAGTGGCTTCCAGCCCTTTCGCTGGCCATTGGTCGTGAGCTGGATCAGGTCAGCGACACGCTCTCCGATCGGGCTCGGCTGCTTGCTATTCGATACGAGACACCGCTTCCCCACCTGGTGGAGACCGTCGCCGACTTGTCTTCCCGTGTGGACAATCATCTGGTTGCCATGGGGGCTTTATGGAACTGAGGCCCGGTTACAAGTCGACGGACCTCGGAGTTCTTCCGGCGGACTGGAACGTCGTCCCCTTAGGCTCGATTGGCGAGGCCTTGATTGGCCTCACCTACAAGCCGACCGACGTGGCTCGCTATGGAACGTTGGTGCTTCGCTCGTCGAACATTCAGAATGAAGTCCTCAGCTTCGAGGACAACGTCTACGTCACCTGCGGTATACCCGATCGCATCATGGTGCAGCCCGGGGATGTCCTGGTGTGCGTTCGAAATGGGAGTCGGCCGCTCATTGGAAAGACGGCGCTCTTGGACGAACGCACGAGGGGAATGACGTTCGGCGCGTTTATGGCTGTGTTCAGGAGCGATTACGGTGCGTTCATCAACTATCTCTTCAAGTCGCATCTGCTCAAGCGACAGATCAACGAGCATCTGGGCGCGACGATCAATCAAATCACGAATCGGAGTCTGAGATCGTTCTTGGTCCCGATGCCGCCTCATGCGAACGAAGTGAAGCAGATCACTGATGCTCTCAGCGACGTGGACGCCTTGCTCGACGGCCTGGACCGCCTGATCGCCAAGAAGCGCGACATCAAGCGGGCCGCCATGCGGCAACTCCTCACCGGCAATTCCCGGCTGCCGGGGTTCAACGAAGAGTGGCCGACTGTTCGACTTGGCGACCACGTTTCATTCCTGAAGACCGGATCTCATTCCCGAGCTGATCTTGGCACTGATGGCCCAGTCCATAATCTCCACTACGGCGATATCCACGCATCAGCAGCTGTCACCATCAGTCCGAGTAGCCTCCCAACGTTGCGAGACGATCAGTGCACGCGGTTGGATCGACTTCAAGACGGCGATCTCGTTCTCGCCGACGCTTCGGAGGACAGGGACGGGGTTGGAAAGTCGGTCGAAATCGACGGTTCCGCGGGTCGGGATGCCGTTGCGGGATTACACACGATCGCGGCGCGATTCGATCCAGAGGTGCTAGCGAACGGGTTCAAGGGGTACTTGCAGTTCTGCGCTCCCTTCGCGGACGGTCTCCGTCGCTTGGCGGCAGGAACCAAGGTGTACGCGACCATGAGAAGTCATGTCGCGAGTATCGAGATGCGGTTACCTAGCCCTGATGAACAACGGGCGATTGCCCGTGTGTTTCGCGATATGGACACCGAGATCGACGCTCTCGAACGCCGCCGAGCCAAGACCCACGATCTCAAGATCGCGATGATGCAGGAACTTCTGACCGGCAAAACGCGGCTCGTTGGTCAGGATCTGCCCGCCGCGCAGGAGGCGTCCACGGGCGACAAGAAGTCGTCGCACAACTGGGCGTTCAACGAGGCCGTCGTCATTTCGACTCTGGTCAATCGCTTCGGCAAGGAGGATTATCCACTCGGCCGCAAGCGGTACACCAAGCTGTCGTACCTGCTGCACCGTCGTGTGGAGCGACGAGCTGAGGGGTACCTCAAGAAGGCGGCCGGGCCGTACAACCCGCAAACCAAGTACGGCGGGCCGGAGAAGATCGCCAAGGCGAACGGCTACATCCTCCAGCACAAGGGCCCCAAGGGACACAGCGGTTTCATCGCCGCCGACAACATCGCGCAAGCCGAGGGCTACTTTGAGAAGTGGTACGGCTTGGACGTCCTCCAGTGGCTGGAGCAGTTCCGCTTCAAGAAGAATGATGACCTGGAAGTACTGGCCACTGTGGACATGGCGACGGTCGAACTCCATGAGGCGGGCACGGAAGTCAACGTCGCATCCGTCAAGTCCGTGATCGCCAACCACCCAGAGTGGGAGGCGAAGTTGGACCGAGCCGCCTTCTCCGACGCGAACATCGCGGCGGCGATTGAGGTATGCGGCGAGTTGTTCTCGGAGGCGGTTCACTGATGCCCACACAGATCAAATCCAAGCCAGGGCTGAAGAAGGCGTACAGCGATTGCTCGCAGGAGGTGCGTGACTACTTCACGCACCTGCCCAAGCTGCTTGATGACTTCCCCATGGATGTCTGTCTCGCCTACGCCTTTGCCCGACTGGAGTTGGGCCAGAACATGGCGCTGTACTGTGGAGTCGTGAAGATCCACAAAGTGAATGCGGATGTCGCCAAGAGCGTCATCGGAACGCATCACATGACGCGAGAGGGGTTCATCGAACTCTACAAGACGGTGTTCGACCTCGATCTCCCCAAAGCGGCTCATGCCGACCTGAAGAGCGCGGAAAAGACCCGCGACAATGTGATGCACGGTAAATCGACAGGGGACGACAAGATCCGCAATGCGATCGCGCGGGTGCTGGAGTACGCCGAAGAGATCAACAAGCAGTTGCATGCCAAGCACGGACTGAAGCCGTACGGCAGCATCAAGGGGTTTGCCGGGCGGGCCAAGAAACTCGATAAACGCACCAGTCGCTTCCTGCTCAAAGGTATGGGGTTCGCCATCTCATGAAGACCAGCGGACACATCCAGGCGGACCACAGCCCCAAGGGCGCGTCAGGCGGGAGGCCTCAATGACCCAGCGACCCCGAGCGGAGCGGCTGACGCAGGCCCGTGTCGTCAAGCTGTTCACGGATAGGTCCCATCCAGGATGCCTCGGGTACGACCACCTGGGGGACTGGCACCAGCGGGACAGCAACCGCCCCATCGAGGCGGGTCTGCTCCGTGCGAACCTGACCAAGCGGGGGTATTCCGACGCCCACATCTCAGCCGCGCTCCACAAGCTGGAGACCGCCGCGGACACCACGGGCGTGACGCTCTATCAGGCGAACCTCCGGACCTACCAGCTCCTTCGCTACGGCGTGCCGGTGCAGGTCGCGGCCGGTCGGCCTCACGAGACCGTCCACCTGATCGACTGGGAGAACGCCGACCGGAACGACTTCGGCCTCGCCGAGGAGGTCACGCTCCGTGGAGGGCACGAGCGTCGCCCGGACATCGTGCTCTACATCAATGGCATCGCCGTCGGCGTGATCGAGCTCAAGCGCAGTTCGGTCGAGATCGCCGACGGCGTTCGTCAGCTCATCACGAACCAGGAGGAGATCTTCAATAGGGCCTTCTTCGGCACGGTTCAGTATGTCTTCGCTGGAAGCGACTCTCAGGGCCTGCGCTTCGGCACCACAGGAACGCCGGAGAAGTACTTCGTCGAGTGGAAAGAGGAGACGCAACAGGATCGCGACCCCGCCACGGCGGGGATGCTCCTCGATACCCCACTTGCCCAGATGTGCCGCAAGGATCGCCTGCTCGACCTGATCCGCAACTTCATCATCTTCGATGCCGGCCAGAAGAAGGTGCCCCGCCCGCACCAGTACTTCGGCGTCAAGGCCGCTCAAGAGCGCATCGCCAAGCGTGAGGGTGGCGTGATCTGGCACACCCAAGGCAGTGGCAAGAGCATCCTGATGGTACTGCTGACAAAGTGGCTCATGGAGCACGACCCGGACGGCCGAATCCTCGTGATCACCGACCGGGATGAACTCGACAAGCAGATCGTCGGTGTCATGCGGAACGCGGGGGTCGTCGGCGAAGAAGCTCCTTCACCCCGAATCACCTCCCGCGCTCAGTTCGTGGAGAAGCTCGGAGCCACCACGCCGCGGCTGCTCTGCGCACTCGTCCATAAGTTCGAGCCCGACCTGAAGGCCGACCCACCCAAGGTACATGGCCGGTTCTACGTGTTCGTCGACGAGTGTCATCGTACGCAAGGCGGCAAGATGAGCCTGCAGATGCGTGAGCGGTGGCTGCCCGACGCCATCTTCGTCGGCTTCACCGGCACGCCGCTGCTCCGCAAGGACAAGAAGACGACCCGCGAGGTCTTCGGCACCTACATCCACACGTACAAATTCCACGAGGCAGTCGCCGACGGCGTCGTCCTTGACCTGAAGTACCAAAAGCGCGATGTGCCGCAGCGGCTGGGCTCGCCCGCTGCGATCGACGCGTGGTTCGACCAAAAGACACGAAACCTGAACAACTTCCAAAAGGCGGTCATCCGCAAGCGCTGGGCCACGCTCGAGAACCTGATGAGCTCACAGGAGCGGAAGCAGCGCATCGTGGCCAGCATCATCGAGGATTTCAGCCTCAAGCCTCGTCTGAACAACAATCGGGGGACCGCGATTCTCGTCGCCGCGTCTATCTACGACGCGTGCCACTACTTCCGGTTGTTCCAGAACACCAGCTTCGGCCCTTACTGCGGCATCGTGACCTCGTTTGAACCGAACCACAATGCGATCTCCCGCGAGCCGTCGAACAGCGATGAGCGGTACAAGTTCGACACGTACACCCAGTACGTTCTGAAGGACGGTGAGACAACAGCAAAGTACGAGGAGGAGATCAAGAGGCGCTTCATCGAAGAGCCGGCGAACTGCAAGCTCCTGATCGTCGTGAGCAAACTGCTCACCGGCTTCGACGCGCCGTCCTGCACCTACATCTACCTGGACAACGAGCTCAGTGACCACAACCTGTTTCAGGCGATCTGCCGGACAAACCGTCTCGACGGAGACGACAAGGACTATGGGCACATCGTGGACTACAAGGAACTGTTTGACGACGTTCAAGAAGCGATCGCCGTCTACAGCTCGGACGAGCTCGACCTTGACGACGGAGGCGAGGATAACAACGTCAATCTGAAGAATTGGCTCGACGAGGGGAAGAAGCGACTCGATGCGATGCGAGAGGCGCTGAAGTACCTGTGCGATCCGGTTCCGCAGCCGCGCGAGGTTGAGCAATACGTGCGATACTTCTGCGGCGACGCGAGCGACCCCAACGCCCTCAGCGACACTGAGGTGCTCCGCGTGTCGTTCTACAAAGCCGTCGCGTCATTCGTCCGCGCCTACGCCGCGATCGCACAGGACTTGGACGACGCTGGCTACACCACAGAGGAGATTGCTGCGCTGCAGGTCGAAGTGGAGTTCTTTGCTGACACGAGAGCCGCGATCAAGCGTCACTCGGGTGAGGAACTGGACATCAAGCCGTATGAGGCTGACATGCGGCACCTGATCAACACGTACATCCAGGCCGATCCCGCTAGCCCGCTCGGCACGGTTGACAACTACTCACTGGTCGAACTCATCATCGAGACGGGGATCCACGACGCCATCGCCAAGAAGCTGAATGCCAAGGGCAAACTCAGCCAAAACGCGGTGGCGGAAAGCATCATCAACAATGTCCGAAAGACGATCATCCGCGATCAGCTCACCGATCCGAGATTCTACGACGAGATGTCGAAACTGCTCGACGACCTGATCCGTCAGCGGCAAAATGACACGCAGACGTACGAGGCGTTTCTGCGCAGTGCGGAGGACCTGGTGAAGCGGCTCGCCGGCAAG
>JAANMT010000379.1_pt1 | contig 48931 bp, 40 predicted proteins | sample 7279711 | NCBI WGS metagenome assembly JAANMT01 (sample SAMN14094538, study PRJNA606508) | bioreactor metagenome | isolation source: A lab-scale SPAN reactor treating ammonium-rich wastewater day 1 | place: Ireland: Galway | collected 2017-01-16 | reverse complement strand
TACGCTGATCTCGGTCAGTTCGCCCTCGCCGTCGTCGGTGCCGCCGTGGGCGTATTCGGGCTTGAGGCCAAAGGTGCGCCCGGCATTGATCAGCTTCAGGGGCGGCCCGGAATACTTGGCCGGCATTGCGAAGTGCTTGGGCGCAAAGGGCAGGTTGTCGTACAGGAGGCTGACCAGGGCGGCCTGCTCGGCGAAGTCCCAGTTCTCATCGACCTTGGACACGTACACGATGGGGTGCTTCTTGATTTCGGCGGCGCGGGTACGGATGAAGTGGCCCATGGCCGACTTCTGAAGATTGACCAGAAACTCGCGCAGGGGCTCGCCGCGGTGGGCGCCCAGCATGATGATCTCGCGCTTTGAGCAGGCAATGCCCTGGGGCGTCTTGTCTAGTTTGGCGCCGACGACAGCGTAAACGGTGGCCTTCAGCGCCATTTCCGGCGCTTCTGTCATGGGCTGCTTGAGCAGCCACCAGCCCTTCCAGTCAAGCGTGACCGTCTTCAATTCCCGCCGTCTCCGCGAAGCGAAACGCTCAGTTTACGCAGGCTGGCCCGGCTTTCCACCCTCGCCCGGCTGCTTTTTGCCCATCAGCTTCGAAAGGTCGCCTACATGCTGGCTGTCAGCCCCGGCCGCTTTCAGGTTTTCCGCCTTGATGGCCTGAGCGATTTCCTTGCGGTGGACCGCGACGCGGGCGGGCGCGCTGATCCCCAGCCGCACCTTGTCTCCCGCAATGGCGACGATGGTGATTTCGATGTCATCGCCGATCACGATGGATTCGTTGACCTGCCGCGTCAGGACAAGCATGGCTGCTCCGCCGGGCTCAGGGGGCCGCGAAGGGGGCCCCTGACGGGCAGAGTGTAGCACGGCGGTTCAATCCGCGAACACCCGGAAGCGCGTGACAAATTCCGGACCTGCCAGCACCAGCTGGCGGGCGCGGCGCGTGGCGGGGTTGAAGACCAGCGGCCCCTGCAGGTTGGCCGTCATCAATGCGGGATTCTGGGGCACCACCAGAATCACGCGCACCTCGCCGGCCTCGGGTCCGGGCAGGCCCAGGAGGTCCAGTTCTTCGGGAGTCACGGGCACACGGTAATCGTCCTTGAACAGCAGGGGGTTCATGATCAGGAAGGCCAGCTCCGGGTCTTCGCAGCTTTGCAGCCACTCCAGGGGCGTGCAGTCCGGGCCGGGCAAGCGCGCGTAGTCGTGCAGGTGCCCAAAGCCCAGTAGCCCCTCGCTGAAGTGAAAGATGCGGCTTTCGTCCACCTCGATGGCGCCAAAGCGCGCCGTCTTGATCTGCCTGGTTTCAAGGGTCGTGTTCACGGTGTCTTCTCCGGGGGCGGCCTGGCCGCGGGGCTAGAGGTAATCCAGCACGCTTACGCGTGAAATCTGGGCGGTGACCTGCAGGCCCGCATTGAGCACGAGTTGGGCCTGCTGAAAGTCCGAGGCAGCTTTGGCGAGGTCGGTCTCCATGACCTCGGCGGAGAGGCCGGCCAGGGACGTATTCTCGGCCTCGATGCGGCCTTGGGCCAGTTCCAGCCGCTGCGAGCGCGCCCCCGCCTCGGCTCGCTGGTCCAGCACGCGGTTCAGCGCGACGTCCAGTTTCTCCATGGCGCGTGCCACGAGTGCAGGCTGGTTGCCCTCCAGCGCCTGCTGCAGTTCAGCCAGGACGTCAAAGGCGCCATCGGAGCGCATGGCGCGCGGGGCGAGGTCGCGCCCCTCGAAGCGCCCCGTGGTCACGTCAAAGCTGCCGCCCAGGCCGAGGTCGTCGGCCGTCGAGGCCCCTGGCGTCTGTTGCGCCAGGGGCTGCGGGCCGCCGGGCTGGTAGGTCGCTGTATTGAAGGTGTGGTCGCGTACTACGAGTCGCTCACTTGACTGCTCATTGAGCAGGCGCACTTCGCCCTGCGCCGAGGCCGTGCCGCCCAGACCCAGGGCCGCGGCGTCGGGGCCACTGAAACCGGCGCGGGCCAGCCCCGACTCATCCTCAATCCGTAGCTGAAGGAAGCCGCCGGTGTGGGCGCGGACGTAAACAGTGAGGCCATCGAGGCCGCTCTGGCGTGCCGCGCGCGCCAGGGCCTGCTCCATCTCCCCTGCCAGCTGGGTGAGCGTGCGGCCGCCGAGCGCGGGCACGCTGATGCTGCGCGCGGGCTCTCCGTTGAAGCTGACACTGAAGTTGAATGCCGCTGCCGGAGAAGTGACGACGGCGCTGTCAAACTCCCGGCGGCGCAGCGCGGCGGCCGTGAAGTAGCGGCCACCGGAGGGATTGACGTTGTCGGCGGCGGCATTGATGGCGGCGGCGATTTCACGGGTCGTGCGGGCCTGGGCGAGATCCACCGGCACCGGGTGCCCGCCGGAACTGATCAGCGTGAAATCAGCGCCGGGGATGTTGTCGATGCCGCGTCCCGCGTTCAGGTCGGCGCTCTGAGCATCGGGCAGATTCCGCGTCAGGCCGAGCTGGCTGGCCAGTGTGCCGTTGAAGTCCTCCACGCTGAGTGCCGCGCCCCAGAGGCGACTGACGAGCTCGATGTGGCGTCCGTTGGGAGCCAGGCGGGCGTCGACTTCGACTCCGGCACGGGAAATGGCGGCCGCCAGATCGTGCAGTGTCGCCGCGGGATCTTCGATCAGCTGCTTGAGGTCAATCACGGCGCTGAGGTCGCCGTTTTGTATGCGCAGGCCCTGGGGCGAGCGCGGCAAACCCGCGGCGTCTGTTTCCAGGCGCAGGCCGGCACCGCCAAAGAGATCGGAAAGTCGTGTGAGAATGAAGGATGCGGGGGTGAGGTCACGGCCCAGCAGGGCTTCGTCGGTGGAGAATGCCGCCGCGCCGGAAAGGTAGCCGGGGCCGGCCAGGCTGGTGCCGCGGTGCAGGCGAAGGTCGGCGGCGGCGTCGTTGGTGGCCTCGAGGGCGAAATAGCCCGCGCCGCCGCTGTCACTGACGAAGAACTGGAGCGTGCCGTTGCCGGTGTTGGCGCTGACCGTCACAGACATGTTGCCGATGGACGCCCCGGCGAGCGTGGCGGAGATGGCGGCATCGAGCGCGGCGGCCAGCTCGGTCAGGCCGCCGGGCGCGGCCGGTGAAACGCTCAGGGGCAGCGTCTGACCGTTGGCCTGCATGTTGAAGTTGATGGGCCCGGCAAAGGGCGCCAGTGCCGAGAGATCTTCACTCTGGAACAGGTGACTGAAGGCGGCCGTGGAAAGGCCGAGGTCGCGCGCCGTAGTGCGACCGGGTTCGTCGGCGATCACGATGCGGGCGTTGGGCGAAAGGGCTCCGCCATCGAGTGGGCCACCCGGAAACACGGCCAGGCGAATGAAGCTGGCGGCGCTCTGCGAGCCCTGGGGCAGGCCGGTGGAGGCCGCCGTTTCAAGACCGGCCGAGAAGAGCTGGGCGCCCGAGGCATCGCGCAGGTTGTTGAGCGCGACGACTACGTCCTCGATGGTGCGCGCGTGGCTGAGATCGAGGCTGTAGCTCATGCGCGCCCCGGTGCCGGCATCAGGAATCACGTCGATCAGCAGGCGGCCCGCGCTGTCCACGCCCGCGCCGTGATTCAGGGCCGACAAGGGAGTCGCGGCCAGTCTGGCGCCCACGGGCGTGACATCGCCCAGGGAGGCCCGGGCGTTGAGATCGCGCCCTGCCAGCGTCATGGTCGGGCCGAACACTTCTTCGGCGCGCAGCGAGTTCTCGAGGCTGACACCCGGTCCGACCTCCACGCGGTTGGGGGCCTGCCTGCCACCAAGGCGCACGGCCTTGCCCAAGGCCGTGAAGGCCGCGCCCGGCCCGCCGAACAGGCTCTGCCCGCCGTGGGAGGCGTTGGCCACATCCAGCAGGGCCTGGCGCAGGGCGGCCACCTCCCGCGCGCTGTTGGCGCGGGTCTGGGCGTCCGCCGAGGCGTTGCTTTCGCGCAGGGCCAGGCCCTTGAGCCTGGAAAGAATATCGCCGGCCTCGGAGAGCTGGCTGTCGGCGAGGTTGTAGCGCTGGCGCAGGTCTTCGGCGTTGCGGTTGAACTGGACGTTGCGGCGCTGGAGCGATTCCAGCGAAAGCCAGGCCGCCGCGCCCTGAGGGTCAAAGCTGAGCGAGCCGATACGCCGGCCGCTGGAGAGCTGGGCGGCGGCAGTGTCGATGCGGCGGTTTTGGGCGGCGAGGTGCCGCAGCAGGCCTTCGCCGGAAGTCAGGGGTGTGGAGCGTGCGAGGTGGGGTCCGAAGATGGCCATGGGAGCTCCTTCAGATGGACTGCATCAGTGTGGCCATCAACTGATCCACGATACTGATGAAGCGCGCCGCGGCCTGGAACGCGCGCTGATGGGTCATCATCGACACGGCCTCTTCGTCGATGTTCACGCCGCTGATGGTTTCGCGCTCGGCTTTGGCGGCCTGCACCAGCACATCCTGGTTCTCGGCCAGCTCTCGGGCTTCAGCGCCCTGCACACCCAGGGCCGCCGCCATGCCCTCGAAGTACTGCTCCAGCGTCACGCCGGGCTGAAACTGCCACTGCTGCACGGCGGCCATCTGCAGCGCCGCGCTGTTGTCTCCGGGCTGCAGCCCCGCGGAGAGGCGTAATGGATCGGCTTGGAGACGGTCTTCCAGCGCGATGTTGGATGCATTGTGGCCGCTGAAGAGAGTGTTGAGGCCCGAGGCCGCGACAAAACCGCTGCTGTCGTTCTCAAAGCGAAAGCTGACATCCGGCGAAGTGGACGCGATCTCCAGTCGCATGTCGGGCGTGACGCGGGCACCCAGGGACGCCCCGGTGCCAAACCGCGCGCGCAACTGGCCGTTGATGTCATCGACGAGCTGGGCCAGGGTGGTGTCGTTGGTGGCCGGAGGTGTGGGCCGCTGGTCGAGGTCGAGGGAAATGACGAAGCGTTCTTCGCTGCCGGCTGCGCGATTGGCCACCACCAGATCGAGGCTGCCGTGCTTCAGGGGCGAATCGAGGCTGGTAATCTGGAAGCTGTCGCCCGTGGCAATGCCGCTCATGGGGGGCTCAAAGCCAATGCGCCCCAGGGCGGGGTCGTATTCGCGGATCATGGCGAACTCGCCGGCGCGCGCGCCGCTGGTCATCAGTACGCGCGCCCCTACAAAGGCCGTGGGCGAGCCGCCCACAGACGCCGGGTAGCCCTTGAGCGCGGGATCCACGATGTAGCCGCCCAGGCTCGAGGTCTGCTGCGCCTGACCCGACACCGCCAGGGGAATGTCGCTCAGGGCGTGGGCGGCCGCAAAAGGCCGCGATTGCGCCATGGAAAACCCGCCTGCGGCGGCGCCCAGCGCGTGGGCAGCGTTCACGGCCTGAATGAAGCCCTGTGCCAGTCGGTCGAGCTCTCGCGCAAAGCGCGGCAGGGTCTGGCCGTGGGCCTGAAGCAGGGTGCCCAGCGAGCCGCCCGCGGGGGCCAGCGTCTGGCCGCCCTCGGCCAGGGTCAGGCGCAGGGATCCCTCGGGCCCGTCTTCCACCCTGAGGCCAAAGGCCGTGGCGCCGCGAACGAGCATCTGCCCGCCGCTGGTGATGTCCATGCTGCCGTTGCGCTGCTCGACGGCGCGGAAATCCAGCAGTTGCGCCAACTCCTGAAGTTTTTGCCCGCGCTTGTCACGCAGGTCGTTGGCCTGGCCCGCCGCCGTTCCGCCGATTTCGAGGCGCGTGATGCCCTCGTTGAGGGACGCGACCTCGCTCAACAGGCGCGACGCATCGGCGGCGCTTGCGCGCAATTCATCACCGGCAAGCCGGCGCGAGGAAGCAAGGCCCTGGGCGATCTGGTTGAAACCCTGTGCCGCGCCCTGGGCACGCTCAAGGAACACGCGGCGCGCCGCGACATCCCCCGGCGCGCGGGACAGTTCCTGGGCTGCGCTGAAGAATGCTGAAAGCTGGCGCGGCAATGCTTGATCCGACAGTGCGTTGAACGAGGCTTCCACACGCTGCAGCACGCGCTGCGAGGCATTGAGCGCGCCCAGATGGCTCGTGGCCTCGGCCAGGCGCTGCTCCACGGCGAGATCGACGATGCGCCTCACCCCGCGCATGCCTACGCCCAGGCCGGTGAAGGCCTGTCCGTGCCGCGCTGAGTCGAGCGGCTCGAAGTTTACCCGCTGACGCGAATAGCCCGGCGTTGCGGCGTTGGCGACATTGTTGCCCGCCACCTGCAGCGCCGCTGCCTGCGCCGCCAGCGCGGACTTGCCGATATCGAGTGCGGAGAACAGGCCCATGACAGTTCCTTTTCAGGCGTTGCGCGAAACCAGTGCGCTCGCTGCGAACTGGCTCGGCGCGCCTTTGCGGGTGTAAACCTGCTGCTCGCTGCCCAGCCCGGAGTGAGCGAGCACCTGCACGTAGCCGGCGAAGTGAGTCAAGGCCTGCTCGCTCAGTTGCGCGTTGAGGCGGTTCACGCGCGCGACTTCACCCGCGCCGCGCCGCAGGTGTTCGCGCAGCGCCTCCAGCTCGAGTCGCTCGGGGCCGTCGGCCTGAGGCAGGAGCAGGCTGAGCCGCGGGTGCCTTTCACCGGGCAGGAGCCGCGCCAGTGCCGCAGCGCGCGCGCTTTCCAGGGGAGCCAGGCGGGCCAGGGCCTCTTCTTCGCGAGCCGTGGCCTGTTCGATTTCGGAGAGGCGGCAGGCCGTGAGTGCGTCGCGCTTGGCCAGGGCGGCGGCCTTGAGGTCGTCCTGCGCCCGGGCCAGGCCGCGCAGGGTCTCCAGCAGGGGGGTTACGTCGCTCATGGTTTGAGTCCATAGGCTTTGCGCAGCGTCTGGCGCAGGGCGCCGTGAGCTACGCCATCGAGGCCCGAGATCAGGCTCTCGCGGACCATCCGCGAAACGCCGCCTTCCCGGCCCGCCGAAAGTTCACACAGGCGCTGATCGAGCAGTGATGAGGCGATGTCCTCGGCCATGCCGCCGCTGAAGAGTTCGCTCTTCTCGAGGGTCTGGCGCTGGGCCTTCATGAGCATCTGCCGGAAGAAGGCCTCGAAGTCGGCCGCCACCTGTTCGACTTCGCGGCGCGCGGCCAGCTCGGCGGCACGCTCTTCGGCGCTCAGGGGCCATGGGGCCAGATCTTCCCACTGGCCGGAGATGCGCGCCGTGGGAAGAGCCAGAGTCGTTGCGGCGTCATTCATAACGCACCTTCGCCTGGAGCATGCCGTTCTGTGACAGGGCGCGGATGACCGCGACCTTCTCGCCGGCGTCCAGCTTCAGCAGGTTGAACGTGTCAATCAGTTGACGCAGTTGCACGTTGGGGCGGCTCAGGGGCACTGTCGCGGACTTCACGCTGGTGCCGGGCTCGGGTTTCTCCGGAACCTCGCCGCCGGCGCCGATGGTCACGCTGATGCCGCGCACCGTGAACGCCCCGGGCAGCACGCGTACATTGCCGGAAAACACGATCACGCCTGTGGTTTCATCGATGGTCACGACCGCCACGAGGTCGGGGTTGATGCTGAGCGAGTCGACCAGTTCCTTGAAGCGCATTTCGTCGCCGTGGAAGGCGGGAGGGATGGTGACCTCGACCACGCCATCATTGAGCGCGCGGGCCAGGTTGGCGGGCGCGCCTCTCTCCCGGGAAACGTCGGCGTTGAGCGCCCGCGCCTCATTGATGCGCGAGGCGATTTCGTTGGCCGTGGCGCTGTCCGGGTGCGTAAGCAGCAGCGTCACGCTTTCGTGGCGCTTGCCGTAATCATCCACGCGCGTCGCGAAGAACTCGACTTTCATGTCCTGAAGCATCGAGCCCGACACCGTGCCGTTGACGGGGTTGCGCGGCTTGTCGCCGTCCTGGGCCAGCGTGATCCTGCCTGAGGCCGTGGCGTACTCCGTCTTGTCCCCCGCGTCGAGGCTGAAAAAGAGCAGGGTGGGAAAGAGCGTGCCGTGCTCAAGCGACTTTGACTTGTCAGCCACGCTGACGCGGCAGGTAAGGGTCTGGCCGGCATAACCCTTGAAGGCCGGCACCTCGACACTGACGATCACGCGCGCCACGTTCTTCGTGGCGTAGGCCGCGGCCGGCAGCTTGGACTGGTTGAGCTTGGACGACATGGCCTGAAGCATGAGCAGGGTCTTGGCATCCTTGTCGTCGCCGGTGCCTTTGAGCCCGACGACGAGGCCCTCGCCCGTGAGCTGGGTGTCGGCCGTGCCCTTGTAGGTCACGATGTCCTTCACGCGCACGCTGACCTCCTGGGCCAGGGCCGTGCCGCAGAACAAGAAGACCGCGAGGAGAAAACAAATCTTCCGCCGCATGGTGTGCCTCACTGGTTGGCGCGCTCGGGGCGCGACTTGCCGATGCAGAAGCAGGCTCTGTGCCAGAGTCAAAACGGCCACAGGAAGTTGAGCAGGCTGGTCAGCCAGCCCTGCCGCGCGCCGTCACTTACGTCGCCCTCGCCGGTGTAGCGGATGCGCAGGCCAAAGCACTTGCTGGCATCGATGCTCTTGGTGCGGCTGTCGGCCATTTCGGGGTCGATGCGGCAGGTCAACTCGACACGCTCCGTGTCCTGCATGACTGTGATTTCCTTGAAGGCCCGCACTTCGAGGTGGCCGTTGGGCAGCACCTGCACGACCTCAGCCGTGATTACGTCAGAGAACTGGCTTTGCCGGTTGCGCGCGGCATCGTTGCGGGCTTCGTAATCCGCGGAGAGACTGATGCCCGGCGAAGAGGGCGCAGCGCTGACCAGGTTTCCTGTGCCGCCGTCAATGGCGATCCAGTCCTTGAGCTGAGCCTGGACATCGGCCTGTTTGGCTGTTTCCAGGCTGTCGCTGCGGCGAGCACTGACCTTTTCGCCGATGCGGATCTGTATCAGGTCGTGCACGCGCCAGCCGCGGGGCTTCTCCGGTTCCAGCGTGTAGTAGCTGCTGCGCTTGCCGTCCTGCTCCGTGGCGGCCTTGAACAGGGCTTGGGCGGAAAGCGGCGCGCAGGCAATCAACATCAGAAAGACGATTCTGGTCATGGTCTGCTCCGGAAGGGGCGCCAGGCGCCCGTTAGTCCACTTCGCACTCGCCCGCGGCTGTCACGCGGGCCACAAGTTCGACGGCCGGGCCTGCATCTTTGGCGCGGCGCACCCGGATGCGCTCGCCCGTGGCGCCGGATTCCATGGCTATGGCCGTAGTAGAGAGCACGCCGCCGCCGGGCAGGGGGGCGCGCAGTGTCACGCTTTCGCCTTTGCGAACCAGCAGAGCAGGCTTGGTGTTGGACTCGGTCAGCCAGTCCTGGGCGCGAAGCGCGCGCGTCAGTTCGCGGCCGAGGGCGGCTTCGACGGTGGACAGGCCCGCAAAGGGGCGCGTCGTAAAGTGCTCGCGCGGCTCGCACATGTCGCGAGTGAGGCGCTCACCTGCGCGGGCGTCGCGCGTCAGGGCCATGCACATCATGCGCACACCCACTTCCACACTCAAAGTCAGGCCGGTCACCGTGTGGCCATCGATGTCCACGGTCAGCTCGTAGTCCAGCTTGCCCAGGGTTTCCTGCGCATGGCGCGTCTTGACCTCAAGCAGCGTTCCGTGGGTAACGGCCAGGAGAGAGCGGCTGCGGGACAGCTCGCGGACCTCAATTTCACCCTGGGGTGGCGTGAGCTTGGCTTGCAGGCGCCGTTTGAGGCGATCCAGCGCGTCACACACGAGTTCGTTCTGGCCTGCGGGTGCTTGCAGCGCTTCCTGAGTTGAGGTGGCTGCGGGCACCCTGGTGGGGGTGGTCGCCCGGCGGGTCCCCTCATCGTCAGGAGGGGAGCGGTACTCGCCTGAAGACTCCGTGCTCTGTGCCGAGGCGCCCACGACGAGGGGCCGGGTGTAGCCGTAGAAGGCTACTTTGTCGGCTTCCACGCCGCTCTGCAGCAGGCGCGTGCGGATGTAGGCCAGTTCGATGGCGCGGGTTTCGCCCGCAGCGGGCGCCTTGCCCAGAAGCACGGCCGAGGCGGCCTGAACCATGGCCGCGTCTCCGCTGAGGGTGCCGAGCTGGGCGAGGCTGACGTAAGCGCTGTCGACGCGGACGCGGTCGGCGAGCACGACCTGGGCCAGGGCGCCCGACTGGGAAAAGAGCGGAGCGCAGAACAGCAGGGCAAGCGCGAGGACTTTCATGTCGAGGCTCCATCAGGCGCGAAGGTTGTTCGCCACGCGCATCATTTCGTCGGCGGACTTGATGGCATTGGCGTTGATTTCGTAAGCGCGCTGGGCGCTGATCAGGTCGACCATTTCCTTGACGACCTCGACGTTGCTTTCTTCCAGGGCCTGGTGGCGGATGCGCCCGAAGCTCGATGTCGTGGGGCTCCCGGTTTCGGCTCTGCCGCTGGCGTCCGTTTCCAGGAACAGGTTGTCGCCGATGGCCTGCAGGCCCTTTGGGTTGACGAAGCGGGCGAGTTCGATCTGGCCAATTTCATCGGCGTTGGACTGGCCGGGCATGATCGCGCTGATACGTCCGTCCTCGGAGACCGTAATACCCGTCGCCTCGGCGGGAATTGTGATGTTGGGCTGGAGCTTGAGGCCGCCGGCGGTGACCAGGTTGCCGTCCTTGTCGCGGAACAGGTTGCCTGAGCGTGTGTAGGCCGTCTGTCCGTTGAACATCAGGATCTGGAAGAAGCCGTCGCCTTCGATCGCCATGTCGAAATTGTTGCCCGTTACGCGCATGCCGCCCTGGCGGAACTCCTTGTCGATGCTGTCAAGCTTGACACCCGAGCCGATGCTGAGGCCCACGGGCGCCGTGTTGCCCTCGGGTTGGCGCAGGCCGGCGCGGCGCACTTCCTGATAGAGCAGGTCAGCGAAGTTGGCGCGGTCCTGCTTGAAGCCCACGGTGTTCACGTTGGCCAGATTGTTGGCAATCACATCCACCTGCGTCTGCAGGGCCGACATGCCCGAGGACGCCGTGTGCAAGGCTCGAATGGCCATGAGGCTCTCCTGATATCAGGCGGGCTGCTGGCCCGCGTTGTTGATCAATTCGCCCAGGGTCTGATCCTGCAGCTTGAGCAGCTTCATGTTCGCCTCGAACGCGCGGCTCACGTTCACCATCTCGGCCATCAGCAAGGTCGCGTCGCTCGTGCTCATTTCGAGCGCGCCCTGCTTCACGCGTACGGACTGCGCAGGCCGCGCCCCTTGACCCATCAAGAGCGTATGCCCCAGCTTTGAGAGCCGGGCTTCGTCCTGCTCGCTGAACTCGGCGAGGCCCAGTCTTCGCCCGGTCTGCGCGGCGCCGCCGTTGCCGCTGACGGCGAGGCTGCCGTCCTCACTGACTTCAAGACGCGCGCCGGAGACTCCAAGGGCCCGGCCCAGCTCGCGCAGGTTCAGGCGCCGGCCCTCGTGGTCCAGCACGAAGCTCTGGCCGTCGCGGCTGATCAGAAATCCGTCCTTATCCTGGGTGAAGGCGCCCGCGCGTGAGTAAACGCGGCCGTGGCGCGCATGCTCGAGCATGAAGTAGCCCCGCCCTTCCAGCGCGAAGTCCAGCTCGTTGCCCGTCGTTTCCAGGGCGCCCTGGCGCCCATCGACGCGGCTCTGCGCCAGCTGCACGCCGCCTCCCTGCAAGTCGAGCAGGTTGTGCCGGTGGTCCTGGGCATCGGGGCCGCTGTCGTGGGCGAGACTGGCGGGCGGGCGCTGCATAAAGCTGAGCAGGTCCTGACGGAAGCCTGGTGTGCGCAGGTTGGCGAGGTTGTTGGCGAGGTTCTCAAGGCGCGCCATCTCGACGTGCGCGCCGGTGCAGGAAACCCCGATTCCGTGGAGCATGGCCCTCTCCGCAATCTGACGCGGAAGGGATAGCAGCCGCCGTGCCAAAGGCGCCTGCCCCATGAGAGCAAGCGGCGCACCGGGAAGTTCGGTGCGCCGCGACGGAAAAGTTTTCCGGGCCCTACTTCTTGCCGCTGGGAAGCTCGTAGGTCCTGCGGTCGTCGTCGGTGAAAACGAAGGGCTTCTGATTCACGCCCTCGAGGTCCGCGATCTGACCGACCTTGGCCAGGACATAGGCCGTGAGTTCATCGACGCTGACGTCGCGGTCCTTGTCCGCATCCGCCTTGCCCGACAGGGCCTCCAGCACGAAGGCCGTGAACAGGCCGCCGCCGAGTTCCTCCATCTCAAGGGCGCGCTCGGCCGAAGGCAGGCCCACCTGCGCGCCCGTGGCGCTCAGCACCACAAGGCGTGTGCCGCGCTCGGCGCAAAGCTGGAAGATCGGGGCCAGCAGCGAGTGGGGCTTTTCGTTCTCCGCCCGCGCCGGCAGCTTGGCCAACAGCGCGTCCGTCACGGCGCAGCGCGAATCGCCTCGCGCCAGGAACGAACAATCCAGATAGAGCACCAGGGTGCGGGGACGCTCTTCCAGCGCGGCGTCCACCAGCTCGATCAGGGGCGTGATTTCGAGCGGCGTATCGGCCGCCGAGACCGGAGGCTGGGCCAAAGCCAGGCCGAGGCGGCCGTCCTGCGTCAATGTGCCGGTGCCGCAGAACATGAGGAAGAACTCATCGTTGCCGCGCGCCAGGGGCGTGACCTTGCCGATGGCCTCGATCACGGCGGCGCGTGTGGCGGCAGCGCCCGTGAGGGTGGTGACGGCCCCCTCGGTCAGGGGGCGCCGCGTGGCCGTCAGGGCAAAGCGCGAAAGGGCCGTAGCGTCGGCTTCGGCGTAGCGCGTCATGGGCAGGCCGGGCCGCCCCTGGGAGTCCACGCCGACAATCACCCCGGCGCGGCGGCGCAAGTCGCCCAGGAAGTCGGGATCTTCCAGTTTGCGGGAAAGGTCCTGTGTGACAAAGCGCAGGGCCTGCTTGTGGGCCGCACACTCGCCGATGGGAATCATCTTCGAGCCGACTTTGACCCAGTTGCTTTCGCCCATGTAGCCGGGGGTGCTGAAGATGGAGAGCGCGTTGAAGCCGTGGTCAAAGTCGTCAAGGCTGCGCACCAAAGTTTCCTTGGGCGCCAGGCGCTTGCCCAGGGCGAGATTGCCCGTGGAGGTGGGGTAGAGCCTCAGGTCAATGTGAACGTTGACGTCAAAATCCTCGTCGGCGATCCACCATGTGAAAACAGGGCTCATCATCCACCAGATGAACATGTTCCAGGCGTAGGCGCCGTTGCTCTCGATGTAGCCGACATCATGGCGGCGCACGGAAGGCTGCATGACGACATCCAGCCCCTGCGCCAGAGCGAGGCGACGCAGCTCTTCGGGCGTGGAATTGGGACGCGCGCCTTCGATGGGCTCGATGCGCTCGAACATGCGATACTTCACCAGCACGTCCAGCAGGCGTTTGTGGATGCCCGTGGGCCCGTTGAGTTGCTCGGGGTTGGGGGCCAGCACCCAGCGCTTGGTGTCCTCGACGTTGGTCTTTTCAGGATTGAGTTCCAGCTCCAGCACGCAGGGAGCCAGGCCAACGCGCAGGCCCAGGGGCTGCCAGCCCGCGGGCACTATCTTCTCGTTCTTGACGTCCTCTTCGAGGTTGGGCGTCTCGATGGTCGAACAGGCCGAGCAGGCCAGCACCAGGGCCGCTAGCGCGCACAACGCGGCCAACGTTGAACCGCGCCTGCCTTCAGCAGGCCGCCGAAAAGGTCGAAGTGCCGACTTTCCAGGAAGGCAAGGAGCGCAGTCCCCAGGCACGTAAACCCGGCGGCCTGCAGCAAGAGACTCCTTCGGCGGGGCACCCTGAACCCGATGCACCCCTGAAGCGGTCCGTTCTGACTGGGATGATTCCATGTATTTGCCACCTGACGCCCCCGATCCGGCACGGGGCGAAGTCCAATTCCTCATTACCCGTCCTTCTTCGGCTGATACTCCTGCACGCAGCGGAAGCCGCGCCCCGCCGAACGATCCGCCAGTTGGGCCGAACTGTTCTTGGCGCGGCGGGCATAGCCCAGAAACAGATCGGGCCTCAGGCCGGTTTCAGCGCCTTTGACCACGGCGCGACCTGGGCTGAAGGCTCCGTCGGTCCATTCGGCGCAGTTGCAGCCCAGGTCGTAAACGCCCAGCGCGTTCTTGGCCCATTCGGCTGTGCCCACTTCACGCAGGCGCGGCACGCCAATGAGCGGGGCGTCTTCGCGCTTGCCGAAGGGGTAATCGCCCTGGTCGGAGGGCTGGTTGGCGTTGGGGGCGCCGGCCGCGATTTCCCATTCGTCGGGAGTGGGCAGGCGTTTCTTGGCCCAGCGGGCGTAGGCGCGTGCTTCGTACCAGCTCACGCCTGTGACGGGCAAGCTGGACTGGCTTGGGTCAAAGCCGCCCTTGACCCAGCCCTTGGGTCCCGGCTTGCCGGTGGTGTCCACGAAGTTCTTGACCAGGGGCAGTGCCTCTTCGTCCCAGAAGCGGGGCTGGCTGTAGCCCTCGTCAGCTACGAACTTGAGGAACTCGGCATTGGTCACGGGGACGCGGTCCATGAACAGGATTTTCTGCTGCTCCACCGTGCGCTGGCGGTTTTTATCGGAGTCGCGCAGGGAACCCACGATGAAGCTTCCGCGCGGCAGAATCACCAGGCGATCAGAGAGGTCGGCCAGGGCCTTGCGCGCCGTGATTTCGTCGAGTCGGCCCTGGGCCTCGGCGCGGTGCGCCTTCTCCACGAGGTAGATCAGGGCGCGCTTGAGGTAGTCGACGGCCACGGCATCTTCGGTGCCGCGCGACTCCTCAAGCAGAACGACGCCCAGGCGCGAGCGGATGGCCGCGATGTAGCCCTCGGCGCGCTGGACGTAGTCGGGATCCTTGATCGTCTCGCGATAGAGCTTCTCATAGGCGCCGAGAATCGCTTCCACCTGGTCGCTGGTGGTGGCTGTTGCCTCGCGCGCGTGTATTTCCTCAAGGTTTGCAAACTGCCAGAGCTGGGCGAGCCGGGCCTTGTCGCGTGCGGTAGCATACTTGCTGGCCTCAGCTTCCTTCATGGCCTTGGCCACGTACTCGACGGCGATGGTCCAGCTTGAGGAGCCCACGGCGTCTTCGGCCGTCTTGAGCAGGCGCTGGAAGCCCGAGAAGGCCGCCTCCTTCTCCGTGAAGTCGGCGCGCAGTTTCTTGACCTGGTCGCCGCGCTGGCCCGTGATTTCGGCGATACTGAGCATCAGGTCGCACACCTCGAACTTGGGTGGCTCCTGGGAAAGAGCCTGGCGGGCGTACTCCAGAGTTACGTCCGCCTTGGCACCCGCGGCCTCAGTTTTGAGTTTGGCCGCCTGCTCGTCGGAGAGGGGCACAGCCAGGGCCAAGTCTGAGAGGCGGATGACCTCGAGCACGGGGTTCTTGGCCGCCTCGAACTGGTCAGCCTTGACCAGCAGAGTCCGGGCGGCCTGCACACGGGCGCGCAGTTCAACGAGTTTGTCGCCCAGGTCCTTGAGCTGGCGGTTGCGCTCGCGGCCGGCCTCGTAGTCTGCCAGCCACTTTTCCACGCGCAGCTTTTCGTCGCCCGCTTCCTTGTTGCCTGGGTCGATGGCCAGCGCGGCCAGCAGGTCCTGCAGAGCGGCAGTGTATTGGCCACGGATGGTGTCATCGGCGGGGCGGTTGCGGTCCTGGGCCTCCTTCAGGGCGAGGTCGGCGGATTCGCGGCTGGCCCGCGCCTTCTTCAGCGCGTCGGCCAGGCTCTTCTGCCTCTCGGCTTCCTTTTCCTTCTGGGCGGCGTCGCGGGCGGCCTGCTCCTGGGCGGCCTGCACGCGGGCCTGTTCGAGGCTGGCGTTCTGCCGGCCCTCGCGGGCGCGCTCATCGGTGTCGTTGAGCTGCAGCACCGCTTCGAACTCGCTCTGCGCCTTGACGGCCTTATCCGAAGCCGCGGCAAATTGGCCAGCCTCGCGGGCCGTGGCCGCCTCGAGCAGCAACGTCTCACCGTTCTTGAGTTTGACCGGCACGTCGGCCAGACGGGCCTGACGCAGCACCACGACCGTCGCCACAATGCCGCCCATGAGGGCCAGCACGATGGCCGTGCCCGCGAAAACGGCCTTGCGATGCCGCGCCAGCCATTTGCGCACGAGCTGGCCCATAGTGTATTCGACGGCCGAGAGCGTCTTGCCTTCCTGCCACGAACGCAGGTTCTCGATCAGGTCCTGGGTACTCTGGATGCGGGCGCGCGGATCCTTGTTCAGGCAGCGCATGGCCAGCTGTTCGAGTTCCTGGGGGATGGCGCGGTCCTGGGCGCGCCTTGAGGGCGGCTCGGGGTCGTACTCGCGAACCTGATCGAGGATTTCCTCGGAGTTCTTGCCCGTCCAGGGCAGTTTCAGGCAGAGGATCTCGTACAGGATCACGCCCAGCGAGAAGATATCGCTCTGCACGTCCAGCGTGTCGGTTTCGCCGCGGGCCTGCTCTGGCGACATGTAGGTGGGCGTGCCGAGGATGGCGCCGACCATGGTCGTGCCTGCGTGGGCGTCGCGACGGTCACTGGCCACGGTGCGTTCGGCTGTCTCCTCGCGCGTGCCCACAATCTTGGATACGCCCCAGTCCATGATCTGCACTTCACCAAAACGGCCGACCATGATGTTGGCCGGCTTGAGGTCGCGGTGAATCACACCACGCGAGTGAGCGAAGGCCAGGCCTTCACACAGCTTGATGAAGATCTCTACCAGGCGTGAAAGTGGGTAGCTGCGCGTCGCATTGGCATCGCCCTGGCGCAGCCGCTTGAGCACCGAGCTGAGTTCCTCACCCTCCACAAGCTTCATCGTGAAATAGAGGTTGCCGCGCCCATCCACGCCGATTTCGTGCACGGGGACGATGTTGGGGTGTTCGAGCTGGCCGGTGATCTGGGCCTCTTCGAGGAAGCGCTCCACGAGGTCCTTGCGGCCGAGCATTTCCTTGCGCAGCACCTTCAGAGCTACGCTGCGACGCAAGTCGTTATCTTCGACCTCTAGCACCTTGCCCATGCCGCCGCGTGCGATCTCACGGATCACGGTGTAACGCTTGTAGGCGCCGCCGCCCTGCTTGAGACGTTTGACCACGCGCATGGCGGTGTCCTGGCCATCGGCGATCTTCACGCCTTCACCCAGGCCCATTTTCTCCCGCATCTGCGCCAGCGTGACCTGGGAGGCCGAAATCTGCTCGCCGGCTAGGTTCTGGTCGTCCGTAATGTTGCTCTCAACGCCCACTTTGTTGCGTTTACGTCCTCCCACTTCACCCGTGGCCAGAGCCGTGCTCATGCCGCTGGTGCGCGATCCTGTGCTGGGTTCGTTGGTAATCTCGCCGGTGATTTCGTCATCGATGCCGGCCTCTGAATCGTCGTAAACGGTCTTGAGGTCCGTGGGCGCGAGTGTGTCGCCGGTCAATGTCACGCCAAAATCGGCGTCCGAGTCATCCTTGACTTCCGTCACTGCGGGCGGCTTCGAAGGCGCCTTGGAGGCGGGCGAGGCGGACTTCTTGCCGGGTGCGCGCGTCTTGCCGAAGTCGGTCACCGTGGCCGACGGGTCGTCCTCGGGCGTTCCCTTGGCCACGTCCTTCTCGGAGTCGAACAGCGTGACTTCCTCAATCTTGGCGCTGGCCAGTACGGCATCGGAAAAGGCGGGCCGCGTGAGGTCTGCGGGCTGGCCGAAGTAGCCGTCGTCGGCATCGCGCATGACGTCGCGCACGGCGCTGTCATTGAGGGCCGATGAGGGCGTTGGCGGCGCCTTGGGCTCATCCTCGATCATGGGCAGGGGCTGGCGCGCGAGGTCGGGCATGGACTGGGTCTGTGGCTCCAGCTCGCTGGCCGACTCGTCAAAGTCCACCAGGGTGTCGCCGCTGCCGCCCAAGCGCTGGTCTTCGGCCATGGGGCTGACCTGCATGGGCTCGAGATTTCCCTCGGGCGCGAGGTCCGGCTGGGCGGCTCCCTGGCTGGCGGTTTCGAGGCCCAGGTTGGTTGAGCCCAGGTCGTCCCATTGGCTGGGCGTCCGCTCCACCAGCACGGGCGAGTTCGTAAGTTCCGGGATGGGCTCAGGCCTCGGTGTCACCGGCAGGGGCGAAAGGCCGGGGTTGGATCCCTCCTCAAACAGCGAATCGCCGCTCTGGCTCGTCGGCGGCGGCAGCTCCATTTCCAGGTGCGACTCTTCGCTCGACTTGCGCAGGCCTGACTTCTTCGGCGGCATACCGTTGGGCAGGGGCTCCACAAGCCGCGGCACTTCGTCAAATCGCTCTTCCTCGGGCGCCAGAGCCGCGGGCTCGCCCGCGCGCTGCCTAAGATCGGCGACAGTGTCGCTGGGCCTGGCGTTGAGCAACTGCATGGCGGTCGTGACGTCAATGTAGCCGCGCTCTACCGCCAGTTCATGGACGCCGAGTTCGGGGTCGACGCGGCGGCGCACGGCCAGTTCCTGGCGAAGGGAAGCGGCCTGGGCGGAAGTCAGCAGCCGGCGCTCCTGGGCGCGTGCGAGAAACTGAACATCAAGCGGGTCGGCGTTGCCCATGCCTTACTCGAACCTCACGATACGGACCTGGTTGAGCTTGCGCGTCTTGCCGGCGCCGAGGTCATACTCGCCGCCGATCGCGTAAAAGCGTTTGCTGGCCGGGTCGAACATGCCGCATGCGCCTAGGCCATGTTGGGCACCGCCAATGGTCAGCGACTGCCATGTGGTGCCCGCCGGCGGGGTGATGGCCGGGTTGCAGAAGACCAGGGCCTGGTTGTCGAACTGGGCTGGCGGCGCCGTCAGGAAGCGCTCGCCATCGGGGTCAAAGGCGCCGGCGCCGGGGAAGATGCCCTTGGGCGCCGAGGGAGCGTGGGTGGCCAGAGCCGTCCAGGTGCCGGCGCTGACACTCGTAAAGACCCACTCGTAAAGCTGCAGTGTGCCGCTCTGCGCGGCCTGGGTGGCGCCGCCCAGCACATACATGCGGGACTTGTCGTCGCTGATGCCGCAGAACGCCCCGGCGCGGCCGTCAATGCTGCCCGTCACCGTGGGCGTGACCCAGGTGGGGGCGCCGGCGAGATTCAGGTAGTGGATGCTGCCCGTGTAGGGGGAGGCTGTATTGTCGTAGCCGCCAAACACAATCATGCGGTCGTTGCTTTCATCAAAGCAGGCTGCATGTCCCATGCGAGGCGTGGGGGGCGTGCCTGTGGTTGAGGCCTGCGCCCAGGTGCGTGTCGTCGGATTGAACTGGTACACCGAATTCTGAAGCAGTGACTGGCCTGTCGCCGCCTTGTTGCCGCCGAACAGCACGATGCGGTTGGTGGCACCATTGAACACCAGCGAAGCGCCCTGCAACTGGCCGGGCAAAGTAGCCGCGCCGGAGGACGGGTTGACGACCTCCCAGAGCACGCCGGCGCCAAACGCATCAAAGCGAACGCGCCACAGCTCATCGCTCACGCCGTGGTCGCAGATACCGCCGTAAACGTAACCCCAGTCGAGGGACTCAATCCAGACGCAGGCGGCGTTGCGCCGGCCCTGGGGCACGATGCCCGAGGGGCTGGGCTGCAGCCAGTTCAGCGTGTTCGTGGTGGATTGCCAGAGATCGCCAAAGTAGCCCACCAGGTTGCGGCCGCCGAACATCACCAGCTGGGTTCCGGCGACAATCAGCGCGGCATCGCCGCGGGCGTCGGGTGTGCGTTCCAGGGCGATAGAGGGAAGGCCCCAGGTGGGCGGAGCGACATTGAAGTCCAGGATGCGCAACTCGTTGCTGAAGAGGCCGCCGGGCGAGCGCCCGCCGAACACCAGCAGTCGGTTGTTCGCCGCGTCAAAGGCCGCGCTGGCGTCATCGAGACCGCCGGCGGGGGCCGTTCCCAGCGTGGTGACTGCGTCCCAGTTCCAGGGGCTGACCGCAGTGTTGAGCTGCCACACCACGGTCGCAGTAGTGCCGGACGTGTAGGTTCCCACGAGGCAATGCTTGGCCGAGGCGGAGTTATAGAAATAAGCGCACTTCTCGGTTTGCGGCGCGCCCGGCGTGCCCGTCACGCCGGTCTGGCGCGAAAGCCAGGCAGGCGAGGCGGGAGTGGTGATATCCAGGCGGAAGATCGTATCGCCCACGCAGATCCGGATTTCGTTGCTGGGCTCGTCGTGGAAGCAGAGGTACCGGTAGGTCTGGCTCAGCTTGGGCGTGTTGCCGCCGCTGCCGGAGGGCGAAAGGGCCGTCCAGGCGGGGGTGGTGGCCAGCGTATCAAGATAGTAGACGCCCACGTTGCTGGTGCTGTTGCCCAAAAAGGCGAACAGCAGCTTGCGCGGGTTGTCAAACACCATGCTGATGGTGTTGGTGGGCAGGGCTGCGTTGATGCGCGGCAAGAAGGTGAAAGTGCCGCCCACGGGGTTGTAGATGAAGCAGAGGTCGTCGTGTTTGCCCGTGGAGTGGCTCGTTTCGCTGAGACCGCCCATGACGAAGACGCGGTTGTTGGAGGAATCGTACGCCACGGAAGGCTCGCTGCGCGCCATGGAGATGTCGCCGCGGAAGGTGCTCACGTTGCCCATGCCGTCGAGGTTGATGGTCGCGGTGTTGAAGACGGAGGGCACCACCGTACTGGTGGCGCGGATGATCACTGTGGCGTCGTTCTGGCCCGTGGTCGGGGGCGTGTAGCGGCCAGAGCTGTCAATGGTACCGCCGCCGCTGACCACTGCCCAGTTCACCGTTTGCGCGGCGCCGCTGGGCAGCACGTTGGCCGTGAAGATCAGGACGCGGCCCTGCACAAAGGTGCGACCGGTGTTGGGCGAGATGGTCAGGCTGGTGGGCAGGGTGCCCGTGCTGGGGTTGACGGTCACGACCGCCGTGGCTGTCACGGTGCCGGCGACGGAACTCGTCGCGGTGACCGTGACGTTCTGCGCGGCCCCGGCGCTGGACGGAGGCGTGTAAACGCCTGAGGCGCTGTCGATGCTGCCGAACACCGGATTGATGGTCCAGATGACCGACTGATTGGCGTTGGCGGGTACGAAGTTGACGGCGTCAAAGTCTACGCCGGCGCCGCCCGCCGTAACAATGGCCGTCGAGGGTGAGACCTGGAAGCTGGTGGGTGGCGGGGCGACCAGGTTGATCTGGTAGTCGTCCGTCACGCTGGAGACAACCTGGCTGCGCGCCCGCACGAACACTTGGCTGGGAGAGGGCAGGGCCGAGGGCGACGTATACAGGCCCGAGGAGTTCACAAAGCCCACCGTCGAATTGCCGGACCCCTGGTTCACTCCATTCCAGTCGATGGTCCAGTAAACCTGTTGGGGAGCGTCCGGCGGGTTGACCGTTGCCATGAGACTGAGGGTCTGACCCAGGGTGACCTGCGAGGGACCCTGGCTGGACCCCACGGCCTCCGTCACCAGCAGCGAGACGGGGCTGGGCTTGAGGTTGACCACCGCCGAGCCGAAAACCGTGCCGTCAACGCTGGTGGCGCGCACGTTGATCTGCTTGACCACAGGCAGCGATGTAGGCGCCGTGTAAAGTCCGCCCTGGGTGACCGTGCCATTGGCAGAACCGCCCACCACGGACCAGTTGACCTGCTGCGGGGCCCCCGCGGGAGCCACCGAGGCCGTGAACTGCTGGGTGAGGCCAGCCACGACATCGACGGGCGTGGGAGTCACGTTCACGCTGGTGGGGGCATCGCCCCAATACAGCCGCCAGGTGGCCGTGACCGCGCCGGTAACGGTGCTTGTGGCGCGCACCGTGCAGAAATTGGGGCTGCTCAAGGCCAGCGTGGCCGGGGCCGTATACAGCGCTGTTTGCGGGCCCTGCAGGGGACTCGAAACGGGCACGATACTGCCGTTGCCGCCGCCTTCCACGATATCCCAGGTTACGGTGTGGTCGGCTGCCGCCGCCGGCAGGATGGTGGCCGTAAAATTGCGCGTCTGCGAGACATTCACCGTAACGCGGCCGTTGTCCTCCACCAACGTGATACCCGCGGGCGTGGCCGCTGCCGGGTTATTGATGACGGAAAAGCTGCCCGAAAAGAACGTGGGCCCCGGCAACGCCGCCGCAGGAAAGCCCTGGGGGGCGTCCGTGGGCGTAATCTCCCAGATGAGGTCCGCAGCGTTGGTCAAGGGCAGGGCGATGTTGGAGTTCCAGATCAGGATGTTGTCCTCTCCTGACAGGCCGGAGTTCATCTGGGCCAGGTTGCCGACCACGAAATCCGCGTTACTCAACACCACGCTGTTGGCGCCTCCGTTCCAGGTCGCGGTAATTGCGCAAGAGACTTCGTCACTGCTGCTGTCTTTGAGCTGAATGCGAACGGAGATGTTGCCGGAGTTCTGGTAAACCTCGAAGTCACTGACTTCCGGCGCTTCGTTGTCCGCAAAACTGAACGTGCCGCTGTAAACCGTTGTGCCGTAGACGGTGGGTGAAGACCCAACCTCCACGGGCGTCAGGCGCAGCTCCACGCTCTTGGCGCCTTGCGCCGCCAGGTCCGCAAGACCATTCCACTCCAGCGAGTAAAGTCGCGGATTGGGCGAGCAGACAAAGGGGCCCGCCGGTTGCGTCGTGGCCTGGCCCGTGAGCCGCGCGGGCAGCCAGTTGGTGCCGTCAACGGTGTACTCGACCGCGACCTCGGCGCTGTCACTGCCGCCGTCGCTCAACGTGAACTGCAGGGGCACTGTTCCCACGAAAGAGTCGCCGGCTATGCTGGAAACCAGGTTCAGCTCCGGCGGCCCGTTCTGGACGTTGTTGAGCGTGACGGGGCCCACGAAAACCGGATCGCCCACCGTGAACTCCGTCCAACCAGAGGGCCGGTCCACGGGAATCAGCGCGAGATAGACGTCCGAACCCACAAAGCCCGGCAGAGCCACGCTCGAATTCCAGATGAACTGGCCTGCGGCGCCCAGGGGCGTTGTGAGCAAAGCCGTGGGCGGAGTGCCTACGTAATCGCCCGATGAGAGTTCCGTAAAGGTCTGACCCTGATCCAGCGTGAAGGCGACGACCATGCCCGCTACGTCCGCGCTTGAGTCACGAATGTTGAACGTGACCAGCACCAGGCTGCCCGTGACCAGCACATCCGGCGACTGCGGCGAAGTCGTCTGGTTCACGACGGGGGCGTCGTTGCCCGCCACCAGCCCGCCCAGAGATGCAATGGGCCCGGGGCCCGCGCCGTCGTTGGCCACAATGGCAATGTGCAGGCCCGTCTCCAGCTCCGTCGTCAGCAGGTCAATCTCGTAGTCCCACTTGAACACCTTGGCCGAACCGCTGGGACCGGAATTCAGGAACGTGACCGGGTCGCCGCTCACGCCTTGGGTGCAGGGAAAGTAATTGATGCCGTCGCGCGACCAGGTCACCTGCACACTGCACAGGTCGGAGTTGGCGTCAATCAGCGTATAGTTGATGCTCGCAGGCGCATCTTCGCGCGTCAGGGAGTTGATTACCACCACAGGCGGAGAGTTGGTCGAGGGAGCGGTCTTGCCATCCTTGTCCTTCTTGTTGCCCGCGAAGGCAAAGATCCCGCCGCCGGAACCACCGGCCAGGGCCAGCAAGCCCGGACCACAGCCCGCAAGCAGCACCGCCATCAGCCCAAACGCGAAACTCAGCAAACACGCTCTTGTCGTGGGCATGGAACTGCACTCCCTGCACAGGGGATGTCCGTCACCAATAAGGGGAGAACCAATGCTACAAGGTCACAGTGCCATGGCAACCCAAACTATTACACAAAGCAAGGCGTCATGACACAGATGTGAATCTCTATCCCTCATCTCTTCCAGTCAGGAGACTGCGCGCGATGCCTGCAAAAACGCTATCACCCCCAGAACCGGTAGAAGTTGTGCCACTGCAAGGGAAACTCACGCAGTTGCTGCTCCAGGATTAACGCGTATTCCCCGGCCCATTGCCGCAAGTTGGACTCCCGTTCCCGCCTCGAACCGAACACGAAACTCTTTGGTCCCACGGCCATCACCCGATAGCGCTGGTGGCCCAATCGATTACAGAACACAAACACCACCGGCGCCCCGGTGTTCGCCGCCACCACATAAGGACCGCTGGGAAACGCCGCCTCTGAGCCCAGGAATGGAGCCTTCACCGTGCCGCTGCCCACCACACGATCTCCGTGAATGGCCACAATCTCGCCGCGCTTGAGCGCGGCCACCATTTCGATGCTGGCGGCCAGGGGGTCGGAGGAGTCAATGATGTTGAAGGGCTGGCCCTGGGCCACTTTTTCGAGGTGCTGCCGTGCGCGCTGGCCCTCGTTGCGAAACCACACCAGATTGATGGGCACTTGGGGCGCAGTAACGCCCAGGCTGCCCAGGCCGTGGGCCGCCAATTCCCAGTTTCCCATGTGCGCCGAGATCAGAACCAGTCCTTTGCCCCCCTTGAGCGCCTCCGTAATCGACTCCGAGTTCACCCGCTCGAAGTGAAAGCTGCCCAGGGCGCCCGTGAAGGCGTAAGCGCGATCCAGCAGCACGCGCCCAAAGCTCAGGAAGTGGCGGTAGTTCAGCCACAGCAGGCGAAAGGAGGAGGCCGTGGGATACAGCCGTCGCAGGTAGTCGCGGCTGGCGGCTCCGTGCTTCCAGGCAACACAGATGTAGTAGAAGACCACCGGGTAAAGCAGCGAGTAGGCAAACACCGGGCCGCAAACGCGGAACAGCCAGAACATCAGGCGTATGCCCAGGCCGCTGCGGGTGCGACCGTCCCAAGGCCGCGGAGTATTCAACGGCGCCTCACCGCTCATAGCGCCGGGGCCTCAACGGTCTTGACCCTGGCCTCCTGGGCGTCGAGTGCGGCATGGATATCGGCGCTTTGCAGACCGTGGGCTGGTGTGAGTTCCGGCGCGGAATCGACGGTGGTGCGACGCGGCGCCGCCGCTTCCTGCGCCTGCTTGCGCCTCCGCAAAGCGCGGATGCCGTAAAGCGTCGAAAGCCCCATCACGAAAGCCATGACCAGTCCGATGATCGAACTGCCCAGAACCCAGGCGCCAAGGCTTGCCTTGAGGTGGGGCCAGAGAATGGCCCAGTCCAGCGTACGCGGGAAATAACTGTGGTTGCCCAGCAGGAACTTGCCCAGCAGAACCGAGGCCACTGCAATCACTGCGGTCAGGGGTCCGAAGCTTACGTTGGTCGCCGCCACGGTGGCCACGCGGTTGAGGTGCATGCGCGTGCCGGCGTAAAGCGCAAACAGCCACTGCACGCCAATCAGGGGCGTGCAGCCGATGAACGCGCCAATGCCCACGGCCATGCCCAGCTCGCCCGGCGAGTTCTTCTCGTGTACCAGGTAGGCCAGCAACTGCTTCATGCGCGCCAGCGGCCCGCCGCGCAGTTGCGCCTTCTCGGGCAGCGCGGCCAGGGCGCGCAGGCGCCGCGCCCCGTTCTTGAGCGTGGCGCCGATGCTGCCAGCCCAGAGTGGATCCTTGCGCGCCACCAGGCGCCGGTGAGGCAAGGGGACCAGCAGGTGACGGAAGTTGAGGTAGTTGTAGAGAAAGAAGTAGCGCACGTTGTCCCACACCGGATTGAAGTGGGATACACGCTCGGATTTCGGCGGATAGTGGACTCGCACCGGAACCGTGACGATGGGGCATCCGCCCCATGCCGCGCGCACCAGCAGTTCGCATTCAAATGTGAAGCGGCGGGAAAAGCAGAACAGGCGGGTAACGTGGCGCAGAGGATAGATGCGAAATCCGGATTGTGTGTCGCCGGCGTCCACACCTGTGGCCAGCCTCATCCAGAAATTGCTGAACTGGCGCCCGAACGTCGAGATGGAGGGTACGTGCACGCCCGTCATGTCCCGCACGCCAATCACTATGGCGTCTGGGCTGGCGCGGCTGGCCGCGATGAGCTTGGGCGCCTCCTCTGGGTAATGCTGGGCGTCGCTGTCCATCGTCAGGGCGTGGGTGTAACCGAGCTCGAGGGCCTTCGCAAAACCGCTGCGCAAGGCCACGCCCTTGCCGCGATTGCGCCGGTGGCGCACCAGCACGATGGGAAGGTCCTTGAGGAGTTCGGCCGTGCCGTCACTGCAGCCGTCATCGACGACGATGACAGTCTGGGCCAGGGCCAGCGCGCGCCGCACGACATCCGTCACCGTGGTGCGGTTGTTGTAGGTGGGTATGACAATGCAGTACCCGCTCGCGGCAGGAATGGATTTGCCGTTCAAGCTGCGCCTTTCAGTAGCCCCACTGCCGAATCTGTAAGTTTCCGGTGACAAGGTGCCTGTGTCAAGGCTTTGACCGGCGGCCCTTGTTGGACCAGGCTGCTCTCTTTTCGCCCCCTGGTTATCGCCCGGCAGTGTTGGGTTCCAAGCCGTCGCCATCTGCCGACAACCACGCCTGCCGCGCCCCTTGCACCCTGAGGCGTTGGCCCTGCGCAAGGTGCGGGCGCTTGCTACCATCGAGCCATGAGCCTGATTCAACGAAATGTGGTGCTGGCCTCAGGCTCGCCCTATCGCAAGCGGTTGCTTGAAGATGCTGGCGTCGCCTTTCGGGTGGTGGTCAGCCATGTCGATGAAGACCTGCATCCGCACGACGAGCCTCACGCCTATGTGCGCTCCCTGGCCTCGCGCAAGGCCATGGCCGTGGTGCCCTCCTGCCCCGACGCTCTCGTGATTGCCGCCGACACCATCTGCACCTGGCGCGGGCGTATCATCAACAAACCGGCCGATGAAGCCGACGCCCGCCGCATGATCGCCGAGGCCTGCGATGCCAGACTTCAGCGCGTGATCACCGGTGTGTGCGTGGTGGATTCCCGCGACATGACCACCCTGAGCTTTGCCGAATGCAGCATCGTTGAAATGAGGCCCGCCAGTGCCGAACAAATCGACGCCTACGTGAGGAGCGGCGAACCTATGGGCAAGTGCGGGGCCCTGGCCATTGAGTCCAGCGGCAGCTTTGTCGCGCGCTATGAGGGCAGCTTTGCCAACATCATGGGTCTGCCGGTGGAGCGCCTGCTGCCGGTGCTTCTGAAGCTGGACGCGTAGACGGGCCCGTCAGCGCCACGCCGTGCCAGGCCAGCTCGCGCAAGATGGCATCCTTCAGGTCTACCGCCGGTTCATAGCCCAGTTCGCGCCGGGCCTTCTCGCTCGAGTAATGCTGTCCGTACTCCATGTGGTAGTAACTGGTGAGCGACAGCGCGCCCGGCGACGAGCGCAGCAGCCAGGCCCACCACTCCGCGAAAATCGCCCCTACGTAAGCGCCCAGCCGCGGCAGGATCATGGGGCGGTGAAGGCCTGCCAGGGTGCAGACTTTTTCGGCCAGCTCGCGCAGTGTCGTGTTCCAGCCGCCCAGAATGTAGCGCTCGCCGGGTCGCCCCCTCTGCAGGGCCAGCACGTGGCCCCGGGCCACGTCGCGCGTGTCCACGAAGTTCATGGTGGCGTCAACCATGAATGGCGTCAGCCCCTGATAGAACACGCACACGGCCGAGAGCTTGGCGTTGCGGCTGCCCTCGCCCACCAGGCCCGTGGGGTTCACAATCACCGTCGGCGGTCCCTGGGGGTTGTCACCGGTGGTCACTTCGAGGACGGCCTTCTCCATGGCCGCCTTGACTGCGTAGTAATTGCCTCCCGACGTGCGGCGCGCGTCATAGGGCAGGCTTTCATCGGCCAGCTTGCCCCGGGGCGCCAGTCCGATGCAGGAAAGGCTGCTGGTGAACACGGCGCGCTCGATGCCGGCCTCCCTGGCCAGCACGAAATGCCGCCGCAACTGCGGAATCCACTGCGCCAGCATGCCCTTCTGCCGCAGGTGCAGGCCGCTCCAGGGAAAGGGCGCCGCTGCATGCACAAAGAAGCGGCATTCCTTCAGGGCCGCCGAAAGCGCGGCATCCTCATTCATGTCGCCATGGATAATTTCCCCGCCGCGGCTCTCGATTTCGGCGAGGTTGCGATGGCCCTTCGAGCGCGCCAGACAGCGCAGATTGTACCCGGCGTCGAGCAGCGCCAGGCCCACGCGCGAGCCCACAGTTCCCGCCCCTCCCAGCAAGAGCACGCGATCAGACATGGGATTGGATGAACTCCAGATGCCTGCGCGGCAAGGCCTTGAGAGCGTACTCGCGACCGCTTGCTTCATCGCACAGCACGCCCGCTGCCAGGTCCATGCTGACTTCGCTGCCTTCGGGCAGGGCCTCCACCGGGTCAAGGGCACGGCTTACGGCACAGCCGCGCTCGTTGAGCAGGCGCTCGAGGTGGGCATCGCAGGCATCGGCGAGGATCACGGCCGGCAGCGGCGTGGGGGACAAGGCTTCCAGGGTGGGCCAGGCCCGCAGGGAGCCCTCCACGAGCAGGCAATGGCCGGGCGAGGCGGGCAGTTCGTGGAAGTTAGAGGCAGATGTCTTGATGAGCTTCATCGCTACCTCACCTTGATCCATCCTTCCTTGATGTAGAAGGCGGCGGTTTCCCTGAGGCCCTCGACGATGCCGATTTTCGGCTCAAAACCGAACTCCTCTTTGGCCTTGGCCGCGCTGCACACCCAATAAAGCGGCAGCAGCTCGCGCATCTTGTCGCTGTTGGGCAGCAGCGGCTTGCGCGTCACCCACTGCACGACGTCGAGCAGGCGCGCATAGGCCTTGGCCAGCCAGATGGGGCTCTTGAGCGTGCGGTTCTTCGTGGGCTTGAGGATGTCGCGCAACAGGGCCATGGTCCAGCTCATGGGGTAAGGCTCAGGATCGGCCAGAAAATAGGCCTGTCCAACGGTGTTCTCGTGCAGCGCGGCTTCAATGATGCCGCGCGCGAGGTCCTTGCCGTGGATCATGGAGAAGACGTGTTCTTCGCTGCCGAGCTGGATGGCGTAGCCCTTGGCCATGAACTGGAAGAACTCGAGAATGCCGGTATCGCGCGGGCCGTAAACCGCGGGCGGGCGGATGATGGTCAGCGGCAGGTCAGGCTCGTAGAGGCGGGCGAACTTCTCGCCCAGGAGCTTGCTGCGGCCGTAGAAGGTCTGCGGGTGGGGAATGTCGGTTTCGCTGACGTAGTGCCGTGAATCCTCGCTGGGGCCCACGGCGGCCAGCGAACTGACGAGCAGAAAGCGCAGCAGGGGCTGTTTGGCCAGCTTGACGGCCTCGCACAGGTTGCGGGTGCCGTAGGCGTTGATGCGGTTGAACTCGGCCTGGGTGCGTCCTTTGATCAGGCCGGCCACATGAAAGATGTAGTCGCAGCCGGCCACTGCAGCGGTGAGTTTTTCGGCGCTGTCGGCGATGTCGCCCTTGTGGATTTCGTAGCCCTGGCGGAGTTCGGGGAAGAGTCGCCGCTCGTCGCGCACAAGCAGGCGGACGTCGTGTCCGCGGGCCTTGAGCATCTCCGCGACATGTGAGCCGATGAAGCCGGTGGCGCCGGTGACAAGCGATTTCATGGGCGGGAAGATAGCAGAGGCCAAGCGCGGCGCCACAAGACAACTTGCCGGCGCAGGACTCGCCAATGCGGCGTGAGAGACAGGCCAATCCTCGGTCAGGGATTCGTGAATGGGCCAAAGGGCCGCGTTGCCAAGCGCGGCAAGCCAAGGCTAAATGACCTCCTGAACCCGATTGAGAACCGTTATGAGCCAGGTAGCCGAGACTGTCACCAACTTCGACCTCACCGAAGAGCAGCAGCAGGTGCGTGAAGCCGCGCGCCAGCTCGTGAAGGAAAAGGTCGCGCCATTTGCCCAGGAACTCGATGACAAGAACGAGTTCAACCACGAGGCCTTCAAGGCCCTGGCCGAGATGGGCTTTCTGGGCATTACCGTCAGCCCCGATTACGGCGGCAGCGGCTTTGACACCCTGAGCTACGCCATCGTGGTTGAGGAAATCGCCCGCTTCTGCGCCAGCACGGCTTTGGGCTATGCGGCGCACGTCAGCCTGGGCCTCACACCCGTTTACCTCTTCGGCACCGAGGAACAAAAGCGCAAATACGTGCCCCAACTGTGCAAGGGCATGGATGACAACGGCAAGCTCACTCTGGGCTGCTTTGGCCTGACGGAACCGGGCGCAGGCTCCGACGCCGGCGGCACCAAGACCCGGGCTGAGAGAAAGGGCGACCACTGGCTGGTCAACGGCCGCAAGGCCTGGATCACCAACCCGCACTACTCCAAGACCTGCATCTTTACCGCGCGATCCAACGACAAGCCCGCCAAAGGCAAGGGCATCACGGCCTTCATCGCCGAACTGAATACCCCCGGTTTCAAGGTCGAGCCCAAGGAAAACAAGCTGGGCATGCGCTCATCGGACACGGCTCAGCTCGTGTTTGAAGACATGAAGCTGCCGCTGGATGCCGTGGCCGGCGGCATGGAGCAGGTGGACGTAGGCTTTGAAAAGTTCATGAAGACACTGGCCGGCGGGCGCATTTCTATTGGCGCGCTGGGGCTCGGCATCGCCCAGGGTGCCTACGAGCGGGCGCTGGACTATGCCCGCCAGAGAAAGCAGTTCGGACAGGCTATTGGCAACTTCCAGGGCGTGGCCTTCATGCTCGCTGACATGGCCATGGAAATCTCGGCGGCGCGCCATCTGGTGTATCACGCGGCGCGTATGCGCGACGCCGGCCGCGACTTCACGATGGAGGGCAGCATGGCCAAGCTCTACGCCAGCGAAGTGGCCATGAAGACCTGCACCAACGCCATCCAGGTGCTGGGCGGCGTGGGCTATACGCGCGAGTACGATGTCGAGAGAATGCTCCGCGACGCCAAGCTGTGCGAAATCGGCGAGGGCACCAGCGAGGTGCAAAGGCTCGTCATCTCGCGCAAGATCCTGGGCGACTTGCGCAACGTGTAGCTCAGCCGGTTCGTGCGCGGTCAAACTCCTCTTTGAATCTTTCAACGTGAAGGAGGTCGTTGACCGCGGTCAATTGATTGATCACGCTTTGCCGAAGTGCATAGGCCTCCTCAGTTCGACCCTGCCTGAGCCTCAGCATCGACATCGCGGCTTCGAAGGCCACAAGTTGGAATCCCTTGAGTTCGGTCTTCGCCCTGACCTGCTCCAGCAAGTTTTCCGCCTCGGCAAGCGCGCCTCGCTTTATCCACACTTTTGCAAGCATGATCTGCGCAGTGCGGTACGAAGGCGATCCCTCATTGGCCAATATGGCCTGCAAAAGGGATTCTGCCTCATCCAATGCCGCACGTTTGGCCAGAATGCCCGCCAGGTTCAACGCTGCTTGGTCGCGGGCCTCGTTCATCTGAAAGCGAGCTGCCAGTTCGCGGGACTGCCTCAGAGCAAGTTCGGCTTTGGCAAGTTCGTCGTATCTTTCATAGGTCACGCCCAGATTCCCGAGCGCATGAATCAGCGTGAACACGTCGCCGGTTTCGCGCGAAACGGCGCACACCTCTTCCAGCGTCTGGAGCACTTCTGCGCTTCGGCCCATGCGGCTCAACAGATACCCGAGCACGTTGCGTATACGAACCTCCCGCGCGCGCATGCCGACCGACTTCGCGAGTTCAAGCGCAACCAGGGCAGTCTCATGGGCCTCGCGCATTCGGCCCAGTTCAAGCAGGGCGCGCGCCCTTTGAGTCTGCAACCACTCGAGACTCTGTGGCCTGCCGCGCGGAAGTTCTTCGATCAGGCGGTTATCAACCAGATCCAATGCCTCGGCCGCACGATCCGTGTCACGCAGCAGCCCGCTGAGATTGCCGATCGAGATCGTTACTTGCTTTTCGTCATGGCAGGACCGCAGGAGGTCAATGGCCTGTCTCAGCGCCCTCTCGGACTCGGTCAGTTTTCCAAGGACGCGTAACAGGGCGCCTTGTGTTGCGAGTGCGTCGGCATATTGCCTGGTGTCGCCCCGGCGCTGCGCATCGGCCATCAATGCGCGCAGGTCCGCCTCCGCCTCCTGCGTCTTGCCCTCGAGGTGATCGAGCCAGGCTAACGAACGTTTCACCCGCCAGAGTTGTTCCTCTGACCCCTGAGCGAGCTCTTGAGCCAATGCGAGGGATTGCCGCGCCTGTGCATGATTACCCAGTTCAACGTTCAGCTGACTGACCTCAAAGATGCCCTCCAGTTTCGATTCCATATCACAGAGCGGATGGGCTATGACTCTCCGCAGCACCGTCTCTGCCATTTCCAGAGAGCGTGACTTCGCAAACTTCGCGGCCCGCCGCAGGCACTCCAGTTCCTTGCGTTGCCAGTATTCAATCGCGTCGGTATCCGGTTGAAGAGCGGCCTTGCTCGCGTGATCGGCCAGCTCCAGGGGGGCGGTCTCGATCCCATCCGCGGCAAAAACTGTTTCCAGCAATTCGAAGGCGAGCGCATGCAGCCTGGCGCGGTCGCCCGGGAGCTGGAGTTGATAAGCAGCATCCCGATAGAGCGCATGCTGAAAGAGGTAGGCTTGCTCGGCGTCCATCGAATGCTCGATGCTACTCAAGCTTCCCGGTAACTGCGATGTCCCTACCCCTCGTGATTTCGCGAGTTGCGTTTGTACCCCTGCGTGCTAATCGTGGTTCGGTCCTTTGGGAGGGAGCCATGCGTTTCATGGTCATTGTCAAAGCCAACGAGCGCTCCGAGGCGGGGCAGATGCCCAGTGAGGCCGAACTTGTGGCCATGGGCAAGCTCAACGAAAATATGATCAAGGCCGGAGTGCTGGCTTCCGGGGAGGGGTTGCATCCCACTTCGCGCGGCTTGCGCGTGACGTTTCTGGGCGGCAAGCGCGAAGTCACGACGGGCCCCTTTGCGCCTTCCCAGGACCAGGTTGGCGGCTTCTGGATCTTGAACGTGAAGTCCCAGGACGAAGTGCTCGAGTGGGTGAAGCAGATTCCCTTCACCCAGGGCGAGGTTGTCGAAATTCGCAAGGTCTTCGAGCCCGAGGATTTCGAACCCGCCGTCAAAACCAAAGCCGGCCGCAAAGTCATCGCCGACGAAAAGAAGTTCTACAAGAAGCAGAAGAAGGCGAAGTGATTTGGCCGAGCAGCGACTCGGGAACTAGGCGGGATAAATCCAGCGCGCAAGCCAGCGCGTGATTCGGGGCATGAGCAGGTACGTCATCAGCGGCACCTCGACGCCGATGGTGATAAGCAGGCGCAGTGGATAGGGCACCTCGGCCAGCAGCCAATTCACCCCCGAACCGATACTCAAAACGAGTCCGTAAACCACAGCGATCAACACCACGCACATGCGCCAACGAGACGGCTGGGGCACGACTGCGCCAGCCGGGGGAGTGAACCAGAATTCCAGCCCAGACATGCGCCGCCAGTGGGCCGGCGCCGCTACCAGCGGCGCGACGTCCAGCAGAAACTGCCGCCGCAGGTCGGACTCTTCAAAGGCCTGCAGGCTCTCCACCGAGGCAAACCTGAACACGGAAGTGTAAACAGCTTTGCCTCCTGGAGCCGGGCGGGTGATGACAGCGCCCAGATAGCCGGGCAGCGAGGCGGCGTTGGAGAGCAGTGTTTTCAAACGAGCTTCGTACTCCGACGTCCGCCCCGCGATCACCTCGCGGCTCACCACGACGGTGACCGGCTGCTCAACGTCGCTCATGGCTAGCGTCCCAGGGCCTCAATCAGCAACTGTGCGGCCCTGCGCCCCGAGTTCTGCTGCTGACCCGTAATCAGGTGGCCGTCCCGCAGCGCAAAGGGGGCGAAGGCCGGCGCCGCGGCGAAGTGGGCGCCGCGCTTGCGCGCCTCGTCCTCAATGCGCCAGGGCATGACTCGCTTGCCGACGACCTGATCGGCGAAGTCTTCCTCACTGTTGGCAAAGCCCGTCATCAGTTTGCCCTTGATCAGGTACTCGCCGCTGGGGAGCTTGAGGTCGATCAAGGCGGCGGTGCCGTGGCAGACGGCGGCCGTGGGGTTGCCGGCCTCATAGAAGGCCATCAGGGCGCGCGCCAGCACGGGGTTGTCACGGAAGGTGAACATGGGCGACTGGCCCCCGGCGACGTAAATGGCGTCGAAGTCGGCCGAAAGGCAATCGGCGAGCTTTCTGGTGTTCTCGACTTGCGACCAGAGCTGCTTGTGGTTCAGGAAGCCCAGGGAAAGCACGTCGTGGGCCGAGTACCCGCTGGCATCGCGCGGGTCGGAGTAGCCGTCCAGCTCGCACTTGCCTCCCTGGGGGCTGGCCAGCTCCACTTCGTAGCCCGCGTCGAGAAACTCGTGCCAGGCATGCGTCAGTTCGGACGCCCAGAACCCCACCGGCCAGCCCAGGGTGCTGCTGACGGCGGGATTGGCGAGAACGATCAGGACTCTGCGTTTGCGTCGAGATGCCGGGGCGCTGCTCATGTTTCCTCCGTTTTGAATTAGTGAACGTTCAAGTAACGTAAACCTTATCGGCGCTATTCCACGATTCAAGGCATTTCCGTTACTAGACAGTCAAGTAATTCAATGCCACGCTGGCGCCATGGGCAGAACTCCACCCAGCCGGCGGCGCGGGCGGCCGCGGGAAGCGGGGCTGGACCGCCGCATCCTGCAGGCCGCGCTGGATCAGCTGGCCGCGCTTGGTTTTGAGCGCATGAGTCTCGAAGCCGTGGCCGCGCAGGCCGGCGTCACCAAACCCACGCTGTACCGGCGCTGGAAAAGCAAGGCCGACCTGGCCACCGCCGCCCTGCGCATGCTCCAGCAGAGCACGTTTCCGCCCCCGACGGGAAATGCGCGCCAGGATGTCATCGCCAACTTGCGCGAGTTCCAGGCATGCCTGCTGCGTCCCAATGGCATGCGCATGATCGGCACCCTGCTGGTGGAAGAGCAACGTCTGCCCGGGTTGATGCGCCTGTTTCGAGAGCGCATCGTCAAGACGCGGCGCGCGGCGCTGAGGCGCATTCTGGCCGACGCTGTAAAGCGCGGCGAACTGGACAAACGCGCCGACATCGAAGCCGCGCTGAATTGCATGGTGGGCGCGTACTATGCGCGTTATCTGGCCCAGGGGAAGTTTCCGGCCGACTGGCCCGAACGCACGGCGGGCGTGGCCCTGGACGGCCTGCCCTGGCGCCAATGAGCCCATGCCCGGCGGCGGCCAAGGACCTACGTTTGTGGCTGCGCCCGCGAAACCACAGGCCAACTCAAAGAGCCGGCGCGGGGCCGGCTCTTTGGGTTGGGATGCCTGCGGTTACTTGTACTTGATGTCCCAGTATTCCTGCTCGTAGACCGTCATCGTTCCGCCAAAGCGCACATAGATGGCGACCAGCCAGTTGGCCTTGGCCGTGCGCGACAGGGTCTTCCACCAATCGTCGATGCTGGGGCTGTTTGCGGGAACCTTGAGCTTGCTCAGGTCCTGGCCCTGGCCCTGCTTCTGGCGGTCGGCCTGAGCCTTGTCATAGGCTTCCTTGGCCTTGCGGATGAAGTCTTCAATCTCCTGCGGGCTGGGGCTGCTGCTACCGCCTTCTTTGGGCTTTTCCTGGAAGCGGTCACGGCTCTGGGGCAATTCGTCACGGTCCCCATCCACGGGACCCACGGAGCGGTTGCTGCCGCCGGGTCCGGGATTGCGGGGGCGGTCGCCGCCTGGCTGTCCGGGGTTGGGGCCGCGCGCCGGCTGGGTGCCGTTGGGGTTGGGCTTGTTGCCCGCGCTGGGCAGGTGGCCGCCCACAACGTCGTAGAAGCCCGTTTCCTCGAAGGAGATCTTCTTCATCGAGATCTCTTCCTTCACACGTGCCACGAAACGGGCCTTGATGTCGTTGATCTCTCCGCCCGTCTTGAGCGCGATGGCCTGGCGAACCTCGTTCTCCAGCTCGCGCAGCGCCCAGTTACGCCCTTCCTGCCAGGTCAGCTTCTTGTCCTTCGTTTTGTTGCGCGCCACGATCTTCAGCTGGTTGTACCACTCCGTGATGACGTACTTGCTGAAATCGTCATTGATCTCGTTGTAGGTTTCCTCGAACTTCACCAGCACGTCGCCGGTTGGGTTGTACTTCTTCTTGGCGTCGTTGAGGCTGTTCAAGGCCAGCTGGTACACGTGCTTGGCCGCGGCCTTGCGCGCCTCCGTCAGGGCATTGAGCAGGTCGCGCTGGCGGATCAGTTCGTCCAGCTTGACGTTGTATTCCTCCAGCCGTGTCTGGAGCTTCTTGTCCGGCGTCATGCCAAGGCCAATGGAAACGTAATCCTTGGCGGCCTCGTAAAGCCCCATGCGGTCGGCGATGCGGGCCAGCTCATAGAACTGGCGGGCCGACTCCAGGGGAGCGCGCTGCTCTTCGGCAATCTTGAGCGTTTCTTCCGGCGTCTTGAGCACCGTGGCTGGAATCTTCACGTTGGGCATGTAGCCGCCCTCGATCACGTCTTCGCTGGCGATGGTCTTGCCGCGCGGCGAGTCAAGGTTGGTTACGACGTAATTGGCTCCCTGAAGCACCACGGTGCCCATGAGCACGTCGCCCGTGGCGAGTTCAAGACGGGCCCCGTCAATCAGGACTTCGAGGTTCAGGCCTTCGTCGGGGTCCTTTTCATTGAGCAGGCGCTTCTTGAGCGCGGCATCGACCTGGTTCCAGCGCAGGAAGATAACGCCCCCGGTTTCGGTGAGTTTGAAGGTGAAGCCGTCGGGCTTGACTTCGACCACCTCTCCCTGAAGGAAGCGTCCCTTGGTGCCGTCGGGCGCGTCGGCCAGCTTGATCTGCTCAGCTTGGACGAGGCTGGCGTGGGCCACGAGGGCCAAAGCGGCAAGAACGAGAAGGAACGGAAGTTTGCGAATCATTGGACGCCCCAGAAAGGCAAAAGTGAACAAGGGCACAGTAAGAAGCTAGGGGTTTCGGCGAGACAGGATACACCCGCATCGCAGTGAAGTAGCTTCAAACGGGGCAAAACTTACGGTTTTTCGCGATTCCCCGGCATACAACTACCTGACCGGTCGTTCATATTTGTGGAACGCGGCGTCGGGATGGCTTGCCCGCCTCACCTGCCGCCGCTGGCTCAAGCGGGGACGCCCGGCTTGACACCCGGCAAAAGCCGGGGGCGACGCATCGAGACGGACACCAGCGGAACGCGCCGAGCGCCCCGGGAAACCGGGGCGCCGGAGTTTTAACCCGGGGACGCCATGGCAGGGTAGAATTGTTAACACTGCCATGAAGGACACTGACCAGAAGAAGTCTTTCTACGTACGCCGCGTTATCGACGGCATGGCGCACGTGGCCAAGCGCTGCCATTGGTGCGGCAAGCTGCACCAGGTCATTGTCCCGCTTGATGATGTCGGCCTGGACTACGTGCCGCAGATTCCCTGCGGCCGTTGCGATGACTCCAGGGTCTTTGGCCATTGACCCCCAACTTCCTGAAAACCATGACCTCCGTTGTCGAAGTCTTTCACGGCCAGGCCGGCGCCGGCCTGCGCGCCGCGCTCAGTTTGCCGCCGGGCACAGTCGTGGCCCGCTTCGAGGGCCCGGTGATGCCCTGGGAGCAGGTTCCGCCTGAAGAAGCCCGCCACGCCCTGCTGCTTGAAAACGGCCTCTGGCTTGTGGATCGCGGACTCGCACGGTTGGTGAACCACGCCTGCCGCCCCAACTGTCGCGTCAATGGCGCCAACGAAGTCGTGACGAGCCGGCAGATTCCCGCCGGGCAGGAACTGACCATCGCCTACAACATTGTCTATGAAGGAGAAGACCCGGGGTCTTGGGATCCCCGCTGGAGTTTCGACTGCGCCTGCAAGAGCGACAACTGCCGCGGGCGCGTGGACGGCTACGTGACGCCCGAGGGCCGGCCCTTTCGCCGCGCAGGTGCGTGAGGCGTCACCGCGGCGAGAAGCACCGGGGCGCGGCGTCATGGATTCGAGACAGGAATTGCGGCTCTCTCTTTTCAAGCGAGCAAGAATTGAGGATTGTTTGGATGGCGGACAGGGCAGGTCCGTTTTAGTCTGGCTGGACCGGAGGGGGGCGCCGCACACGCCGCCCGGACAATCTTAGCACTGGGCAGCCGGCTGGGCGCAGGCTTGCGCCTCCGGCTGTTTCATTGGGCACCTGGTACGGAGAACCCGTGAAAACCATTGATCGCGAAACCACCCTGACTTCGAGAGCGGCCCTGGATTCCCGCAACCTCAAGTCGCTGTTGACCGGCCTGGTGCAGAAGGCCGGCGCCGACTACGCCGAAATCCGCCTCGAAGACAGCACGGAAACCGCGCTGTCCTTCATGGGGCAGAATCTGGAAAACGTCAGCGAAAGCCACCTCTATGGCGGCAACGTGCGCGTGCTGGTCAACGGCTGCTGGGGCTTCGTGACCTTCAACAGCCTCAACGAGCTTGACGCCCGCGTGCGCGAGGCCGCCCAGAACGCGCGGGCCGCCGCGCGCCTGAGCAAGGACAAAAGTGTGCTGGCGCCCATCGAGCCGGTGGTTGACACCGTGCGGCTGGAGCTGCTGGCGGACCCGCGGCAGGTTGCCATTGAAGACAAGATTGCGCTGTTCGGCGGCTACAATGACCGCATCTTGCGCCGTCCCGGCGTGACCAGCAGCGCCCTTCGCTACTTCGACCGCTACACCCGCCTGTATTACGCCAACTCCGACGGCACCTGGCTGGATCGCGAGCTCATGGATATGGGCTTTGGGGCCAGCGCCATAGCCACCAGGAACGGCATCACCGCGCGCGGCACGACGAGCCAGGGCGGCCGCAACAATTTCAATGTGTTCCGCAACCTGGAGCACGATATCGACGAGGCGGCCACCGACGCCGTGGAGAACGTGGGCGCGCCCGTGGTCAAGGGCGGCACCTACACCGTGATCTGCGATCCGCACCTGGCGGGAGTGTTCGTGCATGAGGCCTTCGGCCACCTGAGCGAGGGCGACAACATCGCCGATGATCCGCGCATGCAGGAAGTGCTGAGGTTGGGCCGCAAGTTCGGTGAAGGCTATCTCAACATCTATGACACGGGCCTCGATGTGGGCCTGCGCGGCCACCTGAAGTACGACGACGAAGGCGTTCCCACCCAGCGCACGGACCTGATCAAGGATGGCGTGCTGGTGGGTCGGCTGCACAGCCGCGAGACCGCGGGGCGCATGAACGAAAAGCCCACGGGCAACGCGCGCGCGATTTCTTACCGCTTCCCGCCCATTCCGCGCATGCGCAACACCTGCATCGGCAATGGCCCCCACGGAAAACTGGAGGACCTGATCAAGGACGTGAAAGAGGGCGTCTATGCGCTCGATTCAGCCGGCGGGCAGACCAACGGCGAACTGTTCACATTCACGGCGGGCAAGGCCTTCATGATCCGCAACGGCAAGCTCGCCGAGCGCGTGCGCGACGTGACCATCGGCGGCAACGTGTTTGACACGCTGCGCAACATCACCGGCATTGCCGGCGACTATCATGTGCGCGACGGCTCGGGCGGGTGCGGCAAGGGAGGACAGATGCCTCTGCCGGTCAGCCACGGGAGCCCCCACATCCGCATCAAGGACGTGGTGATTGGCGGGAAGTAATCGTGGCGCGTAAGGGCGGGTGCCACGGCCAGGCTGGGCTGTTGAAGGTCTTCAGGCCCGGCATTCGCGGTGGGGGCAGTCTTTCAGCATGACTGCGTGACGCGAAACCTGCCTGAGTAACAGACTTGCGGATTGCTTGGAAGCCGGGCGCCCCTGGTCGCTCGCTGAAGAAACGCTTCAAATACGGAGCACGACACGTGGTCAAGAAATTCACTGAGAACCTCAGTTCGCTCTGCGACGCCTTCGAGATGTTCAAGGCCTCCGGTCGTTCGCTAAGCGTGGCCTATGAAAACGACCGCCTCACGGAGATCCGCCAAGGGGAAAGCTCGGGCATGTCCATCCGCGCGGTCAAAGGCGGCAAGATCGGCTTTTCCTACAGCTCAAAGCCTGACGAAGTCGACACCGTGGCCAGCGCCGCCATCCGTATGGCGCCCTACGGCAAGCCCTACAACTTCAGCTTTGCGCCCAAGCAGAAAAGCGTGCATACCCGGCCCTACGACGGGCGCTGCGGCGAGGTTTCGGTCGAGAAACTTGTGGGCTTGGGCCTGGCCGTCAAAGATGCCATCAAGTCCATCGCGCCCGAAGCCATGGCGGAGTGCAGCTTCTCAGGCGGCGTCAGCCAGTCCCGCATTGAAACCAGCACCGGACAGGACTGCAGCGAGCAGGAGTCGAGCTTCGGTTACTTTGTCGCAGCCAAGGTCACCGAAGAGGGCAACTTTCTCTCCACCTACCGCTATCGCAGCTCCAACGGTCTGGTGGGCGAGGACGAAATCATCGAGGAGGCGCGCGAAGCCGCCCGTGACTTCGTGGTGGCCCGCAAGCAGGCGCCCGTCAAGGCCGGGCGCTATCGCGTGCTGTTCAGCCCCGGCGCGCTCTCGGACATCCTGATGCCCATTGCAGTCAGCATCAACGGCCTCAACATTGAGAAGAAGACCAGCCGCTGGGTGAACTCCCTGGGTGAGCGCCTGTTTGACGAGCGCGTCACGCTGCTCGACGACCCCTTCCACGAAGACGGTCCCGGCGGCGGCCTCTATGACGGCGAGGGCGTCTGCACCCGACGCCGCGCCATCATTGAAAAGGGCGTGCTCCAAGGCTTCTGCCACACGCTCTCGACCGCCAAGGCCTGCGGACACGAACCCACCGGCAACGCGCGCCGTGCCGTTTCCACCGTGCCCCAGCCGGGCCTGCATAACCTCGTGATGGCCGGCGGCAGCGCCACGCGCGAGCAGCTACTGATTCAGGCCGAGGGCGGCCTCTACATCGACCAGATGCTCGGCACCTTTACAAGCAACTTCCTCGCGGGACAGGTCAGCGGCAACATTTCTCTGGGCTACGCCGTGCAGGGGGGGCAGCGTATCGGCCGCGTCAAGAACTGCGCGCTCAACGTGAACACCTTCGACCTGCTCAAGAGCCACATCGTCGCTATCAGCGCCGAACGTGAATGGGTGGGTGGCCAGTACCTGCCCTGGGTGCTGGTCGAGGACGTTGCCGTAAGCGCCCGCTGACGCCGCACGCAATTCTTTGCACAATGGGCCCATGTACAGGGCCCTTTGTGTTTCTCTGGCGGTGTTCCTGCTTGGCGCCTGCGCCAACCCCCGGGTCGAGAATCGGCCAGCACCTGAGCCCGCCCCCGTGGAGCCCCGCCCCCGCCCGGCCGTCCTCAGCGCGCGACTTGCGCCCCGGCACGCTGTGGGGCAGCGCTATGACACCGAGCGCCTGCTGAAAGTGCGCGAGCAGACCGCCAGCGACATCGTCGTGCTGGAGGGCCTCGAAACGACCCGCAGTGAGGTGCTCTCCGCCGACGAGCAGGGCCAGGCCCTCATTGTGCGCCGCCGCTATGAGCAAAGCCTCACCCGCCTGGGCAGCGAGGGCGGCCGCCTCGATGAAACGCGCAATCCCCTTCATGGATGCACCCTCGAGTTGCGGCGCGACGCCCAGGGCACCGCGGGCGCCACGCTGGTGGAGGGCAAGGCCGACGTCGGGCGCCAGAGGTTCTTGATCGACGGCTTTGATGCCGCGCTTCTGCCCGCGGGCGAGGTGCGTGAAGGCGACCGCTGGACCGTGCCGGCCGAAGAGCTGGCGCGGCCAGGCGGCCTCAACAGTCTGATTTCGGCCCAAGGCTTCAAAATCGAAAAGAACGAGCTTGAGGTGCGTCTGAGCGAACTGACTGTCCGGCGCGCCACGCTGGAGATCGACTGGCGCATTACCGGCAGCTTCGGGCAGACTCCGGCGGTCATGACCTTCAGCGGCAGCCTCGACTTTGACCGCGAGGAGCACCTGGTTTCACGCTTCATCCTGCGCGGCGGCCGACAGGCCGAGAGCGGCCACGTTCAGCAGATCCCCATCACCGTGACCCGCACCCGGCCCTGACACGCCGCCTTCACCGTTACCGTCCCTGGGTCTTGGGGTCCGGCTGGCCCAGTTCGATGAGCCGCTGCCGCGCCGCCTCGGCCAGATCTCCTTCGCCGCCGAAGGTATCCCAGGCCTTGCGGTAGTAGGTCACGGCATCGCCGGCGCGCCCGAGACGGTCATAGGACACGGCCAGGTAGAACATGCCCACCGGCGACTCCGGAATCAGACGCAGGGCGTTCTCAAAACGCGCGGCAGCCACACCGTGGTCGTTGCGCTTGATGGCGGTGAGGCCGCCCATGAAGTTGGGCCAGAAGCCCCCCGGTTCGAGGTTCAGGGCCTCGACAATGGCGCGTTCCGAGGCCTCGTAGTTCTTCAGGTAGTAGTGAGCCTGGGCCACATTGACGTGCAGGATGGCGTGGCGGTTGACCTTGTTCACGGCCTGCTGATAGAGGCCCAGGGCCTTGCGGTAGTGGGGCAGGGCTGCCGCCTCGCCCCCCTGCTCGAAGGCCTTGAAGCCCTCTCCCATGGCGTCGTCGCCCTGGTCGGCCAGTACGTAAGCCGGCTGGCAGGCGCGGATATCCACGAGCGCCGCGTCATACTCCGGGCCGTTGCGCAGGTAGGCCGCGGTGTCTGCGTCGGGGTACTCTTTGCGCATCTGCCGGGTGAGGTAATCGACGCGGTTGCCGGGGTCGGGGTGGGTGCTGAGGAACTCCGGGCCACCGCCGCCGTGCTCGTCCGTGTACTCGTTGAGCATGCGCATCACGTTGATGATGCCGTCAGGGTGGTAGCCGGCTCTCACGGCAAAGCGCATGCCGTTGTGGTCGGCCTCGGTTTCGTCGTCGCGCCCGTACTTCAGGGTGAGAAGCTGCACCGCCACCATGCCCACCACGGCCACGCCCTGGGTTTCCTCGATGCTGGCCAGCAGGGCCACGGGGATGATCATGAGCGTCACTTCGCTCATGCGCTCGACGCTGTGGCGCGCAAACACGTGAGTCACTTCATGGCCCAGCAGGCCCGCCAGCTCGCTTTCGTCTTTCATGCGCAGCAGGATGCCGCGCGTGACGAACACATGCCCGCCGGGCAGCGCAAAGGCGTTGAGCATGCTGGTGTTAACGACGTAGAACTTGAAGTCCCAGTCGGGGAACCCGGCGTCCTTGCGCAACCGCGAACGGCCGGCGGCCTCGACCTTCTTGCCCACCATCGTGACGTAGTCCTGGATCACGGGATCTGGGTAGAGCCCGCCCAACTCGGCCAAAATGGGCTGTACGGCTTCGTCGCCCAGGCGCTTTTCATCGTCGTAGCTGTAGAGGTTGAGCGTTGACTTGCCGGTGATCGCGTCGGTCTGACATGCCGTGATGAACACAGTGGCGGCGCAGAGCATCGCAAACAGGCTGTGGCGCAGAGTACGGGAAAGACCCATGGCGGCTCCATTCAGAACGCACACGTTCTATCAGGGAGCCGCCATGTTTTCTAATCCGCGTCGCGGTGTTCCGGCGTGGGGCCGCCCGCCGGAGTGCCGGCCGGCGCGGCATAAACCGATGCGGCATTGTGGCTGTAGACCAGCTCTCCGCCTCTCTTGCCCGTAACATAACCCGCGCCCAGCACGCCGAGCGTCCCGGCGACTGCCGCCAGGGCCACGCCCTGCTTGAGCCGATCGCCGGGAAGGGCCAACGCCGCAGCCGAAAGTGCAAGCGTGGCTCCCGCCAGCCAGGTGAAAACCTTGGCGGCGTCTTCGTGGGCTTCGAGGGCTGCCTCGGGCACCACGCGCTCGACGTTGTCTTCGTCGCGCTCGCCGCTCTGCATGGCGGCAAAGCCGCCCACGGCCAGCGCCAGTTGCAGCACGACTACCAGGGCCCAGGCGCGGGCATTGAGCCAGCCCTTGAACCAGGCGAACAAGACGCCCGCCGAGATCAAAGGCATGATCACGGCCAGGCCCAGGGGCAGGTGAACCAGTACAGGATGCAGGGGGGAATTCATGGCTTCTCTCCAATCTTGGCGCCAAGCGCTTTCGGCCACGCGCCGGAAACGTTCAATGCCTTCCTGCGAAACATAACGCGTGGAATGCGCACGCGCCCTGAAGCGTGCGACACAGTCCGCAAAGGCCGCGCGGCGCAAGGGTTGGGAGCAGCCATATGTCAGATGACGCAGGCGAAAACTGGTCCGCAGGCGTGGCCATTGCCGGCTTTGCAGCCGTGGGCGTGATGATGGTCGCCGATATTGTGTGGGATACCACCTCTGGCACGTCCCTGGGCCACATGGCCGTTGAGATTGCCGTGGCCCTGCTTTCCCTTGGCGCGGCCGGCCTGCTCGCGTGGCGGCTGAGGCAGGCTTCTGGTGAGGCCAGGGCCTTGGCGGTGAACCTCACTGCCACCCGCGCCGAAGCCGAGCGCTGGCGCAAGGAAGCTCACACATTGCTGCAGGGACTCGGCGAGGCCATCGACAAGCAGTTTGCCCGCTGGCGCTTCACACCCGCCGAGCGCGACGTGGCCCTGCTGCTGCTCAAGGGCCTCAGCCACAAAGAGGTCGCCCGCGTGCGCAAAGTAAGCGAGCGTACAGCGCGGCAACAATCGCTGGCGATCTACAAGAAAGCGGGGGTCGAGGGCCGCGCTGAGCTGGCGGCGTTCTTTCTTGAAGACCTGTTCCTGCCCCTGACCGAGGGGAAGTAACCGCAGCTACATGCAGCATTTCTTGTACTTCTTGCCGCTGCCACACGGACAGGGCTCATTGGGCCCCACTTTGGCCAAGGCTCGCCGCACCTGCTTCTTCAGCAGGTGCGCTGTTGCCGTCTGGCGCGCATAGGCGCCCAGAGCAGCGCCGCCGGCAAGCCGGCCGCTTTGCTCCATCTGCGAGAGAAACTCTTCCAGAAGTTCGGGCAGGGCGTTGCGCTCGGCATCGCTCAGTTGCAGCGGGGCAAGCCCAATGGCCACGCCGTCGGTGATGTTTCGCTGCTCCATGTCAGCGGGGTCGAGGGTGCTGCCGCAGGCGCCCTCAAGGAACTTCACCAGCAGCGCGCCCGCACGTTCGCCTGCCCGCTGCGCGGCCAGCTCTCCTGGTGTGCTTGAAAGGAACTCGCTGGTCCAGTGTTCAATCCGCTCGCTCATGCCCTGAAGATACGCTGCTACACTTTTCGGAAAAGGGAGTACATCGCAGTACAGAAGGTCACTCGCGGCCCGCAGCGTCCATGGCAGGCCGCTGACAGGGACTCCTTCTGCAGCCTGTCAGCGGCTCTACGCGCCGTCTCGCGACAGCACCTTGCCGCGCGCATACCATTTGGCGACAATCCCGGTCCGAATCGGGAGCCGCCATGAAGAATTACTGCCAGGAAGCCATCGATGCCGCGCAGCAGCAGGGAGCCAGCTATGCCGACGTGCGCATCATTGAGTATCGCCGTGAGGACATTTTCCTGCGCAACGGCAAGCCGGGCAATTTGAACTTCAGTGAAAGCGTCGGCGCGGGTATTCGCGTCATCGCCAACGGCGCCTGGGGTTTTGCCAGCATCGTTGATGTCAACACGACCAACCTGAAAACCTGCGCCCAGCGCGCCGTGGCCATTGCCAAGGCCAGCGCCCAGGTCAAAAAGCAGGACGTGAAGCTCGCGCCGCGCCAGGCCGTGGAGGACTTCTGGGCCACGCCCTTCACCATTGATCCCTTCAAGGTCAGCCTCGAGGAGAAGCTGGGGCTGCTCATGCGCATCGACGAGATCCTGCGCCGGAAACCGGAGATCAAGGTCGCCAGCAGCAACATGCAGTTCGCGCGCGAGAAGCAGTTCTACATGGACACCCAGGGCGCCTACATCGTGCAGGACCTGCTGCGTTCAGGCGCGGGCTATTCGGCCACGGCCGTGGGCAACGGCGACGTGCAGATCCGCAGCTACCCGCAAAGCTGGGGCGGCAACCACAAGTGCATGGGCTACGAAATTGTGGCCGCCTATGACCTGCTGGGCAACGCCGAGAGAATCCGAGATGAGGCGATTGCGCTGTTGACCGCGCCCGAGTGCCCCAGCGGCAAGACCACGCTGATCCTCGATGGCCCGCAGCTAGCATTGCAGATTCACGAAAGCGTGGGGCACCCCAACGAGTTTGACCGCGTGCTGGGCATGGAGGCCAATTACGCCGGCCGCAGCTTCATGGTGCCCAACCTGCACTACGCGCCCGGCGGCTTCAAGTATGGCAGCGAGATCGTGAACCTCGTGGCTGATTGCACGGTCCCCGGCGGCCTGGCCACGGCGGGCTACGACGACGACGGCGTGCGCATGCAGCGCTTCCATGTGGTGCAAAATGGCATCCACAAGAACTGGTTCCAGACGCGCGAAACAGCGACGGTGCTGAGCGACGAAACGCCCAGCAACGGCTGCAACAGAGCCGAGGGTTTCTCGAACATCCCGATCACGAGAATCCCGAACCTGTCGCTGATGCCCGGCACCTGGAGCTACGAAGACATGATTGCCGACACGAAGGACGGCATCATCATGGAAGTCAACAAGAGCTGGAGCATCGACCAGATGCGGTTGAACTTCCAGTTTGGAGCCGAAATCGGCCGCGTGATCAAGAACGGCAAGATCACGGGCATCGTGAAAAACCCGAACTATCAGGGCGTGACGCCCGAGTTCTGGGGCAACTGCGACGCCATCTGCAACCAGGACCACTGGGATTTGTGGGGAGTCATCAACTGCGGCAAAGGCCAACCCGGCCAAACCGCCGAAATGTCGCACGGCGGCGCGCCAACCCGCTTCCGCAACGTCATGTGCGGCATCAAGGGCTAACAGCCCCGTGTGTAAACACGGGGTGCAGTAATGGCGGCTCTTGTGGTACGGCCACGGCAAAGGCTCTCACGCAAGGGCGCGAAAACGCGAATAGCGCGAGGAACAGCGCACATCAAGGAACCCATGCGCCGCGCTTCCACTAGAGACATTCCTGCGCTAATCACGCTCATGGAGGCGTTCTACGCCGAGTCCGCCTACCCGCTTGATCATGCCGCGGCGCAAAGGGGCTTTGCCGCGCTGTTGGCCGACGAGCGGCTGGGGCAGGTGTGGCTCATCGAAGAGGGGGCAAAGATCGCGGGCTACGCCGTGCTGACGTTTCGCTTCGGCATGGAGTTCGGCGGCCTGATGGCGGCCGTGGACGACCTGTACATCGCCCCGCAAAGCCGCAACAAAGGCCTCGCCAAGACGGCGCTGAAAGAAATCCGCGAACGCTGCAAGGCAGCCGGCATCACAGCCATCACCGTAGAAGTCAGCCCCAACAACGCCCCCGCGCTCGCCGCCTATCGCCACGCCGGTTTCACCGAGGCCAAAGACCGGCAGCTTCTTGTGGTGGAACTCTCTCGGCCCACGCATCAGGGTTGAGCACAAACAGCGTTCACCACGAAGAACACGGAGCGCACGGAGAGTTCTTCCATTCATGCAAGCCGCACACCTTTCGATCGACGCACCCTGCCGAGAACGGTGATCGAGCAACGATGAAGTGCCAACATGGATGAACGCATCGACATCTGGAATCTCTTGCATGACGGAGAGATCAGCGCCCTCTCCGAGGAGGGCGATGTGCTCACGATGTTTGTCAGCATCCCCTTCATTAGGCGACGTCTCAGGCCGTTGGGGGACAGCTTCGTCCTGACGCTCTCTGGGGCCCGAAAGGCGGAACTTCGAGACTTCTCCGGCGAAGTATCGACACTGCGAGAGGTAATCGAGACAGGCACGCCGGAGATTCTCGAAAGTGGATCAAAGGCTATGCCCGTAATCATCGAGACGACAATGGGACAGTTGACATTGGATTTTCAAGGCATTCGATTTGCGCTGGATACTGGCCAGCCCACAGAATTCGAGACGATTCAGCGTACCTGCAATGAGTATTGGACCGAGTTACAGGCAAGGAGTGAACGCAGGCGTTCACCCTGGCAACGGTCGGAAGCAGATAATTGGCAGAGTGATAGACCTTGTTTGTGACAACTCCTGACCACATCTCTGGCGGCTACTTCCTGATCAAACCCAAAGCGCGCGATGCTTGGCATCCGGCTCATCTGGTGCGTGATCCGATTGTGAGCGCTTCGGGTTGCATGCGCGATGGAATCCTGCCGGACACCGAGTGGTTCTCCAACGGTGATCGTGCTCAGCTCTTGGCGACGGCCGCGCGGCTTGGTTTGACCGATGCTGAAGTTGGACACATTCAGGCTTGGGTTGAGGCAAGTTGTCGCGGCGCAACGACGGACAAACTGCGTTGGCCGACGGTGTTTGCGAGTATCGAAGCTCTGCGTGAGCTGGTGGCTGCTATCGGCCGCGTTCCGGCGGGCTTCATTGCCATTGGCATCGCGTTGCCTCGCGAATTCGTGCCGTGCATGTTGACAGACCCTGAGAAGACCAAAGGTACCGAGGTGTGGGGCCAGCTGGCGGCGGCTTTGCCTCCTGCACCCGGGGTCGAATTGGGCTGGGAGGTATTGGGCCGGGAAACTGTCGAGGGCCACATGAACGTGCTTGGCTTTCACTCCTGGCTTTGCAACGGCATGGAAGAAGACGCCCAGCGAAAGTTTGGCATCACGCCTAACGCGCGCGGCTTCATTGACATCTACGAAGATGCCAAGCGCGTGGCGGAGTATTGCGACAAGATCCAGCCCGAGCCCGGCGTTTGGCTGCCGTGGCTGATCACGCAGTACGAAATCGGCTGACGTGGAGCGGGCGCAGGTTGTCTCCCCTGACGGGGCTTCTATCCCCATGTTCCCCGTTTCCCCAAGCCTGGCACCCTGGGCCAGTCTTGCCGCCGCGTAGCGCTTTGCGTGAGAGCCTTTGAAGTTCTTTGTGTCTCCGTGTCTTTGTGTGAGCTGCCGTCCGCTGTCGCCGCGCTTGTTGAACGAACCTGAGAAGACCAAGGACACCGAAGTCTTGGGCCTGCTGCAAGCCGCACTGCCACTCGTTTCTGAGACTGCTGGCAGGCACGCCGCGCGCGGACGCAGGTCTTGGTAACCCTGTCAGTTTCAGCAACGAGGAAGTCTGGCGCGAGTGGGACGAGAGCATGACCCGCACCGATGCCATGATCGCCGATCAGCGCTGGAACAGCGAAGTCGGTTTCTGGGCAACGCCAGAAGAGAAGCGCAAGATCCTCACCTGGGAGTTGTTCACCAGCCACTTTGCCAATCGCCCGGCAATGGACTGGGTCTGGATGCTCGAAGACATCCAGTTCAGGGGCCACCGCCACCGGCTCGAAAGAACGTACGCCGACGACTGATACTGCTACCGTGCAGGCGACAAGCTCACGGATTTCCATCCCCTCAGGAGTAGCCGCGGTGTCGCTGCCGCTGAATCATGCTCGCGTCGTGCGCGCCTTTGGGACTTCAAGATCACGCGCGGCCATGCCATCTTGCTTAAGCGTGATATGCTCGCCCCATGTCGATTCTCGCCCTGACCAACGCCAGCAAGAGCTACGACAGCCGCGTCGTGCTGGACTCCGTCAGCTTCGGGCTGGCTGAAGGCGAGCGCGTCGGCCTGGTGGGCCCCAACGGCGAGGGCAAGTCCACCCTGTTGCGCCTGCTGGCCGGGGTTGAGGCGCCCGACAGCGGCCAGCGCACCGCGGCGCAGGGGCTGCGCATCGGCTTCTTCTCCCAGCAGCCGCGCCTTGCAGGCGGGCGGGTGCGCGATGTGGTGCGCCAGGGTCTGGGCAATCGCGAGGAGCTGTTGGGGCGCCTGGAGCATCTGCACCAGCAGATGGCGGTGCCCGGCCTGTCCCCCGGCGACCTCGCC
>JAANMT010000377.1_pt1 | contig 49047 bp, 48 predicted proteins | sample 7279711 | NCBI WGS metagenome assembly JAANMT01 (sample SAMN14094538, study PRJNA606508) | bioreactor metagenome | isolation source: A lab-scale SPAN reactor treating ammonium-rich wastewater day 1 | place: Ireland: Galway | collected 2017-01-16 | reverse complement strand
GGGCGAAGACGTCGAGGGTGCTTTGGGCCACTTGTTTTGGGGTGAGGCGGGTTTCGGTGATGGGTTGCTCGGGGAACTGGTCGATGTAGCGGAGGGTTTCGCGGCGGCGGGCCAGGCGGACGATAAGTGCGCGCACGTCGGTGAAACTTCCAAGCATGATGTTGGAGAGCGTTTCGCTGTCCAGGCGGTCCGCGTTTTTTTCCTCAATTTCGGTGGCGGCCGCGAGTTCGTCCATGAGTTGCATGGTGGCTGCGCCGGCGATGTGCATGCTGGCTTCGCGCGAGAGGCCGCTGTTTCGGAGGAGGGTTGCGCAGATGGTGGGCGCGTCCATGAACTGTTCGGCCAGTGCGATTGCGCTGTTGACGTTGCGGTAGCGTGTCTCAAACGATGGTTTTTGGCGGAGGAGGGCGTCGTAGGCCGAAAGGACGGTTTTTTGATCGCGTTCGGTCACGTAGGCGATGGCATTGGCCAGTTCGTTGCGTTCCTTTACCCGATAGCGCATCCCACGATCCCCCACGGCGTGGAAAGAATGGTAGGGGTTGTTTTTTTTAAAGCCAACCACCCTACTTCTTCGCATGCAAATTGCGGATCTTGTTTCGACCGATTTTTTGTCGGTTCCGAAGAACGCTGCGGTTTCAACGATTTTTCCGGCGCTTTCGACGGCTCAGAAAACCGCGGTCGTGTTGTCCGACAAGGGCCGGTTTTTCGGTACGTTGAGTCTGTTTGATGTGGTCAAGAAGCGTGCGGACGTGACCCAATTGCATGTGGCGTCGTTGTGCACGCATTTTCCGGCGCTTTCGCCCGTTGATTCGGTTTCGCGTGCGGTCGAGTTGTTGTTGCTTTCGCGCGGGGATCTGGTTCCCGTGGTCGAGAGCGATCGGGTGATCGGGGTCGTGACCATGCGCGCGGTTTTTTCGCAGTTGGCCAACGGGCCCGAGGTTCGCGGGCGTACGGCGCAGGACGTGGCTTCGTTTTCGCCGGTTCGCGTACTGCGTTCGGAGTCGCTTGGGCATGTGGTTTCGCTGTTTCGCAAGTCGGATGTGAAAAAGGTCGTGGTTGTGAATCCGGACCAGTCGCTTGCGGGCGTGTTGTCGTACGACGAGGTGTTGGCGCGTTATTGGAATCGGTTTGGCGCATCCGACCGGCCGTTTCGCGATGCGTTGCATTCAAACTTGCCCGAGGGCGACCGGTTGCTGTCGGTTTCGATCGAGAGCGAGATTCAGCCCGTCGACACGGTGTTTTCGTTGTCTTCGCCGCTGCGGGATGTCGTGCGCCATTTGGCGGGGCCTTCGCCTGCGGCGGTGATTGTTGCGAACCAGGCGGCGGTGGGGATCGTCACGCATTCGGACGTATTGCGTTTTGTGCACGACCAGTCGCATGCAAAGGTGGCCCGCGTCGTCTACACGCATTTTCCAGACTTGTCGGAGCCGGATGCGGCGCGTGTGCGCGGGCTGTTCGAGAAAACGTTTTTTCGCATGGCGCGCTCGAGGCCCGACGCCGAGTTGCATGTGCGGTTTAAGACGTTGTCTGAAAAAGGCGTGAAGATTAAGCGGCAGGTGCTTGTGCACGCGATTGGTTCGCGTTTCAATCTCAAGGCGGTGGATGCGAGTTTTAATCCGCTTTTGTCCGCCAAAGCGGTGTGCAAAAAGCTCGAGCGCGAAATGGATCGTCGATTCCGAAAATGAGTCGTGCGTAGTTATTTTCGCTTCTTTTTGGTCGGGGCCTTTTTGGCCTTGGCCGGTTTTTTCTTTGCGGTTTTTTTCTTCTTTGGCGCAACCTTTTTTGGTGTCCAAGAGGCCTTGGCCTTTTTTTTGGCTTTGGGTCGGGCCTTGTTTTTTGGTTTGGCCTTCTTTTTCTTAGAAACCATTTTTTTCTTGACTTTTTTGGCCTTCTTTTTCGATTTAACCATTTTTTTGGGCTTTTTAGAGGTTTTAGGGCTTTTTTTCTTCTTTTTATCGACGTGCGGGCCCACGTTGTTCTTTTTCTTGAGCATTTCGCCCAAGGGGTCGCCCTCTTCGACTTTTTCGTCGCGCAGTTCGCGGCGCAACTCCTCAATAACCTCGATTACGGACTTTTTTTCTTCTTCGAACATAGTCGGTCGCTTGAAATTGGTATACTCTATATGCCCTATAAGTCAATTTAATTCTAATGGAAACCAGTTCGGCTTTTGGCCTTTTTTTTGTCTTTGAGGGGGCGGGTTTTAAATCCCCCGTTTTTTGCTAACCCCGTTTAGAAGGGATTTTTCAAAAGCCCCCTAATTATGTAGTAGAAGTGGGCAGTCGAAAGGCCCGGCGTTTGTTCCGTTTGCGTTGGTCGCGTTCCGGACTCGCTTTTGGTGTTTCCCATGCATTGAAATCGTTCGTCGCCGTTGCTGCCTTCCGGCCCTGGCGGGGTTCGCGAGCGTTTTCAATCGAGGGAGCCGAAAGGTCGGCATCCGGTTCGCGCGCAGCCGGCCCATTCGTCGGGTTCCCTTTCGTTGTTCGGTGCCGGCGTCGAGCGGATTTCCGGCGAGCAAGGACCGCTACTCCCTTCACCTAGCCCATTTACTTGGGGGTGCGGGTCATTAAAAGAATTGGGGTTTGGGCTTTTTTTTGGGTCGTGTTATTTTTTTTTCTCGATGATCCCGCTTTCGAGTTTGTATTTTTTGGGGAGGCCTTCGACGTGGCATTCGGTTTTGCCGGTCAGATGGTCGCGTTCGGCGCTAAAGACCACGTTTTTGGAATCGATTTTTTTGATGCGGCGCACGAGTTCGGTGTCTTGGGGCAGTTGGGGGTGGAACCGCACTTTTTTTTCAAGGGCGTCGATTTCGATTCCAAGCAGGTGCGCGTCGATGATGTGCGCGAGGAGGGCTTGGCCCCACAATTGGAGTTCGGCGCCGTTGCTTTGTCCGGTTTCGCCGTGAAAGGTTTCGGCGATTCCGCCAAGGTTGTTGCGTTCGAGTTCCATGAAGAACGATTCGAGGGTGCGGTATGCGTTTTCGCTTCGTCCGAGGCGGTATTCGGCCATGGCAAGCCATGCGGTTGTGAGGCTCCATACGCGGCCCGTGTGGTATCCGGCGGGGTCGTAGTTCGGTTGTCCGTGCGCGCGGGAGCGCAGTCCGGTTTGGTTGGAGAAGTCGCTGCTTTCAAGGCGGTTGAGCGTGAGTTCGGCGGTTTTTTCTGGAAATTGTCCGAAGAGCAGGGGGAGCACGGGGTTGGCGGTTTGCACGTTGTCCATTTCGAAGGTTTGCACGTTGATCATGCGGTCGGGCGGGAACGGGGTTTTTGCAAAGTGTTTTTGGAGCTGGTTTTCGGCGTCGATTCGTTCGTTTTCGTAGGCAAAGGGTTTGGCGCTCATCCATTTCCAGTTTCGTTTGGTTTGCGTCAGGGCTTCGACAAACAGGGATTGTACGTCGATTCCGGTTTGGGGTCTTGGCAGGGTGTCCATCCAGGTGTCGTGCGATCCCGCGTCGTGGACCAGCAGTCCGTTGCGCGTGTTTTTTTTCAAAAATTCGAGGGCGGCCGTGATTTTTGGCGCGAGTTTTTTGAGCCATTTGGCGTTTCCGTTTCGGCGGGCCGTGTAGGCGACTGCGATGAGCCATAGGAGGGTGGCGTCGATGCTGTTGTAGGTGTCGGGCAGGAAGTTGGCGATGCGGCCGTCGCGTTGGGCGTTGGCGTACATTTCGATTTGGTTTTCCGCTTGTTTAATCATGTCAAGATCGACGAGTCCGTAGAGGGCCCAGAAGGTGTCGCGGCCCCATCCTTGGGTGAACCACGGGTATCCCGCGCAGTAGATGGTGTGTTTGCCTCGTTTTTGGGTGAGGAGTTCGATGCCGATGCGGCTCCATCGGATCGCGTGTTCGAGGGTTTGGTTGTCGCTTTCGAGGAGGTGGTCTTCCAGCGCTTGGTAGGCGGTGTGTTTTTGTTCGAGGGCCTTGAGGGCGTCCGAGATGTTTTTTACGCCGCGGGGGGTCGTGCGGATGGAGAGGCCGATGGTTTTGCCGCGGAGGAATAGTTTGTTGACGCTGCAGGTCTGAAGTTCGCCTCCGGGCGCGTGGTTTTTTTGGAAGGCTTGGCCGGTTTTTTGGAGGTCGCCGGAAAACACGGTGATCCATGTTTTTCCGATGGCGTTGGCGATTTCGATCGTGTGGCCTTTTTGGTTCCATGCGTGCGCGCGGTTGGTGTTGTTTTCGTGCCGCAGGCGAATGTCGATTGCGAGTTCGAGTTCGAGCGTCCGCACGTCGGGCAGTTCGTAGAGCAGGAGGAGTTCGTTTCGTTCGGGATGGAATCCCAGTAGTTCGGTGGCGAGGCCGCCGGTGATTTCGTACACGTGTTCGGCGAGCGAGCCGTTGTAGTTCATCGTGTGCGTGTTGTTTTCCGATAGCCAGTCGTCGCCCGCTTTGGCCGCAAAGTATTCGACGTGCTTGGTTTCGTTGTCCCAGAGTCCCGTCCACTTGTTTTGAAAGCCGTTGCCGCAGTAGCGGTAGAAGAAGCCGTTGGGCGAAGCCAGAAAGTAGCTGTTTTCCGACAGGTGCCATTGGCGCGAGAGAACGGGCATGCGTTGTTCGTCAATACGCACAAGCCATTTTCTTTTAAGGGCGACGATTCCAACGGTTCTCATGAATCCGACCGTGGTCGTTTCGGTGATTGAGGATTCGTTTGCGGCCGCTTCGGAAAAGCTGGATCGTTCTCGCGCGCTCGGGGTTTCGCGCGTTCAGGTGGACGTGTGCGACGGTCGATTTGTTTTTAGAAAAACGTTGTCGGACGTTTCGACATTGGATTCAACGGGTCTTCAGCTTGAGTACCATTTGATGTGCGAGCGTCCCGCCGAATGGCTTTCGGGGCTTTCGAGGCCGTGGCGGGCGATTGCGCACGTGGAGCGCGGGGCGGCGGAGGTTGAGGCTTTTTTGGCGGGTTGTCGGGCGCGCGGGATTTCGCCGGCTTTGGCGATTAATCCGGAGACGCCGTGGGTGCGTCTCAAACCGTTTCTTTCGCAGATCGACATGGTGACCGTCATGGGCGTGCATCCGGGTTGGGCGGGACAGGCGTTTTTGGGGTTTGTGCTTGGAAAAGTGCGCGCGCTTCGCGAAAAATTCCCTGGTCTTGAAATCCAGCTGGATGGGGGCATGGGTTTGGCGAAGAATCCGGAGTCGTCCACGATTTTTTCGGGCGCCCAAGCCGGTGTGCATTCGTTTATTGTAAGTTCCGCGTTTTGGGGGGCGATTGATCGCGAGAAAATTCTTGCGGAATTCGAACGCGTTGCACGCCTCGGATCTGCCGCCTATCTTCCGCGTGCTAAACTTTCCGATTCCGAACAACGCGTGTTTTTGTCCGCGTATCGTCTTCGCAAAAACGTGGTTGAGATGGTTGCGCGCGCAAAATCGGGCCATGTGGGCGGGGGCTTGGGGATGGCCGAGGTGTTTGCCGTACTGTTTGACCGGATGAAACTCGATCCCCGTCGTCCGTTGGATTCCTCGCGCGATCGCTTGCTTGTGAGCAATGGTCACATTGGCGCGATTTGGTATGCGGCGCTTGCGTCCAAGGGTTTTTTTCCGTCGGAAGAGTTGTTGTCGTTTCGCCAGCCCGATTCGCGTCTGCAGGGTCATCCGCACGTCGGGAGCCTTCCGGGCATTGAGAATTCGGGCGGTCCGCTTGGGCAGGGCACGTCGCAGGCGGTCGGTCGCGCGCTTGCGCTTCGCTTGGCAAACAATCCGGCTCGGGTGTATTGCGTGACGGGCGACGGCGAACTGGACGAGGGCCAGTGTTGGGAGGCGTTTTTGTCGGCCGCAAAGTTTCGTCTTTCAAATCTTGTGTTTCTTGTTGACCGCAACGACATCCAGATCGACGACGTCACGCAAAATGTGCTTCCGCTCGAGCCCTTGGGGGACAAGTTGCGCAGTTTCAATCTGCACGTCGTAGAGATCGATGCGAACGAACCGTCGGAGGTCGTTCGCGCGCTTGACGAGGCGCAGGCGTTTGAGTTGGGGCCCACGGCGATTGTGTGCCATTGCGTTTCCGGCAAAGGGGTTTCGCTTTTTGAGGGAGATTTCAAGTGGCACGGCACGCCCCCGTCTTTTGAGCAGGCCGTGAGTGCCCAGTCCGAATTGGATGCGGCCCTTCGTCGGATCGAATCGGGGAGTTGGCCCTGATGGCGTCTGTGGACGATGTGTTTGGTACGGGGCCCAAGCAGAGCACGCGCGATGGTTTTGGCAAGGCCGTCCTAGAGTTGGGCACCTTGGACCCGCGTGTCGTGATTCTGGCCGCCGATTTGTCGGAGTCGCTTCGCGGTCCGCCGTTTATGGCGGCCCATCCCGATCGTTTTTTTCAGGTCGGTGTGTCCGAGCAAAATATGATTGGCATGGCGGCGGGCATGGCGCTGGAGGGGCTGATCCCGTTTGTGCTTTCGTTTGCCACGTTTTCCCCTGGGCGCAATTGGGACCAGTTGCGCGTTTCGGTTTGTTATTCGAATGCGAATGTGAAGATCGTGGGGGGGCACGCTGGGCTTTTGACGGGCAAGGACGGGGCCACGCATCAGGCGCTTGAGGACATCGCGATCACGCGCGTGTTGCCGAATTTGCGTGTGGTGGTTCCGGCGGATTTTGAGCAGGCGCGAAAAGCCACGCTTGCGATTGCGGCGGATCCGCATCCGTGGTATTTGCGTCTTGGGCGTGACAAGCTTCCGGTTCTTTCCGATGCGTCGACCGTGTTCGAACTCGGCAAGGCCGTGGTCCATCGCGAGGGCGCCGAGTGTGCGATTGTTGCCTGCGGCGCCATGGTTTCGCTTGCGTTGCGCGCGGCCGAGCGTCTTCAGGCAAAAGGACTTTCGGTTGCGGTCATCAACATGCACTCGATCAAGCCGTTGGACGTGCAGACGCTTCTTGCGTTCGCCAAAACGTGCGGGTGCGTGGTGAGTGCCGAAGAGCACCAGATTTCCGGCGGGTTGGGCGGGGCCGTGGCCGAGGTGTTGGCCGAGCACGCGCCGGTTCCGCTGGTGCGCGTGGGCATGCTGGATTCGTTCGGCGAGTCGGGCGAACCCGCCGACTTGTTTCTCAAGTATGGCTTGTCGAGCGAGGCCATCGAGCAAGCCGTTTTTTCGGCGATTAAAAAAAAGGGCGAGTGCAAGGGGGTTTTTGAATGAAGCTTTTTTTGGATACGGGGAATCCGGTCGAGGTGCGCGCGGCGTTCGATCTCGGTGTTTTGGACGGCGTGACGACCAATCCGTCGTTGATCGCCAAGGAAAAAAAAGATTATCGCGCGACGGTCGTTGAAATGTGCGAATTGGGAATGGCGCGTTCCGGCTGGAACGTTTCGGCCGAGGTTCTTTCCACGGAATTCACGCCCATGCTAAACGAAGCGCATCGCGTGGCCGCGTGGCATCCGAGCGTGACCGTCAAGATTCCGATGACGCCGGAGGGCGTTGCCGTGTTGTCCGTTCTTTCCAAGGAGAACATTCGCACGAACTGCACGCTGGTCTTTTCCGTGAATCAGGCGCTTTTGGCGGCCAAGGCGGGCGCCACCATGGTTTCGCCGTTTTTGGGGCGTTTGGACGACGCGGGCAATTCGGGGCTTCTTGTAGTTCGCGAGATCGTGGAAGCGTATCGCCAGCACGGTTTTTCGACGCAGGTTTTGGCGGCGTCGATTCGCTCGCCCCAACAGGTGGCGGATTGTGCGCTTTTGGGCGCGGACATTTGCACGTTGCCCCATTCGGTGTTCCAGCAGTTGTTCAAGCACCCGCTGACCGATGCAGGCCTCGCCAAATTCTTGTCCGACTGGAAAAGCGCGTTTGGCGACCGCACGAACTAGCGCTCGTATTTTGCTATTTTTTGGATTCGTCGCACGTGCCGCTCGTCGGCCGAAAATTCAGCGGATAGCCACGTGTCGAGGATTTTTTGCCATTGCCCGTTTTTTCCAGCGGTGGTTCCTTCTCCAAGGCACAGCACGTTCGAATCGTTGTGTTCGCGCGTTAATCGCGCGGTTTGGGCGTCGAAACAAAGGCTTGCGCGAATGCCCTTGACCTTGTTGGCGGCGATGCATTCGCCGATGCCGCTTTTGCCAAAAACGATTCCGCGTGCGAGGCCGTTTGATTTTGCGACGCGTTCGCATGCGGGGAGAATGTAGTCCGGATAATCGACTTTGGTGTTTGAGTTTGTTGTGCCAAAGTCGGCGATCATGAACCCGTTTTTCCGGAGGTGCGCAAAAACCTTTTTTTTGAGTTTGACGCCGGCGTGGTCGGAGGCCAGTATGATGGAAAAAGACGGTTTTGGCTTGGGCATGAAAAAGAAATCGTTGTCTGGCTTAATAACAATTTTGGAAACGATTCGGGGTTAACAATCGGTCGTGTTGTTCGACCAATGTTTACACTTGTCGGATGTTGACGGTGCACGGGTCTTCCAAGAGGGCCGAGAAATCGTTTTGTTCGCGTTCTTTTTCGAGGACTTTTTTCATGGCTTTGGCGATTTCGGTTGGTGCAAGACAGTACGCGGTGGGGAATCCGTGGCGGGCCACGACCCCGTTTTTTAGCAGATCGCGCAAGATGCGGTTCATCTGGAGGTGGGTTGCGCCCGCGCGGTTAAAGAGGTCCTCGTAGGTGGCGTCGCCGTCCACGAGGCGGTTCACGACCTGTTTTTCAAGCAGTGTTTGGAACATTGATTCCCGCCTTGCGTCGCAGGAATCCGACGCGCACGGATAGCGCGCGTTGGTGCTGTTCGCGGGTTTCGAGCTGTTCGAGTTTGTTGGCCAGGCGGTGGTCGCGTACGACTTCGCGCACCCAGACCGCGAAATCGTTGCGGTTGTTGCTCACGTGGTGGCCGAACGTCTTGTCGTCCATTTCGTTGACCGCGTTTTCAAGGTCGCACAGGCTTTTGACCTGCGCGCCGTTTTTGAGGTAAAAGAAGTGTTCGGGTTTCTTGACTTCGGAGAGGAGCATGAGGGCGCAGTCGCCGCCGTGCATGTCGTTGGGGATCCCGTGCGTGGGATTCTGCACGCCCAAAAACCAAGCCATAAAGTCCAACGTTTGTTGTCGCAAACCCATCGATCATCACATCCGTAGCAAGTACCCAATAGAATGTCTTTTTACTTTATAAACGTATTTCGGCTTTTTCTCTCCCTTGCGTCGTTCTTTGGAACTCGCAAGGGAGTAAAAACCCGGGAAAAAAAGCGGGTTTTTTTTATCCGTATTCGTTTGCGAGTTTTTGCAGGGCGTCGGCGGGGTTGCTTGCGTGGGCGATGGCGCTTGCGATGAGGGCGCCGCGGGTGCCAAGGTCGATTGCGTGTCGCAGGTCGGCGGCGGTGGAGACGCCGGCGCCGCACAAGGGAACGCTTTCGGTTCCGGCGAGGAGTTTTCCGAAGGCGCGCACGTCGTCCGGTTCGGCGTCGGTGATGGATTGGCCTTTGCCGGTTTTTTCGGCGGTGCCGATGAGGCTTGGGATTTCGAACGCGACAAAGGTGGGGTGCAGGAGTAAGAGTTCGCGGATTTCGTTGAGGTTGTCCGAGCACACCATGGTCTGCAATCCGATTTTTTTGGCTTCGGCGAGGGTGTCGGCTAAAACTTTTTTGTCGAGGCGGTGTTCGGCGTGGTTGAGCATGACGCCTTTGGCGCCGGCGGCCTGCAGGTTCACAAGGAGGTTGTGGCCCGTGTGGCGGCCGGGTTCTCCGGCGTCGCCCGATTGGGCGAATACTGTGGCGCCGGTTTTTGCGCACGCGCGCAGGTCGACGAGTTGGGGCAAGAGAACGATTTCCATTTTTCCGATCGCGTGGAGTTCCGCGCTTTTTTGGGCAAGTTGCACCGCGGTTTCGCCGAGGCTTTCCTTGTACGTTTTTAGGTTGATGGCGAGCACGGGTTTCATGCGTTTTCCCCCATTTTTTTCATCGGTCGCTTTTGGCGTTTGGCGGTTTGAAATGCGTTTTTTGAAAGGAGGCCGTTTTGGGCGCCGAGGGTTTGAATGCATCGTTCGGCGTTGGCCATTCCGACGCTCACGCTTTTTTGAAAATCGCGGGTGTCGAGAAACGCGGCGAAGAATCCGCTGCCGAACGCATCGCCCGCCCCCGTGGTTTCGCGAATGCGGATTTTTTTTCCGCCGGCGTGGAGCATGTCTTTTTTGTGGAGGCCGTAGACGCCGTTTGCGGCGTCGGTGATCAACACCGTTTTGGGGCCGAGTTTTTGGATTTCGCGCAAGAGTTCGTTTTCGTTTCGGTTGCCGACGAGGAGGCGCGCTTCGTCTTTGTTTGTGACCAGAATGTCGGTGATCGCAAGCAGGGGGGCCAGATGGTCAACTCCGCGTTTGGCGAGGTAGGCGCTCGGGTTGAACATCAGGACGGCCCCGTTTTTTTTGTAGTGTTTGCAGAGTTTGAAACTGGTGTCGAATGCGGGGCCGGTCATGCTCGTGAGGTACACGCCTTGGGGCCGGAGTTTTTTCATGGCGGGCGTGATTGTGAATTCGTCGTTGGCGCCTTTGAATGCGAAGATGGTGCGGTCGCGTTCGACGGCGTCGAGGATGACCGAGTAACCGCTCTGTTTTTTGATCGTGCGCGCGAGGTTTTTCACCTTGTTTTTTTTGAGTTCGCGTTTGATCCATTCGCCGAGCGTGTCGTCGCCGATCGTGCCGAGGTAGTGGGTTTTGTGCCCGTAGTTGGCAAGGCTTTTGGCCGCGTTGGTGCCGCCCCCGCCGGGGAAAAAGTGGAGTTGGTCGATGATGAGTTTTCCCCCAAGCGGGTATCCCACGAACTCGGTGTCGTGGGCGATGTCGCGGATGTCCATGAGCTGCGAGCCTTTTCGGGCCGTGTGCACGAAGCAGTCGATGGTCGCGCTTCCGATGCTGGCGACGCGGACAAGGGGCATGGGCTGATTAGGAATTAGGCGTTTTTATTTGTGTTGGGCGCGTGGTGTGCGCTCATTTTGTCCGTGTCGCGCTGGGTAGGCGCACGGCGCCGCGGTGCATGCAGTTGGCGTCGATGCAGCGGTTTTTGGCGTTGCCGTTGCCGTCCCAGCCGGTTTTCGCCCATTGGTCGAGCAATTCGAGGACCGGGAGTTTTTGGCCGGCGAGGTAGACTTCGAGTGCGCCGCCGGCAAGCGATAGGTAGGAGAGGCCTTTGCCTTTGCAGAAGAGTTGGACGGCGTGGTGCGATTGGCCGCCGCCGGCGAAGCTGAAGGCATGGCTCGCCTCGATGGCCTGTAGGATCGCGCGTGTGCCGTGTTCGAATCGTTCGTCCTCGAATTTTCCGGGCGGGCCTTTGAAGTACACGGTCGCGCTTTTTGCGATGATTTCCTTGTACATCGCGATGGTTTTGGTTCCAATGTCGAAGATCATGTCGTTGCAGGGCAGTTCGTCGATGTTGATTTCGACGCGTTTTTCGTTTCGTTCGACTCCAAGGTCGACGGGCGTGATGATTTTTTGTCGGACGTCGCGGATGAGTTTGAGTTCGTCGTCGTTGATGAGGCCTTTGGCGCGGAGCCATTCTTCTTTTTTGCCGAGTTTTTTTCCGTCGACGATGAAGCAGAGTTCGGCGAGCACGCCGCCTGCGAGGATGTAGTCCACGGCTTTGAGGTCGTGCACGAGCGCGAGCGCGTCGGCGGGTTTGGCGCCGCCGAGGATGATGGTAAACGGTTTTTTGAATTCGCCGATGTGGTTGAGTCCGTTGATTTCTTTTTCCATGAGGAGTCCGGCGAGGTTGGGTTTGTAGTAGAGGCCGGTCGTGTCGGGCATGCCGCGGTGGGCGACCGAGAGCGCGTCTTGCACCATGCAGTCGACGAGGGGTCCGAGAAAGCGCGGGAGCGCATGCTTGGACATTTCGTCGTTTTTGCCTTTGTCGTTGCCGTCGTCCAGAAACCGGGTGTTTTCAAGCATTAGGATGTCCGAGTTTTTGAGGTCTAGGATTTTTGCGCGTGCGCGTTCGCCGACGGGCTGGTTGACAAATTTGACGGGTTTTCCGATGCGTAGTTCGAGGAGGGTCGAGTGTTGGGCGAGCGAGACGTAGTCGTCGCCTCCGGGGCGGCCTTGGTGGGCGAGGAGCACGACTTTGGCGCCGTGTTCGGACAGGTATCGGATGGTGGGGATCGATCCGTCGAATCGTTCGATGCCGTCGATGCGACCGTCGACCACGTTGGAGTTGAGGTCGACGCGCACGGCCACGGTTTTTCCGTTCCAGGAAAAGTCTTCGATGCGCAGGAACTTCATGGGGGGTGGCCTTTTTGGGTGCCTTTTTTTTACATCATGTGGGCAATGTCGGCGACGCGGCACGAGTAGCCCCATTCGTTGTCGTACCAGGCGGCAAGTTTGACGAGTTTTCCCATGGTTTTGGCAAGCGCCGCGTCAAAAATGCAGGAGTGGGAGTTGCCGATGATGTCGGCGCTTACGATGGGGTCTTCGGTGTATGCGATGATGCCCGCGAGTTCGTGTTCGCTCACGCTTTTGAAGAGCCATTTGATGCGTTCCACGTCGGCTTCGGTTTTGAGTTCGGCCGTGAATTCGACGATGCTTCCCGTGACGACGGGTACGCGGTAGGCGACGCCGTCGAGTTTGCCTTTGATTTCGGGGATGACTTCGGCGACCGCGGTGGCCGCGCCGGTTGTGGTCGGGATGATGCTTGTGATCGCGGTGCGTGCGCGGCGAAGGTCTTTGTGGCTTTGGTCGAGGATGACTTGGTCGTTTGTGACCGCGTGGATCGTGACCATGAATCCTTTTTCGATGCCGAAGTTGTCGTTGATGACTTTGACCATGGGCGCAAGACAGTTGGTGGTACAGCTCGCGTTGCTTACGATATGGTGTTTTTTGGGATCGTACCAGTGTTCGTTCACGCCTTTGACGACGGTGAGGTCCATGCCTTTGCCGGGTGCCGAGAGGAGGACTTTTTTGGCGCCGGCTTTTTGGTGTTTTTCGCAGTCTTCGCGTTTGGTGAAGAGTCCCGTGTTTTCGATGACGAGGTCCACGCCGAGTTGGCCCCAGGGGAGTTTACCGGGATCGCGTTCGGTGAGAATGGGCACGCGCTTGTCGCCGACGACAAGTTCGTTGCCTTCGAACGAGACGTTTTTGTTGTAGGTGCCGTAGGTGGAATCGTATTTGAGGAGGTGCCGCGCCGTGGCTCCGCCGCTTGTATTGTTGATTCCGACGATTTGGATGCCCGGGTCGTCGATGAGTAGTTTGAATACTTGCCGTCCGATGCGGCCGAATCCGTTGAGTGCCACGCGCTTCATGTTCTTCCTCCAACTGCCAAAAACTGGATGAGACTACGCAGGATGTTTTCTTATATATTAGTGGTTTTTTTGGAAAAAGAAGGGTTTTTGGGCAAAAAACGCGGGTTTGGGCACAGTGGAATGAATGGCCGATCATTCGTTTTGTCTTTGTAGAGGCCAAACGAGAACCGTTTTTTTTTGTCTAGCAATTTAGGCGCGCGCGCAGTTCGCCGGTGTCGCGGATGTCGGTGATGACGTCGGTGCCAAGCACGAGGGCGGGGGATTTTGTGACTCCGAATTTTTCTTGTAGGATTTGGACGGGTTCGAAGTTGGCGGGGTTGCTTGGGAAGGCAAACACGCGAACGTTGGGGCATGCGCGTTTGATGTCTTCGAGCTGGTAGACCATGGTCGCGCACGTGGGGCAGTCGCTTTCGTCGGGCCAAAAGTAGAGAACGGGTTCGATGCCGAAGTCGCAGTCGGAGGGCGTGTTTTCGAGCGTGAGGTAGAGGCTCATGATGGCCACAAGGTATTGGCGTTTTAGTAGGGCATATTCGGGCGTTTCGAGTCGGAGGCCATAGGCTTCGAATTTTTCGATGTCGGAAAAGCGTTCGAATACTTGTTCGAGCTGGTCTTGGACGAGGGGGCGGAGTTCGTCGCAGCTCGCGCGATCGTCCGCAAGCGAGGCGGTCACGTAGAGCATGCGCTCTTGCTGGTCGAGGAGGCGCGCGTAGATGTCGTTGATTTTTTTTTCGTCTTCGCCGCGCGCGAGTTGGAAGACGCCTGCGAAGATGACGACGGTCAGTAGGCCAGCGATCAGGTAGACACTCTTTGCCATACGGCTTTTTTCCCCCGCATTTCGCGGATAAAGCTCTTGATGTAGGTGTAGGTTACAAAAAGCGGATAAAGAAAGAGGGAGACGAGGATGGCGGGCGTGTCCGCGATTTTGAAGCGGTAGTTGGCCATGGAGAGGCCGAGACCAAAAAAGGCGATGACGAATGAAAACGCGACGATCAGAAAATAGTGTTGGGTGGAGAGCACGAAGCCGAGTTCGAGGGGCGGGAGGATGTGCGCTGCGCCCACGGTCCAGAAGAGCGTGCGCGCGGTGTCAAGAAGGTTTTGTGCAATCAGGATCAGGAGGCGTCCGAAGACGAACACGCCGGCGAGTTCGAGGAGGAACAAAAAGGGCAAACTGAAGAAGCCGAGGTGGCCGAAGCTTTGGTTGAATACGAGTTCTTGGTATTTGAAGAGGTTGTAGACGCGTCCGCGGTACCATCGGTCGCGTTGTTTGGCGAGTTTGTTCCAGTCGTCGGGTACGTCGGTTTCAACGACCGCGTACGGGCAGACTTTGATTTGGTAGTGCGCGGCTTGGATGCGCAGTCCGATTTCCATGTCTTCGGTGAGGTTGTCGGGGTCAAAGCCGCCGATTTTTTCAAACATTTTTCGCTTGAAGATCGTGAGCGGGCCGGGGATGTAGGTCATGCCTCCGATGGAGGACAGGACGGTGTTCCAGAGGCCGAAGCCGACCGCGTATTCGAAGAACTGGACTTTTTGCACGAAGTTTTTTCGGTTTTCGGGCACCATGAGGCCGGTGACCGCGCCGATTTTTGGGTCGTCGTGGAACGGGACGAGTTTTTCGAGGACGTCGGGTTCGGGGTAGGTGTCGGAGTCGATGCATGCGACGAGTTCTTCGGTTACGCGTGCGAGTCCTTCGTTGAGCGCGTGGGCTTTGCCCGCGTTTTTGGGCTGTTTGATTAGTTCAATGTTGGGTTGTTTTTCGAGCCATTCGCGGCTTTGGTCGGTCGAGCCGTCGTCCACCACGATGATGCGCACGCGTTTGGGATAGCGCATGGCTTTTACGGCGGCCAAGCATTTTTCGATCGTGCGCATGGAATTGTAGCTTGCGATCACAAGGGCGAGCGACGGCGCGTTTTCGAGTTTTCGCGGTTTGCCTTCGTCGGGCGATTGCAGGTAAAAGAGCAGGAACACGACGAGCGCGTAGATGAGAAAAAAGTTGATGGTCCACAGGCTCACATAGAGGGGCAGGTGAAACGAGCCCGCGATGGCGATGGCGACGAGACCAAAGATGAGCGCGAGTTTGAGCCGGTAGTGCATCGCACGCCATTGTTCGCGCGAGGCATTTTATGGGTATGGCTCCGCATTTGCGAACGGGTTTTTTGTTGGCGCAATCGTTGGAGCGGTGGCGCGGCCGGTTTTGTTTGTCGGTTGCGTGCGGGGCGCGGATTTGGCGGGCGGTGGGTCGTCGGGCGCTCGGATTTTTGGTTTTTTTTTCCGTTGGTCGTCTTTCCGAACCCTTTTATTCTAAAACTTCCTGAATTTCGCGTGATGGATTCGAACGTTTTAAGGAAGGATTATTTGTTGGACCGGTGGGTCGTGGTGGCCGCGGGGCGGGCCAAGCGTCCGCAGGACAACCAGTTGCCGGGCTTGAATCTTCCCTCGTTTGACGAAAAGTGCGTGTTTTGTCCGGGAAACGAGTCCAAGACGCCTCCTGAACTCGGGCGCGTGGGGTCTCCTGAAAAGTGGTCGGTGCGCGCGTTTGCGAACAAGTTTGCCGCGTTTTCGCCCGATTTCAAGACCGCGGGAACGCCGCCGCTGGGGCTTGTCGAGAAGCCGGCGACGGGTTTTCACGAGGTGGTCGTGGATGCGCCGGGCCACGACAAGACCGTTTGGGATTTGTCCGAAAGCGAGTTGCGCGACGTTTTTTTTATGTTGGGGCGCAGGCAGGCCGCGATTTTGAAGGAGTCGGGCGTTCAGCACGTGTTTGTCATCAAGAATTTTGGGCCCGATTGCGGCGCAAGTTTGGCGCATTCGCATTGGCAGTTGTTTGGCTTGCCCATGATTCCGTCGAAGATTGCCGAGGAGAAGATCGGCGCGGCCCTGTTTTTCAAGACGCATAAGAAAGAGGTTTTTGATTTTATTGTCGAGACCGAGTCGGCGTCCGAGCGCCGCATTTTTGTGGACGCGCATTGGGTCGCGTTTTGTCCGTTCGCGGGCTTGTGGCCGTACGAGTTTTGGATCGTGCCGCGCGCGCACGTTTCCTCGTTTTCCCAGTTGTCGGAGACGCAGGTTCAAGGGCTGTCTTCCATCGTCTTAAAAGCGTTTAGGAGATTGAAACTCCTGTTCGGAAATCCCCAGTACAATCTGGTGTTTCATGAGAGCATGACGTCCTCTTCGCATTACCGGTTCCACATTGAGGTGTATCCAAACATCAAAAAGTTGTGGGCGGGACTTGAGAAAGGCGCGGGCGTGTTCATCAACGAGGTGCCGCCCGAGTTCGCGGCGCACCAGTTCCGCGGGGATTCGTAGTATTTATCCGTAATCAAAAACCGGTCAAAAAGGAGTTGGGAAATCGTATGCCTGCAAAAAAAGCGGTCAAAAAAGCGTCCGGAAAGCCGGGCGCCATGCCGGGTTCGATTGACGAACTGTTTGGCATGAACGCGGGAAAGGTCTGGATGGCGCTTCATGAGAACGCCGGCGGGCTTTCCGCCGAGAAAGTGCTTTCGCGGACGGGGCTTTCGGCCGCGAACGCGTGGGCGGGTCTCGGTTGGCTTGCGCGCGAGGGCAAGTTGCGCATCGAGAACGGAAAATTCGTGCTCAACGAATAAATCGGCTTTTTTCGTGCCCTCCTTGTCTGCGGACTGCGGGGCACAAAAAACCCGGGAAAAAACAGCCACTTGCGCGTGTGGCTCATTCACTATTTTTCATTCGAATTGTTTGAGTTGGCTGTTCCCGCGGCTGCTTTGTCGTTCGTTCATGCTTTTCCATTCGATGGAGTCGCGAACCAGGATTTTTTTGGGCATCATTTGGTTTTGCAATCGCGGATTGTGTCGGCGTTCGATGAACTGGGTTTTGTAGAATTCGTCGTAGTAGGCGGGGTTCCACTCGGTTGAGAATTCGAGGCGGTCGCGCACGTGCGCCTGTACGACGTTGCGCGTCCATTCGAGGGCGCGTGTGAACGAATCGAAGTGGGCGATCATGCGCTCGGGCATGTCGATTCGCCGGCTTTGCACGTACAGTTTGTGTTCTTGTTCGTTGTAGAGTGCGATCGCGAGGCTTGGAAACCGGTGGCAAAAGAATTCGAGCGTGCTTGGCACGAGTTCCGGTGCGACGTCGATTTTGGCTGCGATGAGCATTTCGGGATACTGGTCGAATCGCGTGAATGCTTTGAGCTTGTGCGCGGAAAAGAATCCGGGCGCGTGAACCATCGGCCTTTTTCGCCCCGCCTTCGACTGCGATCTGCGGCGGGGCAAAAAGCCCGGGGAAAAAACGGTCATGTCTGTGGCAGTTCGGGGTTTGTGCAATCGTTTGCGCATGTTGATTTCCCCTTTTACGTCTCGGCCACCGGGCGGGTTCTTGCGGCCAAACGAATCGCCGAATAATCGCTCAACCGGCTTTGTCGCTGGTGGTCGAGTTCGATGAATGGTCGCGCGCGCTCGATCACGACGCCGAGTTTTCGGAGTTCCTTTTCCTCGCGCACAAGTTGATGCGCATCCTGCCGTTCGACGATTTGTTTGGCGCTTGTGGGCCCGATCCCGGGTACGTGCAATAGTTCGTTTTCGCTCGCGTGATTGATGTCGACCGGAAAGCGATCGGGGTTTTTGAGCGCGAACGCGAGTTTGGGATCGATTGAGAGATCGAGGTTGCCGTTTTCGTTTGGGATCTGCTTGACTTCGTCGAATTCGAAGCCGTAGAAGCGCACGAGCCAGTCGATGCGATAAAGGAAGTTTTCGCGCTGGAGGGGAACGGGCTTGGTTTTGTCGAGGGGCGAGCCGCATACGGGGTCGAAGGCCGAAAAGTAGGTGCGGTAGATGCCGTAGTGATCGTACAGGGTTTCCATTCGGTGGATGTAATTCGCGTCGGTTTCGCCGGCGGCGCCGATCACCATTTGGGTCGTGACCCCGCCGGGGACTTCAAGGCGTCGTTTGGCGCGCTGGATGTATTTCATGCGTCGCAAGAGGTCGGCGGCATAGTCTTTGGTTGAGATGATTTCGGAAAAGCCGTCCTTGGTCGGGCTTTCGAGGTTGATGGACACGCGGTCTGCGATTTGTACGAGTTGGCTTATGTGGTCGTAGTTGGCGCCGGGCATGACTTTGAGGTGCATGTAGCCGTCGTAATGGTATTGGTTGCGGATGATTTCGACGGTCGACAGGATTTTTTCTTGTGCGATTTGCTCGTTGCCGATCACGCCCGAACTCAAAAACAGGCCTTCGACGTAATTGCGGGTGTACATGCTCATGAACAAATCGGCGAGTTCTTTGGGTTGGAATCCGGCTTTGGGGTTCTGCTTGCATGCGGTCGAGTGCATGCAGTATTTGCAGTCGTGCACGCACGCGTTCGTGTGGAGGACTTTGAGTAGCGACACGCAACGTCCGTCTGGCGTGAAACTGCGGCAGACGCCTGCCTCGTAGGGCGCGCCCATGCGCTTGGGATCGTTTTCGTTGGCCTTGTGGGCCTGGCGCGTGGCGTGCACACGTCCCACTTGGTGCCCCCGCCAAGCACCTTCAATTTCTCAAGCGTGTTCATGGCCTAGTTGGCGCGTGCGCAAAAGAAGTTCGTGCCTGGGCCCTCGGTGGCTTGCCGGTGATCAGGGCAGCGGGTGGAACCCGTATTGTTCGTCCACGATTTTTTGAAGTACGCGTGGAGGCACCTTGAGTCCGGGTTTTTCGATAAGCAGGCGGATCCATTGGTTGCGCGTGCGAAACGCGCCTTGGGGATCCGTTTCGTTGGCAAAAAGGTATTCGCTTTCAAAAGCGGGCGGATATCGGGTGACGGCCTCGTTGTGCAATGTGCGGTGATGGTAGCCGACGGCAGCCAGCACGCGCACGGGCGTGTTCTTTAGTCCCGGGTTTTCGCGGGCGAGTTCGTTTTGCATTTGGCCGAGTTGGCGCGCAATGAACCGGTTTCGCACGCGTATGTCTTCGGCGATCGCGTGCATGTATTCGTCCACGGCGTTGCGTAGTTCGGCTTGGATTTGTTTGACGCTTTCGGGCGTGAACCGTTCGGTTTTGACGCGTTTTTTGAGGGTTTCCTCGCGCGCATCGGCAACAAAAAGGCGCGATTGGAGTTTTTCCACCTGGGCGAATTCTTTGGGCGAATACGATTCGAGAATCTTGAAGCGCAGTCCATAGCGCGCGCACAATACCGCGTTTTGGGCGACAAACGGGGTCGTGTCGAGGCCGTCTTTGGCATGGGGCCCGAATTCGGTTTGCACGTGTTCCGAAATCCAGTGGTAGGCCGAGTCTTCGAGGGTGCGGGAGCCATGATCTGGGTTTCGGGCCCATTCGGCGCGGATTTCGTCGATCCATTGGTTCATGCGTTGTTCGATGCGCGTGCGGCGTTCGTGCACGGCAAACCCTTCCATGGCAAGCGCGTGGTAGGGCTTGCATTGTTGTCTTGCGCGTTCCATATGTTCGCGCAGTTGCTCGGCGTCGCTTCGCTCTTGGTGGCGCAAAAAGGCAAAAGCGACAAGCTGTTTTGTTTTGGGAACGAAGAATTCGCGAACCAGGGGGCGTCCCCATTGGCGGGTTGCGCCAAGCGCCGTTAATCCGGCGCCCATGCGGGTCAGTGCCTGTCGGCGCGAGATCGCTTGGGGTCCGCGAACCGGCCGATAGGTCGTGACTTCGGTTTGTGCGGCCTGAAGTCCGCGGCGGATCGCGTTGCCCATTTGCACGAATATCCGGCGTCTTTTGGGCGCAGCACTTGCAGGCGTCGGTGGTTTGGCAGAGGGCTTGCGTTTGGCCATGACGAATGTATGCTCCGGCCGAATTTAAGCCCCGCGGGTGTATGCGCATAAAGGGATTTTCCGACCCGGTTTGTTTATGCGTGTCGTCTCTTGGAACGTGAATGGGCATCGTTCGGCGTGCGAAAAAAAGTTTCTCAATTGTTTCGCTCGGACTCGCTGAAGAAAAATTAGGTCGACCCACGTGCGCTCCGAAGTCAATGGTTCGGATCATTGTCCGGTTGAAGCTGAACGGGTGTTCTAGGAAATTGGACTATTTTTTCTTCAGCGCTTTCAGGCGTTGTTCGCGCCGCCAGAATTCGGAGTGTTTTTGCAGGAATGCCTCTTTTTCTTCGCGGCTTGGGCGTGGCGGCAAACCGTTTTCGGTGAGCGCACCAAGTGGGTTGCGGTCTTGGAACAGCCGGTTGATTTGCGTCTGGCTCAAGCGGTTCATGCAGGTCGTGGTCAGTGCGCTTTGAAGTCGCCATTCGGCGTCGTTTGCGGGCGCGATGCCGACAGCTTCCATGCCTGCGGCGGTTAGGAATGCTTTTTTGATTTCGAGGTCGCTGACGGGTTTTCCATAGTTCATTTTTTGCACGACGATGGAACTCCATGGGAAGACTTGGGGCGGCATGTGGCGTGAGTGCTCGATGCCTTCTTTTTGAAACGCGCGAGAGAGTACGGAATGCATGGTCCCGTACTCGGCGATGAGCGGTTTCTTGCTTTCCTTGACCGTGCGCAGGATAAGTCCGTTTCGGAATTGTTGGCTTTTGGCGTATTTTTCGAAAAAATCCCGCGCGTCGGAGAGGCTCCAGCTTGTGAGCGCTTTTACGTATGCCGTTTGGTGCGTCTCGCGATTTCGAATCAGGCGGTTTCGTTCGCCTTCGTTGAGAAGTCGTTCGCCGGGTTTTACGGCGATTCCTTTTCGCATGGCGGTGATCGCAAACTGGATGTCCGCAATGTCTTTTGCGCTGCGGCCGGGGATTTCAAGCTGGCGGTGGAGTTCGTGAAGCGTGACTTCGGCGTCCGCCGGGGTTCCCGCTTCGACGAGCATGGTGCGTGTGCCTTCCAGCAGGCCGTGATTCTTGTAGGAATCGGTCGGACTGTGCGCCCGGAAGACAAAATGGACCGGCGCCCGCCTCGATGACGGTTGGGTTCCTTTTCGGCTACGGTTTTTGGGCATGAAAAAGAAAGCGCGGTCCCTGAATTTAAATGCGCTCGGCCCGTTTCACTTTTTCAGCGCGATTTCGTAGGCGGTGGCGTAGTGGTCGATGAGTTTTTTCCAGTCGGTCATGTCCGAGATTTTTTTGGCTTCGATTTTGGCTTGGTTGCGCTGTTTTTTGGTCGCGTAGTAGAATTTGGCGAGCATGTCGGAGAGGTCGCCTACGATTTGTTCGTAGGTTTTTCCGCGGCGTTTTAGGACCATGACGCTGTCGCGCTTGGCTTTTTTGACGTTTTCGAGAACCCATTGGCCGTAGCCGGCCATGTCGGTCGTGATCGTGGGAAGCCCAAGCGCGGCGGTTTCGACGGGCGTGTAGCCCCAGGGTTCGTAGTTGCTTGGGAAGACGCCCAAGTGGCAGGCGGCTACGATTTCGTTGTAGTCCATGCCAAGGACGCCGTCGGTTTTTGACACGTAGTCGGGATAGTAGATGATTTTGACGCGGTCTTCGGGTCGGTTGAACAATTGGTTTTTGCGGAGCATGTTCGTGACTTCGTTTTCGACGAGTTCAAAAGGGCTCCAGGGGGGCAGTTCTTCGGGGCGGGCTTTGACACGGGTGTTGATCGCGCGCACGTTGAAGAGGAATTCTTTGTCGAGGAGGTTGGCTTTTCCGACGTCTTTGCCGGTGCCGATGGCGTCCCACACGCGTTCTTTGATCATGGGGAGTTGGGCGTCGATGGTTTCTTCGAGTTGTTCGAAAAGGGCCATGCGTTTGAGCATTTGGAGGTTGCGGCCGTTGTTCGAGTAGGGTACAAGAACAATGGCGATGAGCGTGGTTTCTTTGTTGTCTTTTTTGAGCTGGTTGTTGAGTTTGCCAAGCGAGTCAATGAACACGTCGATTCCCTTGTTTGCGATTTCGTGGCGTCCAGAAAGGTATACGAACAGCGTTTGGTGGACGTCAATGTTGTAGTGGGGGAAAAAGTAGTCGAACGCGAATTTGCGGAGTTTGCCTCGGAGGCGGATGTGTTGTGCGCTGACTTCTTCCATGAGCGGGAATTCGTCCATGTTGAGGCCGTTGTAGGTGAGGACGTCGGGTTTTTTTCCGTGGAGTCCTTCGGCTTCCTCGCCGGTCGTTTTTGAAACGGTGGTGAACGCGTCGGCGTGGTGGGCGCTCGCTTTTTCGGTGAGGTGTTTGGCCTGCACGCGGTATTTGGTTGCGAGTTCGTCGGGGTTGATTTTTTTGTGTTTGCACTGGTCGATGACGGACAACAGGTCGCCGCCGCCGCCCGCGATCGATCGGCCGAGCATGGTTGCGTGTGTCGTGAACACGGTTTTGACGTCGGTCTTGCTTTTTTTGAGGTGCAAGAGGCAGGGGCCGGAGAGCCATTCGTGGCATTGGGCGATGAGGGGGACGTCAAAGCAGTGGACTTCCTTCATTTTTTGGATGAGGACGCCCGCGCAGTGGGCCCAGACGACGGGTTCGTCGAAGTCGCCGCCGGCGCCAAGCGAGTCCACGCCGAAGTCTTTCCAAAGATAGAATTTGATGTCGTTGGTTTTGTTCATGGCGGGCTGGAATTCGATCAAGAAGGTTTCGGGTTCGCTTGGGATGATCCATTTGCCGTAGTGGATTTTGACGCCGAGTTCTTTTTGGGTGAGTTCGACGGCTTTTTTGAAGCGTTCGGGAACGGGGGTTTCCTCAAACCGTTTTTCGGCTTGGTCGCGGTAGTAGGGCCCGATGCAGTAGTATTCGCGGAATTTTTTTTGCATGAGTCCGCTTTTGCTGGAAACAACGGTGTAGATGCCGCCGACTTTGTTGACGACTTCGTAACTGACTTCGATGATTGCGACGTCTTTTTTCATGTCAGGCGCTCCTTCAGGTCCCTAATAGAGTTCATAAAGTTGATATAGGCGTCGTACGGGCTGTCGTACGGATTGAAGTATTTGTGGACGTCCATGTCGTTGAACCACTTGACGCACATGTAGTAGTAGTGGTCGCTTGTGGTGAGACGGCGCCAGTCGCGTAGCATGGTCGCGTCGCCCTTGGTTTTGATGGTTTGCTCGAGCGAGAAGGCTTCGCTGATCGCGTGTTGTTGCATTTTGTTTCCGAGCCATGCGGACAAATCGCGTTCGGTGTCGGCCCATGAAACGTAGTGGTGCACGTCGAGTTCGCTGACTTTGGGGTATGCGGCGATGGCTTCGCTGGGCGTCAAAAAGTCGTTGTCCGGGTGTTTCAGAATCTCGGTGGGCAGGTGGGTCAGAAAGTCGAAGATGCCCGTGTCTTTCCATTGGTGTTCGCCGAAGGTTTCGTAGTCCATGAACAAATTGACGACGTTTCCGTTTCCGTTGACTTGGCTGACCCAGTTGGCGAACTTGGTCGCGGTGAGAGGGTGGCCTTCCCATCCCTTGTTTCCGAAGCGGAAGGCGATGTCGTCGGACAAGCGGTAGTTTTTGAGCAGGAGCGCCATGTCGTTTCGGTCTTTGGGGTGGTAGATGTAGTTGGGCGAGCGCCAGCCGAGCACGTGGTCGGCGCCTTCGGCCAAAATGCCTTTGTAGCCCATGTCGGCCACGGCGTGCGCGAGTTCGTTGTTGTACACGAGTTCGGTGTTTCGGAACACGCGGGGTTTTTGGCCGAACAAGTGCCCGATTTTTTTGCGGTGTTCCTTGACTTGGTCTCGGAATTCGTTTTTGGAATAAAGAAAGGCAAGTGAGTGTGCGCAGGTTTCCTCGAGGATTTCCACGTTGCCGGTGTCGGTGAGCGCTTGGAACGACTGGAGGACTTCGGGATAGTATTCTTCCATTTGCTCTAGCACCACGTTCGAGAACGAGTAGGCCACCTTGAATTCGGGGGTGTTTTGGATGTTGTCGAGGATGACTTGGTTTGCGGGCAAATAGCATTTTTGGGCGACCTTGTGCATGATCTGCCGGTTTTTTTCGGAGTCAAAGTAGTCGTGTTTGTGTCCGACGTCAAAGACTTGGTATTTTCGGACGCGGTAGGGCTGGTGCACTTGAAAGTACATGACGGTGCTAACCATGGGCGGTCACCCGTTGGTAGACGCCGATGAGGTCGTCCGCGCTTTTTTCCCATGTGAACGACGTCGCTTGGCGATGGCCGTGGTTTCGGATTTCTTCGTGGAGGACGTCGTATTCGAGGAGCGCGAGCATTTTGTTTGCCATGTCGTTGACGTCCCAGAAGTCGGTTTTGAGCACGTGTCCGAGGACTTCGGCGAGGCCGCATTGTTTGCTGACGATCACGGGGGTTCCGGAGGCCATGGCTTCGAGGACGGTGATTCCGAAGGGTTCGCTGACCGAGGGGAGCACGTACACGTCGGCCATTTTGTAGAGGTTTTTGACTTCGTCGCCGCGCACGCTTCCAGTGAACATGACGTGTTCGCTGATGCCGAGTTCGATTCCGAGGTTGATCATGCGGGGGAGCATGTCGCCGGTGCCGGCCATGATGAAGCGAACGTCTTTTCGTTTTTCGAGGACTTTTTTTGCCGCGTACAAAAAGTATTCGGGGCCTTTTTGGAGGGTGACGCGGGCAAGAAAGAGGACGACTTTGTCCTTGGGTTTGATGACGAATCGCGGGTGCGCGAATTCGGGTTCGACGGCGTTGAGGACGACGTCGACGCGATGGGGTTCCACGCCGTAGAATTTGATGATGTTTTGTTTGGTGTAGTTCGAGTTGGCGACAATGCGGTCGGCGGCTTGGAGCGCTTGGCGTTCGATGTCCATGACCCACGGGTTGTATCCGTTGCCGCCGGTGCGGTCGTATTCGACGGTGTGCACGTGGATGACAAGGGGTTTTCCACTGATTTTTTTGGCTTCGATTCCGGCAAGAAACGTCATCCAGTCGTGGCAGTGGATGACGTCGAAGTTTTCGAATGCGGCGATCTGGCGCGCGGCGAGGGCCATGCGTTGGACTTCTTCAAAAAGATTGGGGCCGTACATGTCGACGTTGCGGCTGCCGCGGTTTTTGAGGTATTGGTTGAATCGTTCGGCGTATGTTTTGCTTGAATCGTAGGGAACGGCGAGGCTTGCCACCGAGTACACTTTGGCGAGTTCGAAGTTGGCGCTGACGATGCGCATAAAGGGGTGGGGTTGTTCGTCGGGCCAGTGGGGGACCACAAAGACGACTTCCACGTTTTTTTGGGTCAGGGCTTTGGTAAAACCATAGCAGGCTGTGCCGAGCCCCCCGCTGATGAAGGGGGGGAGTTCCCAACCAAACATTAGAACTCGCATTTTTTCCCACGCACAACTATCATTTAGTAGTGGATTACTAGGTTCTATGAATTAATAAAGTCGAGCGAAAAATCCATTTTATCTCTAAAAATCTCAAAAACAATGTTTTTTTGAAAAAAATTGGCTTTTTTTTTGCTTTTTTTGTGCTTTTTTTCAAAAATCGGTTTTTTGGTTGTTTTTAATCATTTTTTTAGAATGGCTTTTTTTTTCGTAACCGCCCACTTTTTCCGGCTTTCTTCGGTAAAGCCTTTCATGGATCCCCGTGTTTTTCCGGCTCCTTTTCGGGCCAAGCTTGAGCGCTTGTGGGGCGCGCGATTCGCCGCTTGGTCCCAAAAACTTGTTCGCATTTCGAAGGTCGTTCGGGTCAATACGTTGAAAATCGATGCGGTCGCATTGAAGCTTCGGCTCCAAAAACTGGGGTTTTTGCTGGATCCTGTTCCGTTTTGCGATCACGCGTTTTTTGTGAAACAACCGTTGCCGCGCAGTTTGGGTTCGACGATCGAACATTCCCTTGGGTATTTTTTTGTACAGGATGCGGCGAGTCTTTTGCCGGTTTTGACTCTTTCGCCAAACGCGGGAGAGCGCGTGCTTGACATGGCGGCCGCGCCCGGCGGCAAGGCCACGCATTTGGCGCAACGCATGAACAATTCGGGCGAACTCGTGTGCCTTGATTCGAGCCGTCAGCGGTTGCCGAGTTTGCGTTATTCGCTTGCACGTTTTGGAGTCGTGAATGCACTGGTTGCGTTTGAATCAGGCGCGACGTTTCGGTCCACGCGTTTGTTCGATCGTGTCTTGCTGGATGCGCCTTGCAGTTGCGAGGGCCTTGGGTTTTCGGATCCGGGCGTCTGGAAGCATTGGAGCGAGACCTTGGTGTCCCAAAAGTCGGCGCTGCAAAAAAAACTCATTTTGAACGCGTTTGATCTTTTGGCCCCGGGGGGAACTATGGTGTATTCGACGTGCACGCTTTCGCCCGAGGAAAACGAGGCGGTGGTCGATTATTTGTGTTGCGAGCGGTCGGGGGTCGTGCTGGAGCCCGTTTCGTTTGAGGGGCTTTTGCTTGAATCCGGATTGTCTTCGTGGAACGGCCAATCGTTTGATGCGTCTGTCGAAAAGGCCGCGCGCGTGTATTCGCCGTTGACCCACACGGAGTCGTTTTTTATTGCCAAAATCCGAAAGGGGGATTCGCGTTGAAATTTGCGGTCTTGTCTGAGCGCGAGTCGCTTCGTTTGGTGCGCCATTTGTTGGAGCGTTACGGTGTTTCGACAAATGTGTTTGATTCGCTTTCGTGGGTTTCGAACAAGCATTTCGGCTGGCTGGCCACGAAATCGGCGGCCGTTGATTTGGGGGCGGGCTGGAATCTGCAGGGCGCGGGGCTTTTGGTGTTTGTGGATTTGGCGGCCTTCAAGCCGGCGACGCTTGGCCTGCGTTTTTTTGCGCCGCATATTTCGCGCAATCGCGTCGAGCTTGAACCACGGTTGGTGCCCGCGTTTTTGCACGGTAGTCGGCTCGATCTTTCGGCGGAGCAGGCGGCGGTCATCGACTCGACGGGGTACGTGGCCGTGTTTTGTGCGGGCGATTGTCTGGGCTCGGCCTACGCCGATTTGTCCCGTGCGACGCTTCATCCGAATCTTTCGAAGACGCGCGAAACGGATTTTATCGAGGCGCGTGCGTTTGTGAACCAGATTCGCGGGCCCCCGCGGTCCTCAAAACATCCGCATCGAAAGAATCCGATTCATCGGGCGAAGAAAAAAAAATGATTCGCCGCGCGAATCGTTTTTTCCAAACTGTTTCGCGAAGAAAATCTTCGTGCGGCATGTGAACTGCGGCTTCGTGTTGTATACACTCCCTTGCACGCACGGTTGGGCACGCAAGGGAGCGATGGTCCGTTAGACGTCTTCGATGCCGTTTTCGGTGACGCGGTAGACGGCTTCGCCGTCGGGCAGCGAGGGGCTGTCGACGAGTTTGGCGACGCGTTTGTCTTCCTTGCTTTTTCGAAGATATAGGCGCGTTTTGCTTGCGTGTCCGACGACGTTTCCGCCGACGGGGGCCGTGGGGTCGCCGAAGAGGATGTCGGGTCGTTCGAGGACTTGGTTGGTCACAAGGACAACCACGTTTTGGTTTTCGGCGAGTTTTTGGAGTTGGCGCATGTGGCGGTTGAGGCGTTGCTGGCGGTCGGCGAGCATGCCGCGGCCGAAGAATTCGCTTCGGAATTGGCTTGTGAGCGAGTCCACGATGACAAGCTTGATGTTTTTTTCTTTGACCATTTCGGCGGCTTTGTCAATCAACAGCATTTGGTGGTCGCTGTTGTAGGCGCGCGCGACGAGAATGTTTTTCAGGGTTTGTTCTTCGTCGAGTTTGAAGCGTTTGGCGATTTGGATGACGCGTTCGGGCCGAAACGAGTTTTCGGAGTCGATGTAGAGGCAGGCGCCTTCGAGTCCGCCTTGGTCTTTGGGCAGTTGGACGGTGACCGAGGTTTGGAAGCACCATTGGGTTTTTCCGCTTGCGAATTTGCCGTAGACTTCGGTGATGGACTGGGTTTCGAGTCCGCCGCCGATGAGGGTGTCGAGTTCGGTGCTTCCGGTTGTGAGTTTGCCTACGAGTTTGCGGCGTTCGGCGAGGATGTCGGCGGTTTCGAATCCCATTTCGAGCGCGTCGCGGGCGGCTTTGATGGCTTTTTCGGCGGTGCCGTCGCCGAGGCCCGCGGCTTCTTTGAGTTCCATGGGCGAGGCGGTTGCGATGGATTCGAGGGTTTTGTATCCGGCGGAAAACAGTTTTTCGGCTCCTTGCGCGCCGATGCCTGGAAGGTCCGTGACTTCGGTGATCTTGTTTTTTGCGGCCATGATTTCATCTCCCGGTTGCATATACGCATTTGGGCTCCGGCCGTATGGCGTCGGCCTTGCCCCTGGCGTTCAACCTTGTAGGGATTGTTTTCGCAACGGCTTAAAATAAGGGGTTGGGGTGGCGGGTTGCCAGTGATGGTTATTTTCGGCGCGGGGGGTTTCGCTTGGGCTTGATGGGCGGCCGGATTTTTTTTGGCGGCTGGGCTCTTATCCCTTTGGACAGTCGCTTTATTTGCGGCCAGGGTTTTTTGGCGGGCGCGGGGGGGTGGCGAGCGGCCAGATAGCCGACGATTCGCGAGCGCTTGTACAGGCGGGATCGTTGTTCGGCGGGAATTCTTTTGGGGCCGATGGGCAGTTGTTCGATTTTTTTGAGGTAGGCTTCTTGAATCGGGCTCGACGGAACGCCTTGTTCCAGCCGGCGGCGCGCGGTGAAGTGGCGTATGGCGTCTTCGTAGTAGTATCCTTTTTCGCGGACAAGGTATGCGATGGCCAGTAGGCCGGTGCGGTTGATTCCGAGCATGCAGTGCACGAGTGCTTTTTTGTTTTTGCGTTCGTGCCGGCGCATGAGGTGAGTGAACATCTCCAGTTGTTCGTTGGTTGGAATTCCGTGGCTTTGAATCGGGATTTGGACGAGGCGAATGTCGTGGGCGTCGAGGGCGGCGGAATAGCCTTTTTTTCCGAGGGGCAGGTGGTCCATTTCGTCGTCGGGTGTGAGTACGATGACGGTCCGGATTCCTTTGTCGTGTACCGCTTGTATGTCCATGTGGTCTAGCGGGAACGAGCTTGCAAACAGGTGTTCGGTAAGGGGGTCGAGGGGAATGGGCTGCGAACTTCGATCGGGGCTCATGCCGTTTCCCTCCATGTTTTGACCGTGAGTTCGTTTTCGTTTGAATACGCGTTTTCCTTGGCCGATGCAAGGATTTCGATTTTTTTTCCAACGAGCGCGTTTTTGGTTTCGTCGTCGAGTCCGTCGGCGATTTCTGCCGAGGTTTTTTGAAGAAGCGTTTCGGCGGCGCGGCCAAAGAGGCGCGTGCGAACCATGGCGGTGGAATCGTTGAATTGGACGGCGAGCACGGCTTTGGCGCGGGGTTTTTGGATCGCGCCACAGCGCACGCACAAAGAATCGACGGTCCCGTTTTCCGTTTTGCCTGCGCAGTTCGGGCAGGTCCAGAAAACGCCCGTGCGGTCGTCCACGCTTTCGATGGTTCCCGTGGCGCGCACGTTGCCAGAGGGTTGTTGGTTGAGTTTTTTTTCTGGGTATTCCGCTGCGAGTAGGTCGAAGGCCGTCGGGAGGCTGTTTTGGGTTTCGGGGTCAAGTTGGAAATTCGTGCCCGCGGTTGCCGTCGGCGCGCGTGGATTCGGCGCGTCGTTTTGTTCGATCCTGCGGATTTGGCTTCGGTCGTTCAGTTGGATTTCGAGGTCTTCCCGAAGCCCTTTTTTGACGAGGCCGTCAATGATCTCAACGGCGTCTCCGGTTTCCACGGACTGAATTTCGAGCGCTTTTTTTCCCCATGCGACCAGGCGAACGGTCGCGGTGTCGTCGGCAAGGAGGGCTCCCGCGCGCGTGTTTTTGCGTCCGTCGCGCGCGTCGAAGTCTTTGATCGGAAAGACGGCGAGCACGCGGGCCACGGCGTTTGTTCTTGTGTCCGCGGTGAGCGCGCCAAGTTTCGAGTGCGTGTTGATTGCGTTCGCGCGTTTTGGGTGCGCTTCGATTTCGGGGGGCGTGATCCGCAGGGGCGTGTTTTTGGCAAGCTGGAGCTGGGTTTTTCCGTTGTATTCGTTGGTGTTTGCAAAATCGATTTCAACGATGCTTCCGCGTGCGAGTCCTTTTTTGCGCGCGTCGTCGACTTGGTCGTTCCAGAGGGTCAGTCGGATTTCGCCGGTGTCGTCTTGAAGGAGGATGCTTTGGTTTTGGCCGGTGCGACCGTTGCGCTCGAACGTGCGGGGTTCAAACACGGTTTGGACCGTTCCGCGGACGCTTGCGCCGTACTGGTTGGGCGAGAGTTTTCCGATGGGCACCCAGTTTTTTTGGGCGTGGATTTCGATGCCGTGTTCGCGGCCGACCATGAGCCAGGCGCTTTCTTCGTTGAGGAGTCCTGCGAATTTTTCCATTTTTTCTCGGACTTTGGCCTCGAGTTTTTCGCGCGGGATTCCGCTTTGTTGTGCGACGTCGGTTTTGAATGTTTCGAGTTGCATGCGGTTTCCGTTTTTTTTTGTTTTTGGCGTGCGCGGGGTCCGAAAAATTGTTGGCCCTTGGGTTTCTTAAGGGTGTTTTTGCGGCGGTTAGGGCGTGTATTCGTAGGGCCCGATGTCGGTTTGGGCGTCGCGCAGGCGTTTGGCGAAGTCGGTTTGGAGGTTGGCGTAGGCAAAGCCCGTGTTGATTCCGGGCGATCCCGCGCGCTGGTCAAAGTTGGTTTGTGAGAATCCGTTGTTTGGGTTGTTCAGGACGGCGCTTGGGTTTGCAAAGGCGCTTGCGCTTTCGTTTCCGGCGTGCTGGCTTTGCAAAAACGTTTTCCAGTTTGTGAAGTTGGCGGTCGCGTCCATTGCGTTCCAGTAGGTTCCGCCGGCGGAAAAGTTTTGGCAGTCGAGGTAGAGGTTGTTGTTCATGGTGAGGTTTGCAAGGTTGGTGTATGTGTAGAGGATTGTGCAGTAGGCGTTGGTTCCGCTTGCTTTGTTCCAGACGATGTTGTTTCGAAATTCGATGGTCGGGCTTGTGGCGGTCGGGCTGTTGGCGCCGAGTTGGTTGATGAAGGGCGCGATGCCGGTTCCGGCTAGGAGATTGTTGTATATGCGCAGGTTGTTTCCGGGCGCGTTCATGCTGATTGCGGGTCCGGCGGGCGTGTCGACGATGTTGTTGAAGAATTCGATGTTTTCGGAGCCGCCGTACACGGGGCCTTGAATGTAGTTGTTGTAGTAGCGGCTGTTGCGGTTGGTTCCAAGCGTGGCCAGCAAACCCGTGTTGAGGATCGTATTGTTTGAGAACACGTTTCCGGTTCCGTTGCCGTATACGGCGTGGAGCCAGCGGTCGGGAGAATATTTCCACGCGGTCGCGTAGTCGCTTCCGTTGTAGGTCAGGTGTGCGATTTGGGAGTAACACATGGGGGCGGGCCATCCGCTGGCGTCTTCTTCGACGACGACGGGCCCGATGTTTTCGAAGCGGTTGTTTTGGTAGACGAAGTAGTTGTCGATGGTGGCGTGGTAGGAGTGGTCGCCGATGCCCATGTTGTCGATCGATCGGATCGTGTTGTCGTAGGCTTCGATGAATTGGGAGGGCTGTCCGCTCGAAAGAGGGTTCATTTTGATTCCGTCGAGGCCGTGTTGGATCGTGAGTCCGATGAAGCGGATGTGGTTTGCGCGCAGGTAGATGCGGTTGGCGCCGGGATAGTAAAACGTCTGGTTGGCGGGGTTGGTTCCTACGGGCAGGCGGATGTAGAGGCGGACGTTTGTGCAGTCGATGAAGTAGGCGTTGAAGTTTCCGCCGATTTGGGGCACCGAAAGCACGTTTTGCATGTCTTCGTAGCGCAGGAGTCTGGAGAAGGGCCGGTCGAGGTTCATGAGGAGTCCGAAAGGATAATTGCCTTCGCCGCCGTTTGCGTTCGGATCAAATGTTCCAAGCGTGGTGTCGGTCCACCAGATCGTGTAGGGTCCGATGGTTTCGGCTTGGTTCCAGTTGGCATTTACTGGAGTTCCCGAGTCAAGAAGCGGGGTTTCGTTTGGGTAGTTGCGGATCGTGATCCATTGGTTGGGGGCGCCCCCGCGGTCCAAGTAGGTGAATCCGCCAAACGGTTGGTTTCCCCCGCGAAGGTACACGGTGTCGCCGGGGTTGAGGCGTGAAAAGCTTGCGGACAGGTTGCAAAAGGGTTGGGCGAGCGAGCCGGGGCCGTTGTTGCTGCACGCGGCGTCGTTTGCGTTGACCGCGTAGTAGGTGCCCGTGCAGTCCGAGGGGCAGTAGCCGGTTGTGCCGGCGATGTGGTTTTCAACGCGCAAATTGCAGGTTCCGTCTCCGCAGGTTCCGATGCAGTTTTGGGAGCAGGTTTGCGCGTTTTCAAAAAGCGTGTTTGAGCAGTATCCGTCTCCGCAGAGGGCGACGCTTGGTGATGTGCTGCTGCACGTTCCATTTTGGCAGGTTAGTCCGCTGCCGCATGCGGTTCCGTTTGGGGCGGGCGTGTGCGCGCAGGTTCCGCTGGTGCATGTGTCGGTTGTGCACGCGTTGGTGTCGTTGCACTGCGCGCTTGTCTGGCATGCGGGTGCGATGACGCAGGCTCCGTTTTGGCAGGTTAATCCGTTTCCGCAAATGGTTCCGTTGGTTGCGTTGGCGTGCACGCAGTTTCCCTGTTGGCAGATGTCCGTGGTGCACGCGTTGGAATCCTCGCATTCGCCGTTGGCGTTGCAGGCGGTGAAATTTTGGCAGGTGCCGATGCAGCAGGTGTTGGTGTCGGTGGTTGTGAGGGTTGTTCCGGTGCAGGTTTGGTTTGGTGTGCAGGTTGTGCCGCCGGTTTGTGTGCAGGTTTGGTTTTGGTTTTCGTGTTGGCATTGTCCGGTTTCGAGGTTGCAGTAGTCGGCGGTTTGGGGGTTTCCGTCGTTGCAGGTGGCGTGGCTTTGGCAGCCGTTGGTTTCGGGTCCGCCGGGGATGCAGGTTCCGTTTTGGCATTGGGTTGCGTTGGGGCAGGCGACGGGTGCGTATTCGAGGCAGTTGTCGTTGTCGAATTGGCCGCATTGGCGGAGGTGGGTGTTGTCTTCGCAGGTGAGTGTTTGTCCGATGCGTTGGCATTCGTTGGTGCATGGTTCTTCGAGTGTGGTTTTGTTTTGGCATCGGTTGTTGATGCACGTGTCCAGCGTTTCATTGTTTGCGTCGTCGCATTGGGCGTCGTTTGTGCAAACAATGGGCAGGCTGAATGGCTCAAGCAAAATGGGCGAAGAAGGGGGGTTGTCGGTTGACAGGTTCAGTTCATTCGGGCGGTATCCTTTGGCGGTTATGCGTATGCGGTAGGCGCGGTCGTGTTGAAGGCCAATCAGTCGAATTGCTCCGGTTTCAAAGTAGAGCGATTGGATTGTTTTTTCGTTTTCAAGAACCTCGATTTGTCCTTGGACCGGTTGGAGGGTGGCGAGATCCAGAATGCGCAGGTCCACATGAAGGCGGTCGTCGCGCGTTGCGAGTTCGGGCGTTTGCAGTCGGTCCGCAAACTGTGTTGCGACGAGCGCAAGCGCGGCCACAAAAACAAGGCTTGCGATGACAAGCGTGGTGCGGGCTTTTACGGCCGTCAGGGGGGTGGGCGTGTCTTCGGGCGGAATGAGGGGCTCGCTCATGTCGTTCGGTTAAGGCAAGGCGCCAAGCCAAGAAAAGGCTTTCGAAGTTCCAATGAACGGGTTTTTATTTTTCGACGACGTGCTTGTTGGTATGGCGCGTCGTCCGCTTCCGCTGTCTCCGATGGAATCCAATGCCAAACCCAGGTCGCATGCGCGTGCCAAGCGGTTTTATCGCGGTTTTATGGTGGGTTCGGTGTTGGGCGCGGCTGCGATCGGGTCGCTTCATCAGAAAGGGTGGGGGTTTGAGGGGTTTCGCGCGTGGATGAACCAACCGGTCGCCAAGCGATCGACAACCGTTGAGTCCGCACGCGTTCGAAAGCCCGCAACGGTTTTGGGTCCGTCGGGTCTTGATTATCGGTTGCGCAAAAACCGGCCGAGTTTGTCCCGTTCAACCATCGCGCGGATTTTGCGGGGGTCTCCACTTGAGTCGCACGCCCAGTTCATTTTGGAGTGCGCCAAAAAATTCAACGTGGATCCGGCCATGGCGCTGGCCCATTTCAAGGTCGAATCGGATTTTGGCCGTTTGGGAAAGGGGGCCAAGCGGTTCAATCCCGCGAATGTGTTTGGCGCGAACAAATTCAAGGGAGAGGTGCTGGATGTTCGGTATCTTAACCGCACGGAGGCCAAGTCGGCCGTGCGTCGCTGGGGGCGCCCGTTGTCGGACTGGGAGCGCGGCATCGAACTGTTTTTTTGGCAGATCGCGGAGGGCTCGCATTATTACGAGCAGGGGCGCGTTTCGCCCGAATCCATTGTTCCTGTTTTTGCGCCTCCGATGGACAAAACCGGTCGGGTGGTCAACGACACGCCCGCCTATGTTCAAAGCGTTATTGATCTTGTGAAACGCTATCGGGCGATGGAGCGCGGGAGTTCGTTGTGAATTTGGAGCCTTTGGATTCGGATCTTTACCGGTTTGCTTTTTCAGGAATCGGATCGAACGCCTACGTGCTCGTTGGCTCGCAGGTTTTGCTTATTGATTCGGGCGTGCAGTCCCAGTCGCTTGATTTCAAACGGGCGTTGGAAGCGCAGGGCTTTCGCGCGGACGAGGTTTCGCACGTGCTTCACTCGCACGGGCACGCCGACCACTTTGGCACCAGTTTTTTGTTTTCCAAGGCGCTTTGCTGGATGAGCGTGCATGATGCGGGGCACGTGAATGCGCGCGACGAGTCTTTTTCGTTCGCGCGAGAGTTAGGCACCACGAAGTTTCCCGTCATTTCGGAACACTTGGCGTATGATTCGAACCTTTCGCTCGGCGGTTTTTCGTTTCGCGTGCTCCACACGCCCGGTCACACGCTGGGTAGCGTGTGCCTTTGGGAGGCGTCGCGGGGCTGGTTGTTTTCGGGCGACACGCTTTTTCGGGGTTCGTGCGGGCGCGTGGATTTGCCGTCCGGCAGTGCAACCGACATGCGTCGTTCGCTTGAATCGCTCCAACGGGTTTCTTTTGACCGTTTGTTTCCGGGCCACGGGCCGCCGGTGGAAAAACACCAGCGCGCCAACATCGATGTGGCCTTGCACGTGCTCGGCGTTTAGGCGTGTGCCTGACTTGGCTTGTGCCGTGCGGTCGACGCTTCAGAAGTGTGCCTTTTGGGCGGTTGGGTCGCCGACTCCGTCGCAGGCCCCGTGCGCGACGTATGTGTCCGAGCACTTTTTGAACATTGTAGAGGAAAGTTCGCAATGGAGCACGTATGTGAATGCGTGCATTAACGGCCATTGGGCAACCGAATCCCATTGACGCGTCCGCCCGTTCTTTTTTCTCTTTTTTTTTTGCGTTCCGCGCCCTTTTAAACCCTTTTTCGCCCGGTTTTTTTTGTATGGATTCAACGACCCATTTTGGGAAAACGTATTTGCGCATTCTCTCGCTTATCGCCAAAAAGCGGGGTTTGGCTTTTTTGGTGGTGGATCCGCCGAACCAGTCGCCCGAGGTGGCCGGTTCTTCGGCCAAGCTTGCCGAGGAAGCGGGTTTTGACGCGATCGTGGTCGGGGGATCGGTGGGCGCGCAGGGCCCGCTTTTGGAGCAGACGATTTCGGCAATCAAAAAGAATTCGGGCTTGCCCGTGATTCTGTTTCCGGGAAACATCGCAACGATCAGTCCGCAGGCGGACGCCATTTATTTCATGTCGCTCTTGAATTCGACGGACCCGTATTACATTTCGGGCGCGCAGATTGCCTCGAGTATGCCGGTCAAGCGTTTGGGGATTGAAGCCATTCCGACGTCGTATGTGGTTGTTGAGCCCGGTCGCGCCGTGGGCTGGGTGGGGCGCGTTCAATTGATTCCGCGCGAGTTGCCGTATCTGGCGGCGGCCACCGCGCTTGGGGGCCAGTTCATGGGATCGCATTTTGTGATTTTGGAGTCCGGCGGGGGCGCTCCCAGTCCGGCTCCGCCCGAGATGGTGGCCGCGGTTCGAAAGACGATTGATGTTCCGCTCATTGTCGCGGGCGGGGTTCGCTCGCCCGAGTTTGCGTATCAGACGATTCGGGCGGGCGCGGACATCGTGCACATCGGGACCGCGGTCGAGAAGACGAACGGCGATTCAAAGGTCGCGCTCCAACTCATGAAGGACATGGTGGCGGCCGTTCAAAAAGGCGCGAAAGAGAAAAAATAACTTTTGTTTTCGCTCGCGCGATTCTAGATGTTTTCGCCAAGAAAACGGGTTTGGGCCTGAAGGCGTTTTTGGTTTCGCCGGTTGCTTCGGGCGATGTGCTTTTTGAATTCGCGTGCGGCAAGATCGTTCAATTCTCGGGCCGTCAGTCGGGGGTTTTGTTTTTTGATTCGCGCGTACCAGCCGCGCCATTGGCGGGCCGCGTTTTCTTCGAGTTGGAATTGCATGTGCGCGATAAGGGCATTGGGTCCGGGGGCGAAAAACGCGCGTTTGGACGCGTGGTTTTTTTTGGGCATGCGTTTCTTCTCAGTCACAGGCCGAGTTCATAGAGTTTTTGGAGGTGTTCTTTGGCCGAGTGCGTTTTGTCCGCCCATTTTTTTTGGTGGGCCGTGAATGCGTTCGCAAGTTGTTTGTCAAGGGTCGCTTGTTCGTCTTTTGTGAGTTTGAGTTTTTTGATGCCGGTTGTTACGCCGCGCGGGCCGATGAATGCGCGGATGAGGCGGGCGCGGTTTCGTTTCCATTCGTGTGCGGCCATGGATTCCATTTGCTGGAGCATTTGGTTTTTGCGCAGCAATCGTATTTCTTGTCTTTTTTTGGGTTCTCGGAGCGCGTGTTTGGAGAGTTTGGGAGTGGGCGATCGAGGCATGAGGGAATGGACACGCTTGGGGTTTATAACGTTTTTTTTGGCCAATTGCAATGGTTTTATGGTTTTGCCAAAGTCGTGGGACAAGGCGCTTGAAGCGTCTTTGGTGGATCGTGTTTCGCGTTCGCCCGACCATCGGTTTGACGAGTCGTCGTCGAAGCCGGTGTTTTCGATCGATACGCCGCCCCCGTACGTGAACCATCCGGTGCACATCGGTCAGGCGACCACGTATTGTCTCATGGATTTTTTTGCGCGGTACAAGCGCATGACGGGGCATCGCGTGATTTTTCCGCTGGGTCTTGACCGAAACGGTTTGCCCATCGAGGTCGCCGCCGAGAAAAAGTTCAAGATCAAGTTCAACCAGGTTCCGCGTGAGGAGTTCATTGCGCATTGCCGAGAGGTTTTGGAGCAGTCGAGTGCCGAGTCCACGGATTCGTTTGCGCGCTTGGGTGTTTCGTTCAATGCGTACGGCGACGAGCGAATTGTCGGCGGCAAATATTTGACGGATTCGCCCGAGTATCGCGCGCTCACGCAGGCGACCTTTATTGACTTGTACGAAAAAGGCCTGATTTACGAGGCGAAGCGCATTGTCAATTATTGTCCGGGCTGCCGCACGACGGTCGCCGATTCGGAGATCGAGTACGTGGACAAGCCCACGGCGTTCAACGATCTTGCGTTCAAGATCCGGGAAACCGGCGAGTCGATCACGGTTTCGACCACGCGGCCCGAGCTCGTGTGCACGTGCGCGATGGTCATCTACAATCCCGAGGACGACCGCTACAAGCACCTCGAGGGCAAGACCGCGATCACGCCGTTGTTCAACAAGGAGGTGCCCATTCGGGCGCATCCGTTTGCCAAGATGGAGAAGGGCTCGGGTCTTGTCATGATGTGTAGCGCCGGCGATTTGACGGACATCTGGTTTTTTCGCGAGATGAATTTGTCGCCCGTGATCGCGATCGATCCGGACGGGACCATGAACGATCACGCGGGTTTTCTTTCGGGCCTGCATGTCAAGAAGGCGCGCGCGAAAATGATCGAGGACCTTAAGACCGCCGGCCTCCTTTTGGGCACGCGGCAGATCCAGCACCGCACGCCGACCTGCGAGCGGAGCAAGGACGACATCGAGTTCATCGAGATGCCCGAGTTCTTCTGCAAGCAGCTCGATTTCAAGGACGATTTGCGCCGCATCGCAAACGAAATCAACTTTTTTTCCGATTCGAGCCGCCAACTGCTTCTTGATTGGATCGAGGGGTTGGCCATGGACTGGCCGATCTCGCGCCGCCGCTATTACGCGACCGAGGTTCCGTTGTGGTATTGCAAGGCTTGTAGCCACGTCATCGTTGCCCCCAAGGGAAAATACGTGCAGCCCTGGCGCGAAGCCCCGTCCGTCAAAACCTGCCCCGCGTGCAAGGCTACCGAATTCGAGGGCGAGACGCGCGTTTTGGACACGTGGTTCGATTCGAGTAATTCGCCGCTTTTCATTTTGGGCTACGGGCGCGACGACGCGTTTTTCAAGGCGCATGCGCCGGCCACGTTGCGTCCGCAGGGAAAAGAGATCGTGCGCACGTGGCTCTATTATTCGGTGCTCAAGGCGTTCTTGCTCACGGGAAAGACGATTTTTCGCGACGCGTGGATCAATTACCACATTCTTGACGAAAAAGGCTACAAGATGAGTAAGTCCGCGGGCAACGTGATCGATCCGAAAAAGATTCTTGACGAGTTCGGCGCCGAGCCGTTTCGGTTGTGGGCCGCAAGCGAGGGCAATCTTGAGAAAACCGATTTTTCGTGTTCGCGCGAGCGCATCGCGGGCCAGCAGAAAACGCTCAACAAGCTTGTGAACCTTGCGAAATTCATTTCGCAGTTCGAGTTCGACGAAAAGGCCGCGCGTTCGCTTGCGCCCGAGGACGCGTGGATTCTTTCCGAAATGGACCGCTTGGTTCTTTTCTCGCGCGAGGCCTACGATCGCTACGATTTTTTCCAGCCGGTTTCGCAGCTCAAGCATTTTGTGTGGGAGCCGTTTGCCTCGCACTACGTCGAAATGGTCAAGGCGCGCGCGTACAATAACGAGAACCGTTTTTCGCGCGAGAGCCAGATGGCCGCCGTTTGGACGCTGCGCCATTGCCTCGTCACAACGCTTGAATTGCTGGCGCCCGTTTTGCCGTTTGCGAGCCTTTTGATTTACGAGGAATTGACGGGCCAAAACGTGCATCGGCAGGCGTTCCCGTCGGTTGCAAAACCCCGCGTTTCGGAGTTTTTGTCGGCCGAGATCATGGACTTGAACGCGAAAATCTGGCAAACCAAGCGCGAGCAGAATCTGGCGCTCAACGCGCCGCTTGAAACGTTTTCGATCCCGAAAAAGTTCGGGCCGCTGGCGCCCGCCTTGCGCGAGATGCACAAGATTAATGCCCTTGCGTTTGTCTGAGTGTTTTAGCGTCGCGCGAGGAGCGCGAGTCGCCAGAAAACGCGGGGGAGTGCGACGAGTGTTTGCAGGCCGCGATCGTCTTGGGTCGGGATGTCTGCGAGGAATCGTTCGCCGAGTTCGCGCAGTTTGGCGTATGTTTTTGGATACGTTTTTTTGAAGACGGTGAGGCGCACGGGGCCGGTTTGGCCGTTGAGGTGCTGGGAAAACCGTTGCTGTTCGTCGGGAAAAAGGCGGAGCACGGCGGTGGCAAAGTTGGGAATGCGGTGCCGGTGGTCGGTTTGGATGTCTCGGATGTCGTCGACGAGTTGTCCGGCCAGAAAACCGTTTTCCATGGCTTTTTCGAGTTGTATTGCCTGGGTTTTTGGAATGCGTTCGAGCCGGTTGAGAAGGCCGGTCATGACGCGACCCATGGCGCCGCTGGTGTGGCGTTTGAGGGCGATGACGTCTTCAAGCGTCGGATTGGTTTTTCGCTCGAAGGCCGCGGTGGCTTCAAAGGCTTCTTTTCGGAACGCGGAGAGGAACGCGAAGGCTTCTTTTTGTTCGGCGCGACTCAATGGGCTTTGTCGCATGGCCTTGACGAGGACGGAGATTCTTCGCCGGGCTTCGGGGTCCTGCTGGTAGGTTTTTTTGTGCGTGGAAACCGGGAGCGCGCCGGGTGCGTCAAGAAGGTTGTCCATGCGTCGGATGTATTGGCCAAGCGCTTCGACCGCCAAAAAGCTTTGGGCGGACACGCGTTTTTGTTTGGCGGCCGCGGCCCAAATTTCGGCCGTGAACACGTTGGAGGAAAACCGCGTTCCGCGTTTGCTTGCCAAGGGGGCGGGGTAGTGTCGTCTTCCGCTTTTGAGTGCGGTTCGGGCGAGAATGCCGGTTGCCGCAAGCGTGGATCGGATCAATTTTGGCATGCTATTCTTGTTTGTGCGGGGGTTTTTGTGGTTTGCGGTGGCGTTTGCCCACGCGTTCGACGAGTTTGATCGTGTTGTACGTTTCCCACAGTTCTTTTTTGTTTGCGTATTTTTTGTTGCCCCAGATTTGGGGGTGGCGGCGTTTGATTTTGGCTTCGGCCGCCGTCAGGCTTTGCGAAAGCGAAAAGCGTTTTTCGCGTTGGGCCGCGACGCCGAGCAATACGGAGACGTAGATCAGGTCGCCGAGTTCTTCGGCGGCTTCGTTGTAGTCGCGGCGCTTCATGGCGGTTTCGAATTCGTGTGCTTCTTCGACGATGTGCTTGACCCATTTGTGGGTCGACAGGCCTCCGCAGTACGCGCAGTCGGTTTTTGCCCGAATGGCAATGCGTTCGAGTTGGGCGAAGAGTCGGGCGTGGGCACGAAGGTTTTTTTGGCCGAAAGGGTTTTTGCGCGTGCGGCGGTTTTTGCGCATGGTTCAGCGTTCCTTAGCGGTTTTTTTTGGCGTCGAGTCCGGCAAGCATTTTTTGGATGGCGCGGGGGGTGTCGTCTTTTGGACTCCAGCCGAGTTTTTTGATTTTTTCGATCGAGTACGCGCGGTGTTTGAGCAGGCGGTCCACGTGCGCGGGCACGAGCACGGTTTTTTTTCCGCTGATTTTGCTCCACGCAAGCGAGGCCCATGCGAGGATTTTGCCTTGCCAGACGGGCATGTGCCGGAGGGGGGTGGTCAGGCCGAGCTGGCGGCGCAGTTCGGCGACGACGTTTTCGAGTCGCGGGTTTTCGTTTTGTGCAATCAGGTAGGTTTCGCCGATTGCCGCGTCGTTTCCGGTCAAAAACGCGATGGCGTCGGCGAGGTCGTCTAGGCTGACAATTGCAAACCCGTTGGTTCCGTCGCCGATGATCGGAAAGTCTTTTTGTACGATGCGGACGATGCCGCGCCAGTATTCGTTGGGTCCGAGGACGAGGGCGGGACGCAGGATTGTGACGGGAACGGTTTCGAGGTGCGCGTGCGCGAGCGTTTCGGCGTCGGCCTTGGTTTTTTCGTAGGCGGTTTTTGGGGCGATGGCCGTGGTCTCGTCGATTGTTTCGCCCGAGTCCGCGTGCACGCCGGCGCTGGAGACTAGAACGAGGTGCAGAATGCGGTGTTTTTCGCAGGCGTCTAGGATGTTTTGGGTTCCGTTCACGTTGACGGCGCGCATGTGCGCTGGGCGTGTTTCGTCCAGGATCGCGGCGAGGTGCACGACCGCGTCGGCGGCTTCGACTTGTTCGAGGACGTTTTGCGCGTCCGTGATGTCGCCTGTGAATGCGAGGACTTTGTGCCCGTAGTGTTGCAGGCGGGGGATCACGGCGCGGCCGATCATGCCGGAGGCTCCCGTGACAAGGATGTTCATGCGAAAAACCACCGCGCAAATGTTCTTATGCGTTTTCGGGGATGTTTTGAGTATGTCTGATTTTTTGGAGTTTGATGGTTCGCTTGGGGAGGGCGGGGGCCAGTTGCTTCGTTCGGCGCTGGCGCTTTCGGTGCTGACCGCAAAGCCGGTTCGGTTTTCGTCCATTCGGTCCAAGCGAGAGAAGCCGGGGTTGCAGCCCCAGCACTTGGCGGGCGTGAATGCGATGGCGCACGTGTCCCGCGCCAAGGTTTGGGGCAATCGTTTGGGTTCGTCCTCGCTCGAGTTTTTGCCGTCGTCTCCAATCGCAAGCGATTTGTCGGTCAACATCGGCACGGCGGGTAGCGTGGGTCTGTTGATCCAGCAGTTGGCGCCTTTGGGTCTTTTGGTTCCGTTGCGCGTGCGCGCAACCGGGGGCACCGATGTTGCGTTTGCTCCCTCGGTCGAGTTTGTTTCGCGCGCGTGGATCCCGTTTTTGCATAAGACGGGCTGTCGGTTCGATCTTGTTGTGAATCGCCGCGGGTATTTTCCGGCGGGCGGCGGGCGCGTGTTGTTTTCAAGCAAGCCCGTTAAGCAGTCGCTCAAGCCCGTTCGTTTGGGTGCGCCCGGGGTTCTTTCACGCGTGGTGTTGGTCGTGCATTCGGCGGGGGTGCCGCGGTCGGCGGGCGAATTGTTGGCGCGTCGGGTTCAGCAGAAGGCGGAGTCGTTTTTTGATCCGGAACTTTTGTCGGTGGAAACCGATTGTTCGAATCTAAAGGCCGCGGGTTCGGGCATGGGTGTTGACGCATTCGCATTTTTTGACCACGGGACGGTTTTGTGTGCAAGCGCGTTGTCGATGCCGCGGCAGTCGGCGGAGTCGCTTGCGGGCGTGCTTTTCAAAAAGTGGGTGCATGACGTTCGGAATCCGCGGGGCATTGATGCGCATTTGGCGGATCAAGTGCTTTTGTATGCGGTGCTGGCCAAGGGCCAAAGCGAGTTTTTGGTCCAACGGGTGACGCGCCATTTGCGTTCGAACGCGGAACTCGTTCAATCGTTTTTTCCTGCGGCGCGAATCGAGATTGCGGGTGCGGACAACGAACCCGGCGTGGTTCGCGTGGGCGGCGTCGCCTATGATCCGGTCGTGAAGACGTGGATCACGTAGGGCGCATAGAGGGTCAGCAGAACGCCTGCGAAGATGAAGGGGCCGAACGGCGGGAGACCTCGGTATACTTGAACTTGGGTTAGGCCCTCGGTTTTTAGCCGGTTGATTTCGCCTTGCGTGAGCACTCCAAGCGGGGTTTTTTCAAGCGCTTTTTTGGCGAATTCGTCGCAGAATTCGCGTGCGATGATTTCGTCTTCCTCCAAGTCCTCTAGTTTGACGGTTTTGAGGAAGAATTTTTTCCGGATGCCCGTTTCGAGCGCAAGAAACGCGACGCTTACGATCATCGGGACGATGAGCAACGCCACGGTTTGGTCGCCAAGAATGCGATAGGTGTGTCCGGCCCACAGGTAGGCGCCAAGGAGCACGGCTACGGCGAGCGCTTTGGGTAATCCGGGTTTGTTTTCGCTCCATCGGGGCTTGCTTTTTGCGTAGGCGAGCGCGTAGTATGCGCCAAGCACGGTCACCGCAAGCAGGCTTGCGGCCAACAGCACGTGTACGACAAACACGCGGTCTTGAACGAAGGGCAGTACGAGTGCGAGGCCGGCAAAGAGTTTGACGTCGCCGCCGCCGATTTTGCCCGCGTAGTAGAGTCCGAAGCCGAGCGCGTACGCGATGGCGCCCACGGCGATTCCGTTCCAGTCGAGGATGCCGGTGGTCGCCCATTCGATTCCGTGGAATAGAACGCCGGCCGCCATGAGCGGGTAGGTGATCCAGTCGAAAATGAAGCCGGTTTTGTAGTCGGTCCAGGCGGCTACGCCGGTCGCAAGGACAATTGCCCCCATGCGGATCAGTTGGAGGTCCATGGGTGTTGGTAATCCAAAAGGCCTTTTAAAGGCCACAAGCCTTGTTGGGTGCATGTCATCAAAACCGCTTGTTTTTGGGGTCACGATTTTGCCGGTGGTGCGCGATCGCGGGCACATCACTTATTACGGGTATTTTGACGAAAAGCGCCATTCGGCGTTTTTGTCGTCCGCGCGCAAGGGAAAAAGTCCGCAACCGTTGTTTGTGACGACGCCGCGATTGCACGCGTGGCTTTCGGAAAACACGGTCGAGGTGTCCACCGGCCAAACCGTCGGCGGCATTCACTTGGATCTTGATTCAAAAGCGCGGAGCGTGGTGCTGTCGTTTGCGACATCGTTTGGTCATCGCACGCAGGGCCTTGGCATGTTTTTCCAGTATGCGGTGGAACGCGATTTCGCGAAGCGTTATCGTTGTGAAAATTTTTCGCTGGTTCTTCCCGCGCTGATCCTGCGGGAAAGAGAGCGACTGCATTCGTGGTTTGAAAAACTGGGCCATTCTCCCGTTGAGAAACCGCTTTCCCTTGCGGGGGACGTGCGCGCGCTCCGCAAGGGGCTCGCGCTTCATACTCAGATTTCGCGGTATGTCGAGGACCCGTTTTTGCTTGGGCCCCGCGGGTTTGTCCGGCGTGTCTCTCGTGCGCGCCGCGAGTGGCTCAAGCTGGCCGGCCTGCCGCATCGGCGATTGAGTCCGGCCGCGATCATCAAGCGCCAGAACTCGCGCTAGGCGAATCGGGTTGCGTTGAGCCGCGGAACGAGGGCCATGAGAAGCGCGTGCTCGTTGAGGTTTTGTCGCACGTATTTTTTTCGCGTCAAAAATCCGATGGCCCCCGTGCGTTCACCGAGGTTTTTGCCCGCTTCGGGAAACACGTGCTCGAATGCGCCCGACATGTGTCCGTCGTGTTTTTTCACGTAGTCGACGATGGCCGGCGGAATAACAAAGGCGGGTGAGAGACCGACGCTGAATTTTTTTCCGTCGTAGATCGCGCATGCGGCGACGTCGAAGGTTCCGGCGTGTCTTGGGATTTTCATCCAGCCGGATTCGAGTCCGATCGCATACTCGTGGGTCGGTTGATCGCGCGTGCGTTTGGATTTGGCGACGGTTCGCACTGCACGGGTTGCGTTCCACGCGTTTTTGGCGCGGTTTTTGGCCCCGCGCACGGTTTCGCCGAGCGATCGGGGTTGTTCGGGGATGCCGGATGCGGCCGGTTTAGGCACCACGCGCGCGTTTCGGAAAAACATCCGCATCACCTTTTGGACGGCCTTGATCTTGGTCGGGTTTTTGGTTCCGACGATGGCGCGAATTTCGTTTGAGCGTTTCATGGGCGGGCCTCGTTTTTTCGTTTGGCGATTTCGGCGTCCATGTGGTTGAAGGCGTGAAACAGAAATTGGGATTGGAAATCCATGGCCGCGTTGACAAGAAGGTTTGCCAGGACTTCGTCTTGAGTGGCTTTGAGGAGATCGTGGTATTTTTCCGTCGCTTCTTTTTTGCTTCGGTCGGTTTTCAAGAATGTTTCGAGCGCGTTTCGGATTTTGATGCGACGGGTGCGGGGTATTCCGACGAGGCCGACGGCGCGGATGGATTGGGCGACGCTTCGGCGAAGGCCCCATGTGGCCAAGGGTGCGGTGATTATGAGGTTTTTGTGGTGTCTTCCAAATCCCCCTTCTTCGATTTCGAAGTTTTCGGCCGAACGCTTGTGTTGGTTGAACCAGCGTCGGATTTCGGAGGGTTGGGGGCCGCGTTGTGCGCGTCGGATCATGCGCGCGTTTCGGACGTTTCGACGGGTGGCGGGCAGGCGGGACATATGGGTTCTTTTTTGGTTTGGGTTCAGCGTATCTTGAATTTCTTTTTGAGTTTTTTTTGCTGCATTTTTTGCATCATTTTTTGCATGACGGCTTGGTCCTTCATTTTTTCCATGTCCATCGAGCCGAGTTTCTTCAAGTCTTTGAACATTTTTTTCATTTGCTTGTATTGTTTGAGTAGTTCGCGGACGTCGTCTTCGGTTTTGCCCGAGCCTTTGGCGATGCGGGCAATGCGCGCGTGGTTGATCTTGTCGGGTTCGCGTTTTTCTTCGCGGGTCATCGAGTCCATGATGACCTTGAATCCGTCGAGTTTTTTTTCGCCCGTGTCGAGGAATTCTTTGGGCATTTGGGTTTTGAGTCCCATCATTTCGGCGACTTTTCCGAGGGGGCCCATTTGGCGCGCGGCCTTGAGTTGGTCGTAGAACATTTGCAAATTGAACCCGCCTTCAAGGATGTCTTCGGCCGAGATTTCTTTTTCGAGTTGGATTTCGGATACTTTTTCGAGTAGGGTTTCGAGGTCGCCGTAGCCCATGACGCGGGACAGATAGCGTTTGGGATCAAAGGCTTCGAGGTCGTCGGTTTTTTCGCCGGTGCCGATGAAGTAGACGGGGCTTTGGGTCGCGTGGCATGCCGCGAGGGCGCCGCCGCCTTTGGCGCTGCCGTCCATGCGCGTGAGGACGACGCCGGTGATCGATACGGCGTCGTCGAATTTGCGCGCTTGTTTTTCGGCGAGTTGTCCGATGTCGCCTCCGAGAACGAGCCAGCTTTCGTCGGGCTGGAATTTGGTCTTGAGGTCTTTGATTTCGCGGACAAGCGAGTCGTCGACGTCGTCGATGGCGCTTCGTCCGGCCGAGTCGCAGATCAGCAGGTCGTATTGGTTGGCGGCCTGTTTGAGCGCGTGTTCAACGACGATGGACGGGTTTTTTTCGTTGTCCAAAAAAAAGCAGGGCACGCCGGCTTTGGCGCTGACTTGTTTGAGTTGTTCGATGGCGGCGGGCCGGTAGGTGTCGGCGGCGATGACTCCGACTTTTTTGCCGCGTTTGGCATAGTAGCGCGCAAGTTTGCCGGCGGTCGTGGTTTTTCCGGATCCAAACAGTCCGACGAGGAGCAGGCGTTTGGGGGCAGGGGTGGCGCGTTCTTCGGCTCCGCCGATGAGTTCGACGAGGGCGTCGTATGTGAGTTTGGCGATGTGTTCGCGTCGGTTGAGGCCTTTGGGGAGTTCTTTGAACGCTTCGTCCTCGATTTTTTTGCTGACGCGTTGGACGAGGCGTACGTTGACGTCGCTTGTGAGGAGCGCGCGCTGTATTTCGCGCGTGATTTCTTTGATGTGGTCCGCGTCGAGGACGCCGACGCGCTTGATTTTTTCGATGGCGTCGCGCAGTTTGTCTCCAAGTCCCATGGTCGAATCGGACGGATTTGGCTCGAAAAAGGGCTTTAAAGGGCTAGGGGAGCGCGGCAGGGCAGGTCTTGGGCGGGGCGCGTGCGCGGGTTTTTGGCGGGTGTGCAACGTCTTGGCACGCGGGCGGCGGGCGCGTGTTTCAATACGTTTTTATTTTGCTTTCTGTGCGTTTTCTATGAAATGAATGGTCGGGGGCGTGCCTATGATTGAATGGATTGTGTTGATTGTTGTCGTGGTTCTGTTGGCGGTCGTGGTCCTGTTGTTCAACGGACTCGTGGGCGCGAAGAACCGCGTGAAGAATGCGTGGAGTCAGGTCGAGGTCCAGCTCAAGCGCCGGATGGATTTGATTCCGAATTTGATTGAGACCGTGAAGGGGTATGCCGCGCACGAGAAAAGCGTCTTTGAGAACGTGACGAAGGCGCGCGCGGCCATGCTGGGCGCGGGCAATGCGCACGATGCCGCCGTGGCGGACAACATGCTGTCGGGCGCGTTGAAGAGCCTGTTTGCGGTTGCCGAGGCGTATCCGGATCTCAAAGCCAACGCGAATTTTCTTCAATTGCAGGAGGAGCTCTCGGGAACCGAGTCCAAGATCGCGTATGCGCGCCAGTTTTACAACGACAGCGTGATGGAGTTCAACAACAAGGTCCAGATGGTTCCAAACAACATGATTGCGGGCCTTTTTGGGTTCAAGGAAGAGGCGTTTTTTGACGCGCCCGAGATTGCGAACGAGCCTCCGAAGGTAAAGTTCTAGGGACGTTTTTGGGGGATGGTTGCGTATGGCTCGTCGGTCGTTTTATGAGGCGAGCGCGGCGTCCACCCTCAAAACCTATTTCTTTTTTGTTTTCTTTTTTTTCTTGGTGGCCGCCATCGGCTGGGTGTTTTTGGAGGTTACGGGTTTTGGGGAGCTGGGTCTTGGGGTGATTGTTTTCTTGGCCCTGCTTTTGACCGTGGGAACCTATTTTTGGTCGGACCGCATTGTGCTTGCGATTTCGGGGGCGCGGGAGGCGTCGCACGACGAGTTCACGTTTTTGGATAACACGGTCGAGGGTCTTGCGCTGGCGGCGGGGGTTCCAAAGCCGCGTCTTTTTGTGATCGAGGACAGTGCGATCAATGCGTTTGCGACGGGGCGCGATCCCAAGCACGGCGTGATTTGCGTGACCACGGGCAGTCTCAAGCGTTTGAATCGACAGGAACTCGAAGGGGTGTTGGCGCACGAGATGAGTCACATTGCGAATTTTGACACGCGCGTGATGATGTTTGCGGCCGTGTTTGTGGGCATTACCGCGTTGTTGTCCGACTGGATGTTGCGCGCGTTTTTCTGGGGCGGTGTGGCGGGAGGCCGGGGCAACGATCGGGGCGGGGGCGGAGGGGCCAACACGGTTCTTTTGGTTGTGGCGATCGTGCTTGCGATTCTTTCGCCGATCGTGGCGACGATCATCAAGTTTGCGATTTCGCGCGAGCGCGAGTATTTGGCGGATGCGACGGGCGCGAAACTGACGCGTTATCCGGCGGGGTTGGCGGACGCGCTTTCCAAGATCGCCAAGGACACGGAGCCGTTGGAGGCCGCGAATTCGGCGACGGCGCACTTGTACATTTCGGATCCGCTGAAGAACAACAAGAGCCCGCTCAAGTTTTTGCAGAACATGTTTGCCACGCATCCGGCCCGCCACACCGGCTGCACCTGGTACCGCTTGAAGAACCGCGGCAGCGTGCCCCGGTACTCGGCCACGACCCGCGCGAGCGGCACCGTGAGGTCGTAGCGCAGGGCGAGATCGGCCTGGCCGGTCGCCTCGTGTTCGCCCCGCTTCAGGATCTTGAAGATCAGCTGGTTGCCCTCTTCCCCGTACTTCCCGAGCAGCGTCTCGATGTTCTCGACGGCCGGCGTCTCGAGCGGCTCGAAGCCGTAGCGCTCGTACACCTCGCGGATGACGCCGATCACGTAGGCGCGCCGCCGGACCTCGTCGGGCAGGAAGTCGCGCATGCCGCGCGCAGGCTGGGTTCGGGACATCACGGGTCGGTGGCCGCCCTACTCGGGCGCGTTCATGTAGTCGAGGCGATAGCCGACGTAGTTGTCGGCGTACTGGCGAATGGAGGCGACCTCCTCGTCGGTGAGCGCCCGGCGCACGCGCGCCGGGCTGCCCATGACGAGCGAGCGGGGCGGCACCTGCATGCCCTCGACGACGAGCGAGCCGGCGGCGACGATCGTGTCGTCGCCGACGACGGCGCCGTTCAGGACGATCGCCCCCATGCCGACGAGAACGCGGTCGCCGAGCGTGCAGCCGTGCACGAGCGCGCCGTGCCCGATGGTCACCTCGTCGCCGATGGTCGTGGGGTGCGTGCCGCGCATCACGTGCACGACGCTGCCGTCCTGCACGTTGGTCCGGCGCCCGATGCGGATGGTGTTGACGTCGCCGCGGACGACGACGTGCATCCACAGGCTCGACTCGTCACCGATGGTGACGTCGCCGATACGCTCCGCGCCGCTTCGACCAGGGTGCGGACGAAGGCGCCCGTGGCGCCGGCGTCATGGT
>JAANMT010000374.1_pt1 | contig 49211 bp, 51 predicted proteins | sample 7279711 | NCBI WGS metagenome assembly JAANMT01 (sample SAMN14094538, study PRJNA606508) | bioreactor metagenome | isolation source: A lab-scale SPAN reactor treating ammonium-rich wastewater day 1 | place: Ireland: Galway | collected 2017-01-16 | reverse complement strand
ATTTCGTTGAAGCTCGGTCGATTGGTGTTCCGGGTGCGAGTTAAGGATTACGTGACACTGCTTGTCCTTCACACCATTATTGACCATTAGCCGCCGAACAGGGGTTCTGCGGACGCCCATCCAATTACCTTTGGGCGGTTTCCGTCTAATCCCCCAAAATCATTTGGGCGTTTAGACGGAATGAGTTAAAATCGGATGAGCAGATTATACACGCGAAGCAGTCCTGTGGACAACCCCATCAACACAAGGTCAACCATGCCAAACCAACCCCGCAAACTCATGGATCAGGTGTCCGACGCCATCCGCACAAAACATTACTCACACCGCACCGAACAAACCTACAAGGATTGGATCAAACGCTACATCCTCTTCCACGACAAACGCCACCCAAAAGACATGGGCGCGCCCGAAATCCAGGCATTCATCACCCACCTCGCCGCCGAAAAGAACGTCGCCGCCTCCACCCAGAATCAAGCCCTCAGCGCCATCCTCTTCCTCTACCGCCATGTTCTTCAAACCGAGGTTGACCTTCCCTCCGACATCATTCGCGCCCAAAAATCCAAAACCCTCCCCGTCGTCCTCACCCACTCCGAAGCCCTCGCCGTCATCTCCAAAATGAGCGGAGTCCCCCAACTCATGGCAAAGATCCTCTTCGGCAGCGGTCTGCGCCTCATGGAATGTGCCCGCCTCCGCGTCAAAGACATAGACTTCGGCAATCGCCAGATCGTCGTCCGTGACGGCAAAGGCGATGACGACCGCATCACCATCCTGCCCGACTCCCTCATCCCCGCACTTCAGCGGCAGATACAGACCGTCCAGCGCATCCACCAAACCGACCTCGGAGACGGATTCGGCGAAGTCCACCTCCCCTACGCCCTTGCCCGCAAATACCCGGACGCCTCACGCGAACTGATATGGCAATACCTCTTCCCCGCCCCCGCCCTTTCCGTGGACCCCGCCACCAAAAAGACCATGCGCCACCATCTGGACGAAAGCCTCCTCCAAAAAGCCGTCCGCGCCGCTGCCAAAGCCGCAGGCATCAAAAAACACGTCACCCCGCACACCCTCCGCCACTCCTTCGCCACCCACCTCCTCCAAAACGGATACGACATCCGCACCATCCAGGAACTCCTCGGACACAAAGACGTCAAAACCACCATGATCTACACCCACGTCTTGCAGCGCGGCGGACTCGCCGTCAAATCCCCCCTGGATGGCTAATCCTCCAATCCTCCCAATCCTCCATTCCCCACCCCTCCAATCCTCCACTCCTCCATTCCCCACTCCTCCAATCCTCCATTCCCCACTCCTCCAATCCTCCATTCCCCAATCCTCCAATCCTCCATTCCCCAATCCTCCAATCCTCCATCCCCCAATCCTCCACTCCTCCATTCCCCAATCCTCCCAATCCTCCATCCCCCAATCCTCCAATCCTCCACTCCTCCACCCCCCCATGCACCACGCTAATCATAAATCGCAAATGAACATCTCCCTCGCCCTCGGCGGCGGCGGCGCAAAAGGCAACTCCCACATCGGCGTCATCCGTCGCCTTCAAAAAGAAGGCTTCAACATCCAGGCGGTCGCCGGCACCAGTTTCGGCGGCATCGTCGCCGTCTTCTTCGCCCTCGGCTATTCCCCCGACGAGATCGAAGACCTCTTCGCCTCCCTCGACCAAAAACGCCTCTACGGACACGGCAACCACGAAGGACCCTCCCTCCTCGGACTCGCCGGCGCGACCAAATTACTGAACGAGACCCTCGGCAAGCGCGCCTTCTCCGACCTCAAGATCCCCTGCGCCCTCACCGCGGCTGACCTCCACAGCGGACGCGAAATCCTCCTCACCGAAGGCTCCCTCGTGGACGCCATCCTCGCCACCATCGCCATCCCCGGCATCTTCCCCGTCAAACGCATCGGCGAACTCGAACTCGTGGACGGCGGCGCGCTCGACCCGGTGCCTGTCGCGCCCGCCCGCTCCCTCGTCCCCCCGAAAGTGCCTGTCGTCGCGGTCATCCTCACCAACCCCATGGGCATCCCCGCCCAAACGTGGACCCTCCCCATGCCGGAATACGTGCCCCACGCCCTCATCGAACGACTCGGCAGGCTGCGCTACACACAAGCGCTCACCGTCTTCCTGCGCTCCCTCGATATGGTCAACCGCGCCGTCGCCGACTACCGCCTCCAAGTGGACAAACCCGACCTCCTCATTCGTCCCGCCGTCGCGCACATTGATATACTCGAGCGCGTGGACGTGCGCGAAATCGCCCGCCTGGGCGAAGAGGCTGTCGAAACCGTATTGCCCGAACTGAAAGCCCTCTTCTCCTGGCAAAACCGCCTCCGTCGTGCCATCGCTTCGAGAACCACCCACTGATTACCTTACACTTTTAAAACCAGGACGTAGACGAGCGCAGAAAACGCGGATGCAAGGCGCTTCTTCGGGCAGTTCCTCCAAAAACCCGCGTCCATCCGCATCACTCCGCGTCCCAACACCAAAGTGTAAAGTAATCAAAACCTCCCGAAGGTTTGCCTCAGATACCTGATTGAACCGACCAAAACCTTCGGAACGTTATGAGCGGAGAAACCATGCGAGACCTGCGAGAATATGCAAAACAAACCGGCGTCCGCCTTGCGCTGGGCGCGTTCATCCTCTTGTTCGTGATCGGCGTGGGATTGATCTGGATCATCTACGGCGGCGAAGCCGCAGGCATGGGACTCACCTGCCTGCTCGCCGCCCTCTTCCCGGTCATCATCATCCTCTCCGTCTTCGTCGCCATTGATTGGATCCTCAGCCGTGCCAGACCCAAATAACGCCTCCCTCGTTCAATTCGACGGCTGGACCCTGCGCGTCCGTGAAGCCGCCGCTCGACCCTCCCGGCTCCTCCTCCTCCTGCACGGCTACACCGGCGACGAAAACTCCATGTGGGTCTTCGCGCGACATCTGCCCAAACACTACTGGATGATCGCCCCGCGCGCGCCGCATCCCTCGGGGGCGGAGGGCTACTCCTGGCGCCCGGTTCCCGCCTTTGACCTGGGCAGGCCCAGCCTCGATCAACTTTTACCCGCGGCTGAGGCGTTGATCCGCCTCGTGGACGCGTACCAGGCATCGGTCATGCCTGAGCCGGGTTCCATCGAGGGGATCGAAGCGAACGTCTTTGATATTATGGGATTCAGCCAGGGCGCGGCGATGTCCAACGCGCTGGCGTTCCTGTATCCCGAAAGAATCCGCAAGGTCGGCATCCTTGCCGGCTTCGTCCCCAGCGGTCTGGAGAAATACGCCGACCGACGCCCGCTCCACGGCAAGACCGTTTTCGTCGCGCACGGCGCGAAGGACGAGATGGTGCCGATTGACCGCGCCCATTCCTCCATGGAGATCCTGGAACAGGCGGGCGCGCGGATCGTCTACTGCGAAGACGACGTGGGACACAAGGTCAGCCTGGAGTGCCTGCGCGCCCTGCGCGCCTATCTCGAAGATTAGGGTTTTCTTAACGTCGGTTGACGCGGGTAAAAATCAAGATTATCCTACGATCCGTTGATTAGCATGGACTCTTGCCGGCGCATCCGCAGGAGCAAATCCAGATTCTTCAGAGAAGCAAATGAAAAAAGATCTTTCCCGTCGCGAATTTCTAAAACTCTCCAGCCTCGGACTCGCCGGGCTGAGTACGTTGGCGCTCGATCGTTACAAGTCCTTCGACTTCGACGCCCTCTCCGCCCCGAAACGCCTGCCGCAATTCCCGAACAGCCCCATCATCGGGCGCACCGTTGACCCCGGCATAGACCTGCGCAGCGCGCCCACCAACGACCCCAACCTCAACACCTCCATTGCCAAACTCCCTGCGGACACCCTGCTGGAATGGAACCGCGAAGTGATCGGCAACGTGATTGGCGGCTTGAACAACCAGCGTTACGTCGAAACCCCGCAGGGATACGTGTACGGCTCCGTACTCCAACCCACGCGCAACCTGCCCAACGCGCCCATCGCCGAGATCCTCGCCGGTCAAACCGGCTTCTGGGCGGAAGTGACCGTCCCGTACGTGGACCTCGCCCACGAAGGCGCGGTCGCCTCGCCGTGGTTGCAGGATCACATTGCCTACAACTTTCCGCCGCGCCTGTACTACGGTCAGGTGGTGTGGATTGACCGCATCCGCACCGGCAATGGTTTTGTGGAATATCGCTGGAACGAAGACGCGCCTCACGGCTACGGGTACGGCGCGTATGGCGAATTCTTCTGGGCGGATGGCGCCGCCTTCAAAGTCCTCGCCGACGCGGACGTCGCGACCATCAGCCCGGAGGTGGACCCGAACGACAAACGCATTGACGTGGACCTCGATTTCCAAACGCTTTCGTGTTACGAGGGGAACGCCGAAGTGTATTTCTGTCGCATCTCCAGCGGTCAAAAAGCGATCCTCGATCCGATCACCGGGGAAGTCAACAACAAACTCGCCACCCCGGTCGGCAACCTGCTCACACACTGGAAGATCGTCTCGCTGAACATGACCGCCGGCACGTTCCAGGCTGGCTACTCCACCCCGGCCGTCCCCTGGACGACGATGATCAGCGGCGAAGGCATCGCCATTCACGGCGCATTCTGGCACAATGCCTTCGGCGAAAAACGCTCGCACGGCTGCATCAACGTCACGCCCGAGGACGCCAAATGGATCTTCCGCTGGACGACCCCCTACATCTCCCTCGCCCAGACCGAAATGCGCGTTTCGCTCCCCGATCACGGCACCATCGTGGTCACCAGGGAGATTAAGTTGTAAGTTGAATTTAGAACGCCCCGAAGGTTTCCAATGATTTTGCCTGATCACCTTACACTCTTAAAAATGGGACGCGGACTGCGGGGCGCGCATAAAACGCGGATACAACGCGCTTTTTCGGGCAGTCCCTCTAAAAATCCGCGTCCATCCGCGTTGATCCGCGTCCCAATGCCAAAGCGTAAGGTGATCAATGATTTTGCTTGTTTTGCTCAGGAACCTTCGGGACGCTGTTGAATAAAGGAGTTGGATGGACATCGCAAACGTCACAGTCGGACTTTCATTTTTAGCGGGACTGGCATCCTTCCTCTCGCCCTGCGTCTTTTCCCTCGTGCCAGCCTACGTCGGTTATTTGGGCGGGCGCGCCGCGGGCGGCGAAACGACCGAGGGCAGCCGCTTCATCACCTTCACGCACGGACTGGCGTTCGTGCTGGGGTTCAGCGTGGTCTTCATAACATTGGGCGTCGCCACCGCCTCATTGGGTCGCCTGCTCTTCGACCTGCGCGAGATCCTCGAAAAGGTCGGCGGGGTCATCGTCATTATCTTCGGCTTGCACATGATCGGCGTCTTTCGCATCCCGTTCCTCGAGTACGACACGCGCGTCCAAAAAGTCCCCGACCGCAAATGGGGATACCTCTCCTCTGCGCTGATGGGCGTCTTCTTCTCGGCGGGATGGGCGCCCTGCGTGGGACCCGTCCTCGGCGCGATCCTGACCCTCGCCCTGAACGGAGGCTCCGTCTCGACCGGCGTCACGCTTCTCTCCGCCTATTCGGCCGGACTCGCCATCCCATTCCTCGTCGCCGCTTTGGGCGTCGGCTGGGTGACGCTTACCCTGCGCAAGTACGGAAAACTCATGCGCTACGTCGAGATCGTCATGGGCGTGGTGTTGGTCGCGGTGGGCGTCCTGCTCTTCTCCGGCATCTTCGCCCGCATCGCCGCCGCGGGACAATTCTTCTGGATTGACTTCGGGATATAATCAACCGGCGGCTGCCGCCTCTGAATGATCAAATGCTTACCGTTACCCTTTACGCCAAAAAAGACTGTCATCTTTGCGATCAGGCGAAAGCCGACCTGGAATCGTTGAAGGATAAATATCCGCACCGCCTGGTGGAGATTGACATCGAGTCCGATCCCGCCCTCCTTAAGGCTTACCTGGTCGAAATACCCGTCCTCGAGATCGGTCCCTACGTTCTCAAAGCCCCCTTCGACAAACAAAAACTGACCATGACCCTCGGCGCGGCAAGCGACCGGCGCGGTCAACTCGATCAACTCGGGCGCGCAGATCACCACGACCGCCTGGCGCGCGGCGGAAGGATCAACGGCGCCGACCGCGTCATGTTTTGGATCTCGAAACACTACCTCGCTCTCCTCAATTTTGCCATGCTGCTCTACTTCGGCCTGCCCATCCTCGCGCCGGTGTTGATGAACGCCGGCGCGACCGCTCCCGCGAGGGTGATCTACACCGTCTATAAACCGCTTTGTCATCAATTTGGTTTTCGATCGTTCTTCCTGTTTGGCGAACAGTCGTTTTATCCGCTGAGCGAGGCGGGCATTCGCGGCGCGACCACCTTCGAGGAAGCGACCGGTATCTCAGGGCTGGAGAATCCCGCCAGTTACTCCCGCGTGGAGGCGCGGAACTTCCTGGGGAACGAAACCCTGGGCTACAAGATGGCGCTCTGCGAAAGGGACATGGCGATCTACGCCTCCATCTTTTTGTTCGGCGCCCTCTATGCCCTCTCCGGGCGCCGCGTGAAATCCCTGAACTGGATGTTGTGGATCGTGATCGGCTTGGGTCCCGTCGGGCTGGATGGGTTCTCGCAGTTGTTCAGCCAGATGGAATGGTCGTGGCTGGCGCAGGTTCTTCCCTATCGCGAAAGCACTCCGCTTCTGCGCGTGCTGACCGGCGGACTGTTCGGTTTTGCCACTGCCTGGTTTGCCTATCCATCCATCGAAGAATCCATGTCCGAGACGCGGCAGTTCTTCGTCAAAAAGTTCGCCTCGCTCCAGGCGTAATGCAAGACCCGCCCTGACTGCCGAAGCAGCGCCGCAAGATTTATCCTGCCATTGCGGCGCTGAGTAACTACGATCGGCTGATAACCCTCCATGCCCTTTACCCAACACAACGGACTTCGTTACTTTCAATTCGATTCGCTGGACGTGCGCCACGCCGTCTTCACGCGTTACGGAGGCGTCAGCCCGGAGCCGTGGGCATCCCTCAACGTGGGCGGAACGGTGGGAGACGCCATCGAACGCGTCCGCAGCAACCGCCTGCTCTCCTTCGAAGCGCTGGGATGCGACCCTAACTCCATCTTCGACGTATGGCAGGTTCACAGCGCGGACGTTATCTGCGCGGACGCGCCGCGCCATTTCGACGAGCCATACCAAAAAGCCGACATCCTCCTGACCGACAACCCCCGCGTGACCCTGTTCATGCGCTTTGCCGATTGCGTCCCCATCCTCGCGCACGACCCGGTCAATGGCGTCGTCGGCGTCGCGCACGCCGGCTGGATGGGAACGGTGCGCGACGTGGCGGGCGCGATGCTCGACGCGATGCGCGCAAGATACGGCGTTGATCCGGGGGACGTGATCGCCTGCATCGGTCCCTCCATCGGGCCCGATCATTACGAGGTGGGGGAGGACGTCGTCGCGCAGGTCGGGCAATCGTTCGGAAACGATTCCGATTTGATGCTCCCTCGACAAAACGGAAGGATTCACTTCGACTTGTGGAAGGCGAATCGATACCTTCTCGGACGCGCCGGCGTGGACCGAATCGAACTTGCCGCCATTTGCACCGCCTGTCACACCGACGATTGGTTCTCGCACCGCGCCGAAAAGGGAAGGACGGGCCGCTTCGGCGCGTTGATCTCATTACTACCGCGCTGAACGGAGACGCCGGTCGAGTAGCGGCGACTTTGTGTGCGACTTTGTAAGGCGACTTTCAAGTCGCACACAAGGTCGCGTTACGATTTCGCGGTCATACCCGTTCGAAAAATTCGGGGCGGTTATAATACCCTCATGCCCGACCTGGTTTCATCCATACGCGAAAAATACCAATTCACCCTCGACCAAATCGCCTCCGCCGCGCGCAAAAGCGGACGCGCCCCGGAAGAGGTCCGCCTCGTCGTCGTCACCAAATCCCAGCCTTTGGAAATCGTCCAAGCCGCCATCGAAGCCGGTGTCCGCATCCTGGGGGAAAATTATCCCGAGGAAGGTGTCACGAAAATTCAATCCTTGCCTCCTCAAAGTGGTGTAGAATGGCACATGATCGGTCACGTGCAAAGCCGCAAGGCGCGTCTCGTGGCTGAACATTTCGAACTTTTACACTCGCTCGATAGCCTGAAACTCGCCCGTCGCCTCGACCGCTTGGCTGCGGAACGAAACCGCGCCCTTCCCGTACTGCTGGAATTCAACGTGGGCGGCGAGGAAAGCAAATCGGGTTGGGATGCCTCGGACGACGCGCGTTGGGATGCGCTCCTTCCCGAGGTCGAATCCATTTTGGGATTGCCCAGCCTGCGCGTGCGCGGCTTGATGACCATGCCCCCGCTGGAAACCGACCCTGAAGACTCGCGCCGCTTCTTTCTGCGCCTGAGGCTGTTACGCGACCGCCTGGCTTTGATCTTCCCCCGGGCGGATTGGCGCGAACTCTCGATGGGCACCAGCGCGGATTACACGGTGGCGGTGGAGGAGGGCGCGACCCTCGTCAGGGTGGGAACGGCTATCGTCGGCGCGCGCAGATCGAAGTCGGAGGTAGAAGCGTTGTGATCTTCCTTGCGCAACTCATCAGCATATTCGCCAACATCTACGTGTGGATCGTGATCGCGTCCATCCTCCTGTCCTATTTCATGGACCCGTATCATCCGGTGCGGCGGGGCGTTGATAACCTTGTGAGACCCCTGCTCGATCCCATCCGCAGGGTGGTGCCGCCTGTGGGAATGATAGATTTCAGCCCCCTCGTTTTGATCATCCTGATCCAGGTCGTAGCCAATCTGCTCGTCCGTTTCCTGTATGCCATTTCCTGAGGTGAACAATGACCGACCGAAAATTCAAACTCCACAATGGACAAAGAGGTTCCGCCCTTGCCGTCCGCGTGACGCCACGCGCCAGCCGCAATGAGATCGTCGAAATCCTCGACGACGGAACGATCAAGGTGCGCCTTTCCGCCCCGCCGGTGGATAACGAGGCGAACAACGCCCTGATCGAATTTCTTTCCGACATCCTCGGCGTGCCGAAATCCAAACTGGACATCGTCGCCGGAAACGCCGGGCGCGATAAACTCATCTCGATCCTCGACATGGACGTGGACACCGTCCACCAGCGCATCCTCGCGCACCTCGGGTGACCTGAAACCGAACCCCAATTCCCGGTTCCGCGAACCGGGAATTTTTTTGCCTCTTGTGTGTGTCGTCGGTACTGCCTCAGTTCGAGCGGCTGTAGATGTTCCGATACGCGCTGTAGATTTCGTAGATGTATCGGATGTAATCGCGCGTTTCCTGAAAACGGATGATCTCCAGCAGAAGGTCGGGATCGTCGCCCGCCAATTCCTTCCAGATCAGCGCGTTGCCGGGTCCCGCGTTGTACGCCGCCAGGCTTCCGTAGATGCTTCCCCCGAGCAGGTCACGGTTCTTGTCCAGGTAATACGTCCCAAAGCGGATGCTGACATTCGGGCGGTACAGGTCGTCTTCGGTGTAAAGGGGGGGCCAGTTCAGTTCGCCGGCGATCTGCCCGCCTGTGGACGGGATGATCTGCATCAACCCGCGCGCCCCGGCCGTGGAGCGGACGAATCCCTCGAACAGGCTCTCCTGCCGGATGACGCTGAACATGAACAACGGATCGAGTCCGTAACGTTCCTCTTCGGGCAGGATCAGTTCGCGGTAATACAATCCATAACGGACGTGGTTGAAATAGGCGGGCGCGGTCAACGAGGCGGATTGGCTCTCCAGCCCGGCCAGGGTCAACACCTGCCGCGCGGCAAAGATGGCGGGACGATACAAGCCGATGTCCAGCAGGTGATTGGCAAGGCGGAAACTGTCTTCGGGGTCGAGTTGAACGGATTCACGCAGCGCCTCGAACTCGCGCCGCGCTTCGTCGTACATGCCCAGTTCCCACAATTCGGCGCCGCGGATAAAACGGGCGTCCTGGGCGAGCGCGCCGGGACCTGAAAAATCCGTTTCCGGCGGAAGATCGAACGTGAGCCGCATCCATATCTCCGCGTCCTTCCGTTCCTTTGCAAGATCAATGTCGAGATTGATCGAGGGGGACGATTCGAACGGTTCCCTTCTCAACAGGATGTCCTGGGCGCGCAGGCTGTAATAGCCGTTGGGGTCGGCGAGCTGCGCCTGCTGCCGGGACGCTTCCGCGGAGGCTCCATCGCCGAGTTGTTCCTGCGTTTTGCCCACCCACAGGTAGGCGCGGGCGCGGTCGCTTCCCTTTGTGGCAAGGATCAGGTTCCGTTGGAAGACAGCCAGCGCGGCGGCGTAATCCGCGAGACGATACCGCGCGATCCCAGCCTGGAACAACGCCTCCACCGCCTGCTCGCTGCCGGGATATTCGTTTGCGACGCGTTCCCAGATCTGCGCGGCTTCCTCCAGCCGCCCGCCGCGTTCGGTGACGCGCGCCGCGTTCATCAGAAATCCGGGCGCCGAAGCGGAGGAGGGAACCGCGGCGACGAAATCGAGGAACGTCTTCGCGCCCGCTTCATAATTCCCCTGAATCGCCCATTCGAGGAAACCTTTCTGTTCCCACGCGTCCGTCCAGCGCGGATGGGCTGGATAGGCTTTGATGAACGCATCGAAAGCGGAGATCGCATCCTCGGCGCGGTTCAGTTCGCGCAGGGTCAGCGCGCGGTAATAGGACGCCGTCCCATCGCGGGCGGGATTTTCCTTGATGTGCCTGTCCAGCGCGACCAGCGCGATGTCGTATTGCCCGGCGTAGTAATCCACGATGCCGCGGTCGAGGTCGCTGACGGGAACGCCCGCGTCCACAAGTTCGACCAGCGCCAGGTAGGAATGATACGAGAGCGGATAGTTTTCGACCGCGTGAAGGTAACGGGCGTGCGCCTCATCCCTTTGCCCGAGCTGGATGTGGGTGTTGCCCGCGAAATAATCCATTTGGGCGCGGATGTAATCGTTGGTGCTTGAGTTGAAGATCTCGTCGTAGAGGGATAACGCGCCGGCGTAATCGCCGAAGTCGAATCGGGATTGGGCGATTTTGATTCGCAGAGTCAAGCCATCGTCCAGGCGCGAAGCGTTGAGGGCGGCGGCGTAGGCGTTGATGGCATCAGTATGGTTCCCGGCTTCGCGGAGCGCGTCGCCGCGATATTCCTGTGTGTACGCGTCCAGGACGCCCGGCACGCGGGTCAGGTAGGCGTTGTAGGCGTCCGCCGATTGCTGGTACTGTCCCAGTTCGAAGTATGCCCTGCCGATCAGGAAATGAGCGCGCGCAGCGTAGGTGGATTCGGGATACTCGTCGGCCAGTCCCGTGAGCGTATCAATCGCGGTTTGATATCGTTCGTCCTCCAGTTCGGTCCGTCCCAAACCCCAAAGCGCGGCGGCTTGCACAGACCTGTCCGTCGAATCGTCGAACGCGGCGAGATATTGCTCGCGCGCCTGGTCGTACTCGCCAAGGAAAAGCGCGCGGTCGCCCGATTCGATGCGAACGACCGGGGCGGGGGTTGGAGGCGGAGTGGAGGTCGGCGGAGGCGAAGCGGTGGGGGACGGTCCCGCTGTGTGGGTGGGTGTGAGTTCCGGCTGGGAGGCGGGCATTGCCTGGCACGCGAAGAGGGCGAAGACGATCCACAGCCAGAATATTTTGTTGATTCGATTCATGCAAACCTTATAACGGATGAGATTGGCGGTGTCAATGGACGTTATCCCGGATGCAGGGGACAAAGCCGTCTTTTGGTTAACGGGCGCGAAGCGTTCGCGGTTCCCGGCGCGTCCGTTTTCGATTTGGAAAGCCTAACAAGGTTGTAAACGACCCGCCGTTTGGGGGGCTTGTGTTTTTCCGGGGGAAGGGTAAAATATGAATAATCTCCGGGGACGGTCCCTGGAAAGGCACAACACCATTATTCAGAAAGGAATTACCATCATGTTGTTTGCACCCAAGGAAAAAGGTCAGGGCCTCGTCGAGTACGCGATCATCCTCGCGCTCGTCGCCATCGTTGTGATTGCCGTCATGCGTCTGCTCGGACCCAAGATCGGCAACACATTCAGCTCGATCAACAACTCCCTGAACGTGTAATAACGTCAGGCAACAAAAAGCCCCGTCGTGAGACGGGGCTTTTTGTTATGAAGCCGCGCGGGCTTATGACCCTTCGTATTTGAACGAGACCTTGACCTTGGCGCGGTAGGCGGTCACTTTGCCGTCTTCAATGACCATGTCCAGTTCGACGACCTCGGCGACGCGCAGGTCCCGCAGGGATTGCGCGGCGCGCTCCACAGCCGCCGCCGCAGCCTTCTCCCAGGATTCTGCGCTCGTGCCGACCAGTTCGATGATTTTGTAAACGCTGTCTGCCATTTTTCTCTCCTTTTCCGGGTTGATTGGAACCGATGACACTACTATACAATATTTTCCACCGGGATACAACTCCGGTCGGGAACACGATTAAGCCTGTTGTAATTGGGGATTTTATATGCAATAATGGGAAAAGTTTATCCTCGCCAAGGAGTATCGCATGAACGAACAAATGAACGCCCCCATGTCGTCTCAACCCGCTCCAACTGCCGGCGCCGGGACCGAGAAAATCATGGCTATTGTTTCCCTGGTCGCTGGGGTGATAAGCCTGTGCGGTTTGTTCATCCCGATCATCGGGATTCCCCTGGGTTTGATCGGGATCGTATTGGGTTTCTTTGGGAGAAGAGACGCCGAATGGAAAACCTATGCCACAGTCGGCATGGCGCTTTCGGCGGTCGGCATCTTGTTGTCGTGTGTTCCAATAGGACTCATATCGGTCATGCGATTGTTGGGCCCAAAAATTGGGAACACTTTCAGTTCCATCAGTTCCTCCCTGCCGTAGCGTCAACCGAATCTGGCTCTCACATCCACGGCGACCGCGCCTTTCTCCAGCACGCGCAGCGGGTTGATCTCGATCTCTTCGACGGAGTTGATTTCGATGGCGAGGCGCGATAACTTGATGAGGACGTCGGCCGCCGCCGCCTCGTCCGCCGGAGGGATGCTGCGAAAGCCCTTGAGTTTTTTCCCCGCCCAGGTCTTACGCATCATGGACTCCGCCTCGACCTGATTCAACGGAGCCAGGGCAAACGCCACATCCCGGAGCCCTTCCACCTCCACGCCGCCCGAGCCGAACATCATCAACGCTCCGAACTGCGGATCGCGCGTCATGCCGACGATGACCTCCTGTCCCTGCGGCATCCGTCGTTGGACGTAAACGCCCTCGATACGCGCCCCGGGTCTCGCGATTTTGACGCGTTCCATGATCTGTGCGCAGCCCTGTCGAAGCGATTCGATATCCGTTATGTCCAGCAGGACGCCGCCAACGTCCGATTTGTGGGGAATGTCGGGCGAGGCGATTTTCAACACGACGGGAAATCCAAGATCGTTTGCAATTGCGGCTGCTTCATCAACCGACCGCGCGAGTTTGATCGGTGCGGTTGGGATTCCATAAACCGCGAGAAGTTCTTCGAGATTAGCCGCCGGGACAACAGGACGCGAGGTTTTCAATTCTTCGCGACTCTGTATTTCAGCAGCCAGGAATTCGGCGCGGCGCGCCAGCGCCCCAAACGCAGACGCGGCGCGTTCGGGGAAGGGATACGTCACGACGTTGGCGCGTTGGAATTTTTCCGCGGCGCGTTCGGTGAGCGTGGAACCCATCAACGCGACGATGACGGGTTTATCCGAGGCGTGGATGATGGGGATCAACGCCTCGGCGACGGACTCGGCGGTAAACATCGGCGGCGGAGGCAGGATGACCAGCGCGCCGTCCACGTTGAAGTCGGCGAGCAGGACCTTCAGGCAAGCCGCGTACGTTTCGGGCGAGGCGGAAGCGAGCATATCCACCGGGTTATGAAGGCTCGCCGCGGGCGGAAGAATGGCGGTTAACTCTTTCAGCGTGGATTCGGTCAATTGGGCAAGGCGCAAGCCGTTCGTTTCGAGCGAATCGGCGGCGATGACGCCAGGTCCTCCCGCGTTCGTGAGGATCGCTATCCCATGATGTACTCTGGTGGTCGAGTAGCGGGCGTATGTTGCGAACGTATCGAGACCACGCGGCAGGGGGCAATCCGCCAATGCCTCCGCCCAGTCGAACATCTGCTCGGAGGTCTCGGCGCGCAAGATGCCCGCCTTCTCGAAAGCCGCCTCGAAAGCGGATTCGGAGCCAGCCAGCGCGCCCGTATGCGACGCGGCAGCTTTTTTCCCGGCCTCGAAGCGACCGACCTTGAGGGCAATGACAGGCTTTCGGCGCGTCACTGCGCGGGCGGTCTCGATGAAGCGGCGACCATCCGCCACGCTTTCGAGATATAGCACGATGACTTTTGTGTGTTCATCGGAGGCGACCTCGGGCAGCGCGTCGGTTTCGTTGACGTCAGCCTGGTTGCCGAGACTGACGATTCGCGAAAAGCCGAATCCCTGACTCCGCGCCCAGTCAATGATCGCCGCGCAGAACGCCCCCGAATGCGAGACAAAACCGATGTTCCCCGCGGCGGGCATGGGAGGTTGAATGAAGGTTGTGTCGAGCGGAAGGTGCGTGTCAATGACGCCGATGCAGTTGGGTCCGATCAAACGGATGCCATGCCGACGCGCGGCTTCGAGGCACTGGCGCTCGAGCGCCGCGCCTTCCTCGCCCGCCTCGCGAAATCCCGACGAGACGACGATCGCGGCTTTGATCCCGCGTTCGCCGCACGCTTCGACGACCTCCGCAGTCGCGTTTGGCGGAACGATGAGAATGGCAAGGTCAACGGGATCGGGAACCTGATTCAAATTCGTGTGGATCGGACGCCCGAACAGTTCGCCCGCGTTCTGACTGACGAAATGGATGGCACCCCGATACCCGCTTTGAATGAGGTTGCGCGCCACGCCATAGCCGAGTTTTTCCGGCGAGGTGGACGCGCCGACGACCACGACGCCTTTGGGTCGGAAGAAGAGGAGGAGGGGGGAGTTCATGTGAGGATTAAACCACAGATAACATTGGAAGGACAATGTGGGAGGTCGCAAAATCGTGATCTTATAAGCCGGGCTACCTTGGAGCCGGTAGTATATGCTTTATCCCTCTTTACTCGACTCATCCTTTTCTTCAACCTCTACCAACTTCCCGTTCTCCAATTCCCCGATCCTCCTCGCGCCGCACGCAAACATCGTCACCTCGATCTGCCGCTTCGTCAGCTTTATCATCTCAACCGCTTTCTCCGTCGAAACCGCCGCGGCTTTGAGAAATGGACCTGCCATGCCGCCGAGGGTTGCGCCGAGGGCGATGCACTTGGCGATGTCGAGCCCGTCTTTGAGTCCGCCGCTGGCGAAGATCATCATTTCAGGAGCGACACGCTTCACATTCAAAATCGAATCTGCTGTCGGAATTCCCCAGCCGACGAACGTCGCGGCGAGTTGACGGGTGAAGTCATCGGGGGCGCGGTGCATTTCCACTTGCGACCAGGACGTCCCGCCTGCGCCTGCCACATCTATCGCGGACACTCCGCAAGCGACGAGCGACCTGGCTGTCGTTTCCGAAATACCCCAGCCGACTTCTTTTGCAATGACCGGTACTTCAATTCCCTTGCATACTTCTTCGATCTTTTTGGCGAGGCCGGCGAAGTTTGTGTCGCCTCCATCCTGTACCGCCTCTTGCAATGGATTTAGATGGAGGATGAGCGCGTCTGCCTGGATCATGTCCACGGCGCGGCGGCAGTGGTCGAGAGTGTAGCCGTAATTGAGTTGGACCGCTCCAAGATTGGCGAATAACAAAATATCGGGCGCGACTCGGCGGACTTGAAACGTTCTGGCTTGTTCAGGGTTTTCGATCGCGGCGCGTTGACTGCCGACTCCCATCGCGACGCCCATCTCCTGCGCGGCTTCGGCGAGGCGCAGGTTGAGGGTCTCGGCTTCGGCTGTCCCGCCGGTCATGGAACTGATCAGGATGGGAGCGGTTAATCGTTTGCCGAACAGGCTCAGGGTCGTGTCGAGGCGGTCCAAATCCAGTTCGGGTAAAGCCTCGTGAATAAAGCGATGGTTCTCGAGCCCGGTCGTCAGCGCGGAGCGGACGTCCTGCTCCAAGTTGATCTTAATGTGGTCGGCTTTCCGCCGGTCTATCCTGGATTGAATAGAGCGGGTGTCCTTCTCGCTCGTATCGAAGTCGGGCGAAACTTTTGACATGGGGTAGTGTTCCTGTGTGTGGAGTAAATACCTGGCTTGACACGGTTACTCGACCGGGTACAATTGCCACGAAAATCTATAAGGAGGCTGTCATGTCTGACACATATAACGAAGTAAAGGCGATCATCAAGGACCTGCTCGGCGCGGACGAGGCGAAGATCACGCCCGAAGCCCGCTTCCGCGAGGACCTTGAGGCTGATTCTCTCGACCTGGTTGAACTCATCATGGCTTTTGAAGATAAGTTCGGGGCTGAGATTTCGGACGACGACGCCCAGAAGATCGCAACCGTGGGCGACGCCGTCGCCTACATCGACGCGCACAAGTAATTTGTTTCTGCGATTATAACCGTAGAGCCGTCCCAACGAGGACGGCTCTATGTGTTTAACATTCTATGTCATTGCGAGCGAAGCGAAGCAATCCCCAACAGCGTAGGAGATTGCTTCGGGCGGAAGTTCACCGCCCTCGCAAAGACATTACTTGAGAAGCGACGGGATCTCCTCCGGGTGTTTAGCCACTTTCACGCCTGCGGCTTCGAGCGCCTTGATCTTGTCCGCCGCGCTGCCGGCGCTGCCTTCGATGATCGCGCCGGCGTGACCCATGCGTTTGCCGGGCGGCGCGGTCTGACCGGCAATGAACGAAACGACCGGCTTGGTCATATTCGCGGCGATGTATTCGGCGGCTTTGTCCTCGTCCGTGCCGCCGATCTCGCCGATCAATACCACCTTTTCGGTCAGCGGATCGTGTTCGAACATTTCGAGGACGTCAATGAAGTTGGTGCCGTTGATCGGGTCGCCGCCGATGCCCACGCAGGTGGAGGCGCCCATGCCGACCAGTTTCAACGCGTATAACACTTCATAGGTCAACGTGCCGGAGCGCGACACCACGCCCACGTTGCCGGGGATGGCGATGTCGCCGGGGATGATGCCGACCTTGCTTTCGCCGGGCGTCAACAAGCCGGGGCAGTTCGGTCCAACGAGACGGACGTTCTTCTGGTCAATGTAATTGCGGACGCGCATCATATCCTGGACGGGAACGCCTTCCGTGATGCACACGATCAAAGGGATGCCGGCGTCCGCGGCTTCGAACATCGCATCGGGAGCGAAGCGCGCAGGGACAAAGATGACCGAGCAGTTCGCACCGGTCGCTTCGACCGCGAGTTTGACCGAATCGAATACGGGGACTTTCCCATCGAGGACCCATTCGCCGCCTTTGCCGGGCGTCACGCCCGCGACGACGTTGGTGCCATAAGCGACCATTTGAGTTGTATGAAAAAGCCCTTCGTTACCGGTAATGCCCTGTACGAGAAGATGGGTGTCTTTGTTGATTAAGATGCTCATTGATGTTTTCTCCACATTCATGTCATTGCGAGAGCGGTGATCGTCTGCTCGAAGCAATCTCCGTATTATGAGGGGATTGCTTCGTCGTCGCTCCGCTCCTCCTCGCAATGACATAAATGAATTTATCCCTTTGCTGCGGCGACTGCCTTCTTTGCGGCATCTGCAAGCGTCTCTGCCGTGATCATGTTTGCGTTCTCGAGCAGGCGGCGTCCCTCCTCCGCGTTCGTCCCGACAAGACGGACAACCATAGGCACGTTCGGTTTGACCTCATCCATCGCGGTGAGGATGCCGCGCGCCACCTCGTCGCAGCGCGTGATGCCGCCGAAGATGTTGAACAGCACCGCCTTCACGTTCGGGTCCGAAAGGATGATACGCATCGCCGCCGCCACCTTGTCTGCGCCAGCGCCGCCGCCGATATCCAGAAAGTTGGCTGGCTCGCCTCCGAACAACTTGACGATGTCCATGCTGGTCATCGCCAGTCCCGCGCCGTTGACCATGCAGCCGATGTCCCCGTCCAGTTTGATAAAGGAAAGCCCGTATCGCCGCGCTTCTGTTTCGGCGGGCGCTTCCTCGTCCACGTCGCGGATCTCCGCCAGGTCGGGATGGCGGAACAACGAGTTATCGTCAATCAGCATCTTGCCGTCCAGCGCGACCAGTTTATTGTCCTTCGTAATCACAAGCGGATTGATCTCCGCCAGTTCCGCGTCGCTTTCCTTGTAAGCCTGCCATAATCCGGATGCGATCCTGCTGAAGTCGCGCCACAGTTCGCGCGGCAGGTCAATGGAGGCGGCAATGTCGCGTGACTGGTAGTCGCGCAGCCCGAGCAGCGGGTCAATGTGAACCTTGATGATCTTTTCGGGGGTCGTCGCGGCGACCTCTTCGATGTCCACGCCGCCTGCCGCGGAAGCGATCATCACCGGCTTCTTCGCGGCGCGGTCGTTCGTGATCGAGAAATAGATTTCATGTTCGATCGCCGCCGCTTCGTCCACCAGCACCTTGCGGACGGGCAATCCCTTGATCTCCATCGCCAGGATCTGCTGCGCGAGTTCCGCGGCTTCGTCCGCGTTCCTGGCGACCTTCACGCCGCCCGCCTTGCCGCGTCCGCCCACCAGCACCTGCGATTTAATGACAACGCGGCCACCCAGTTCTTCAGCGATCTGTTTCGCTTCGTCTGCGGTAGCCGCCACCCGTCCCTTTGGGATGGGGATTCCGTACTTTGCAAAGATTGTTTTTGATTGATATTCGTGAAGTTTCATGGTCTTCCCTTGTTTGGATTTCAAAAGCACGGGCATTATACCACCCGGTATTTTATGTAAGCGACACATCCCGATGGATGACGCGCGTGCGCGGTTCGACCATCGCTCTTTAAAAATAGGCGGCAGTCACTTTCGCGAAGCGAGTGACTGCCGCCCGATTCTACCTTCCTGTTGCCATTTCGAACGAAAGCGAGGAATCCGGTGATTACCCACATCTCGCGCGTCGTGGGTAATCACCTAAAGAGAAATCCATTGTCAGGCGCGGCGCAGATTTCTCCTCGTTTCGCTCGTCGAAATGGCAAGGTCGGAAAACACTATTTGTGCAAATTCGGCGCGGCGATGAACGACAATCCGTTCTCCGTCAGCGCGCACGCGGTGTTGTTCGCCGCCGCGACCTTCTCCATGAAGTTCCTCTTGAGCGCGTCCCAGTCGCCGCTTTCGATGACTTCCTTCTTCTCACGGAAGTAATCGAGGATATCAGAAGGGTGGGGGAGCGATTGTTCCACTTCGGGATCGCCGCCTTCGTGCTTCGCGGCGATGTTGGCAACATGATCCGCCAACTGCACCAGCTCACGCGTCCTGTCGTATGGTTGTTTGACGATGGACTTCCACGTCTCGACGATGTGATGCTCGAAACGGATGACGTTCTCGAAGCCGAGTCCCTTGCGGAATTGGGCGGTCAGTTCCATGGTCTCGTTGTTGACCGAGTTCGACCAGTTGAATCCGATCAACGGCGAGGTCCCATCGTCACGGCTGAACAGTTTCGCGGCGAGCATGATCCAGAAGGCGTGATATGGATTGTCGCTCCCGAAGAACACGCTGATCTTGAACTCGTTGTCAATGCCGAGTTTGTAGAGCAGGAAGGCAAGCAGGATCGTCCCCGCGTTGAAGTTCAATACGGACTTCACGCCATAATTCGTGTAGTAGTAAAGGCTCTCGTCCAGCCATTGCAGGGCGTGTTCGTTCGGTTGACCGATCCCGCCGAAATACCCGGTGATGGTTTCGGGTCCGTTCAGATGCGGGTTCGATCCATCCGTGCCTTTGGTATCGAGCGTTTCCACGTACGACGCGCCGAAGATCTGCATCGCCGCCGCGATGGCGGGCAGGTCGCCGTCGGCTTCCTGTTCCTTCATCTTGCGGACCTTGATGAAGCGTCCCGGCACGAGGGTCTGGTTTGCAATTGCGTACTCGGTCATTTCGCGGACCCAGGGGAAATATTGCAGGGCGGAGACTTCCAACGTGACCGCGAATTCATCTGCAAACTTCAAGGACTTTGCCCTCTCGCCCAGGACCTTATACCTGTAATCCTCAACGGTAATGAACTTCTTTGCGTCGCGTTGCTCCTTCAGCCAGTCCAGATCCCTGACGTATTCAGGAGCCCGCTCGATCACCTTTGCATACAGGTTTTCCAGTTTGCGCGCTTCCGCCGCCTTCCTGTTGATCTCTTCGGGCGTGCCATATTTGGCGACCACATCCAGGAACGCGTTGATGATCTTCGATTCCGGGTCTAGCAGCACCTCGTTGATCGCGTCGAGCCTGGAGTGTCGTATTTCGAGTAATTGTCGCAGATTGTCTGTCATTGTATGTTCCTTTCGGGGAGCGGAAGTATACAGGTACACACATATACATCCAACCTGTTTGCCTGTGTACTTGTCTACTTGTGTACTTGTCTACCTACTCCAACATCTTCACCAACTCCTCATACTCCTCATCCTTCATCCCAAACCAGTTCTCCTCCTGCGGGAATTTCTTCGCGATGACCTCGTCGTGGTACGCCTTCAAGCCGTTGAGGATCACTTCTCCCGCATTCCCGAAGACCTTCGCCATCTTCGGTTTGAATCTTGGGTACAAACCGAACATGTCGTGGTAGATCAGCAACTGTCCGTGCGCGTCGGGCCCCGAACCGAGACTCATGATGATGCAATTCTCCGCGCGTTCGGTGATGAGTTTGCACACTCTATCGGGGACCATCTCGAGCAGGATCATGAACGCGCCCGCCTGCTCCAGCGCCTTGGCGTCGTCAATGATCTTCTTCGCCAGCGCCGCGTCCCTGCCCTGGACTTTGAACCCGCCCAAAGCGGAGACCGATTGAGGCGTCAGACCGAGGTGTCCGATGGCCGGGATTCCAGAATCAACTATCCCCTTGATCCGATCCGCCATTGCCGCGCCTCCCTCCAGTTTGATGGCGTCGCATCCCGCTTCCGCCATGAAGCGTCCCGCGTTGCGTATCGCGGTCTCCACGGAAGGCTGATAAGTCATGTACGGCATGTCCCCGATCACGAAGGCGGTCGGCGCGCCGCGTCTCACAGCCTGCGAGTGCCGGATCATGTCGTCCATCGTGACGGGCAAAGTGGACTCATAACCGAGCATCGTCATGCCGAGGCTGTCGCCGACCAGGATCATCTCGATACCCGCCTGTTCCTGCAAGTAGGCGGTGGGGTAGTCGTAACAGGTCAGCCAGGTGATCGGCTCGCCATCCGCCGCCTTTTTGAAAAGATACGGCAGTGTGATCTTCTTTCGTTCGGTCATACTTCCTCCTTTGTAGTGTGGATATTCACAGTATAGATTGAATTTGTCGGCAAAACAATTGACAAAAATCACCTAGATTTCATGGTATCCTCGCCTCCCGTTATGAAACACCTGCTCCGAATACGCATCTTTCTCAAACCCTATTTCTGGCAGATACTGGCTTCGCTGCTCATGCTGTTGTCCATCACGGGACTCAGCCTCGTCGTGCCGGGCATCATCCGCTCTGTGATAGACGATGGGCTGGCGCGCGGCGAGACCGCGTACCTCGTCCGCTCTGCGCTTCTTCTCCTCGGACTTGGGCTTGGTTCCGCCGTCCTGAACCTGGGCAATCGCTATTTGTCTGAGTGGATCGCCGTGCGGGTCGGCTACGACCTGCGGAACCGCATGTACGACCACATCCAGCGCCTGCCGTTCGCTTATCACGACCACGTCCAAAGCGGACAGTTGATCTCGCGCTGCATCGAGGACGTGCGTTCCATCGAGCGTTTTGCCGGAGGCGCGGTCGTGGATCTGGTCCGATTCGTCATCCTCTCGGTCGGCATCCTCTGGATCATGCTCGCCGATAACGCCCGGCTGGCGATCATTGCGTTACTGCCAATCATTCCGCTTGCCTTGATGACCTCCAGTTTCGGGACGAAGATCGGCAGGTTGTTCTTTAACGTGGACCAGGCGATCGGCGAGGTCTCGAACCGCCTGCAGGAGAACGTGGTCGGCGTGCAGGTGGTGCGCGCCTTTGCCCGCGAAGATTACGAGATCAAACGCTTTGGCTCGGCGAACAGGGAAGTATTCAAAACCTGGGTGCACGTCATTGATGAATGGTCGAAGATCATGCCCACCACAAACTGGCTGATCGCGGTCAGTACCATTCTCATCCTTTGGTTCGGCGGGCAGATGGTCATGGACGGCGCGTTGACCGTCGGCTCGATCGTCGCGTTCAATGCCTACGTGCTGATGATGGCGGAACCAGCCCAGCAGTTGACCGGACTCGTCAACGCGGGAGGCGAAGCGGCGGCGGGAGCGCAGCGCGTGTTCGAAGTGCTGGATACGCATCCTGAAATCCGCTCGCCAAAGGACGCAATCAAACTTGCAGCCCTGCGCGGTGAAGTGGAATTTCGCAATGTGAACTTGAAATATCACAATGAGAGGACAGCCTCCCTGGAAAACATCAACGTTCGGGTGAAGCCGAATCAACTCATTGCCCTGATCGGTCCGACCGGTTCGGGCAAGACCTCTTTTGTGAATCTCATCCCGCGTTTCTACGATGCGACCGAAGGCGAGGTCTGCGTGGATGGATATGATGTCCGCAACGTGGATCTGATCATATTGCGCAGGCAGATCGGCATCGTCTTGCAGACTTCGCTTTTGTTTTCCGATACGATCAAAGCCAACATTGCTTATGGCCGTCCCGACGCCACGATGGAGGCGATCATCGCCGCCGCCAAAGCCGCCCAGGCGCATGAGTTCATCACGGGCTTTCCGAACGGTTACGATACGATTGTGGGTGAACGCGGCGTGACGCTCTCCGGCGGGCAGCGCCAGCGCGTGGCGATTGCGCGCGCCTTGTTGATGGATCCGCGCATCCTGATCCTCGATGACTCCACTTCGTCGGTGGATACACAAACGGAAAAACTCATCCAGGCCGCATTGGATAATCTCATGGAAGGACGCACAACTTTCGTTATTGCGCATCGCCTTTCCACGGTTCGCCGCGCTGATTTGATATTGGTCATGGACAAGGGCCGCATCGTCGAACGCGGCACACACGAGGAATTGCTCAAACTTGGTGGTCTGTATACCGAAATCCACGATCTGCAACTGGTGGATCACGTAAAGTTTGCAGAAGAAATGGAGGAGTTGCAACCACTCGAAGAAACCAAACCTGGCGAGGATGCACACGCACTTTCTTGATCAACCGCCAAGCCCGTTTTGAATCTTTTCAGCCACGGATTTCACGAATTAGCGCGAATTTTTTAAAATCAGTGAAAATCCGTGTAATCTGTGGCAAAAAAATTCTTGCGCATTAAGTCTTTTTTTCTTCGCGTTCTTCGCGGTGAATAAGACCTGATACCTGATACTTGAAACCTGAAACCATGACCAAAATCATCCCTCTACAAACTGGACGGAAAAGCCATCCGTTACGAGGTATGCAAGGATGATCGAGATCGCGGCGGGCGTCCCTGTGAAGTGGATCGGGGTGGGGCCGGAGAGGGAAGCGACGATCAGGAGGTAAACAGGTATAATTCGCGCAGAAAAGCGAGGCATTATGCAACGCACGTATTACACAAAAACAACCGTCACCAAAAAAGGTAATATCTCCATCAAAGGGCTGCCTTTCAAACCAGGGCAGACGGTGGAGGTAGTTGTGCGTAAGAAGAAAAAATCCGCGCACAAATACCCCCTGCGCGGGAAACCCGTCATTTATCGCGAACCCTTTAAGGGTGTTGCCGAAAATGATTGGGAAGCGCTGACATGATCGTTCTCGATACTCATGTCTGGGTTTGGTGGGTACATGGCGACGAGCAACTCGCGGAAAACCAAGTCAGGGCGATCCAATCAAACGAAGACGATATAATCGGCGTCAGCGCAATTTCCTGCTGGGAAGTGGCAAAGCTTGTTGAACGGGGAAGATTGGAACTTTCCACGCCCGTGGAAAAATGGATCGAACAGGCATTGGGGTATCCGGGGATACGTTTGTTGGAACTTTCCCCGGAAATTTCGATAGAATCCACACGCCTGCCTGGTGAATTCCATCGTGACCCCGCAGATCAGATCATTGTGGCTACCGCAAGAATTTACGACTGCCCGCTCGTAACGTCGGACGGGCGTATTATTGAGTATCCTTTCGTAAAGACGATCCACTAACCCCACGGAGATCTATCGGAGGCGCAAATGAACTTCATCCTTTGGATCCTCTTCGGCGCGCTGGCGGGCTGGTTTGCCAGCGTCATCACCGGCAAAAACCGCAAGATGGGCGCGGTCGCCAACATCGTGATCGGCATCTTCGGCGCGTTCGTTGGCGCGGGGATCATGAACACGCTCGGCATCCCGGTGCCGCAGGGATTCAGCCTCACCGGCTTTTTGGTCGCGGTGGGAGGCGCGGTCGCGTTGATCGTCGCCACGGGATTGATTCGTTGAGAGGCACATGCCCAAACTTCTGATCCTATCCCGCGAAACAGACGAATACCAAAAACTCATCCAGCAAGCCGGTCTGCCGGACCTGGAAATTGTCGCGGAGTTCCCGGAATGCGACGTCGTCCTCGGCGAACCGCGCATCATACGGGAACGTCTTCCGCAACTGCCGAACGTGAAATGGATCCAGTCCATGTACGCGGGCGTCGAGGCATTGATGGATCCCTCCCTGCGCCGCGACTACGTCCTCACCAACGCGCGCGGCGTCTTCGGCGAACTGATGTCCGAGTACGTGTTCGGATACATGTTGGCGCACGAGAAGAAAATCTTCGAGCGGTTCAAAGCGCAGCAGGCGAAGAATTGGGACCGGTTCGAATCAGGTTTGTTGCGCGGCAAAACGCTGGGCTTGCTGGGCGTGGGTTCGATTGGCGCGCATCTGGCAGGGACGGCAAAACACTTCGGGATGACCGTCTGGGGATATACGCGGGGAAGTGAGAGGAGCAAACAAGTAGACAGGTATTTTCACCCCTCACCCCAAGCCTCTCCCGGTGGGAGAGGGGGAATCATCGAATTTGCCAACGGGTTGGATTATCTCGTTGTGGTTCTTCCGCGCACAAAAGACACCGACAGAATCGTGAACGCGGATCTTCTCGATGCCCTGCCGCCTCATGCCATTCTCATCAACGTCGGGCGCGGGAACGCGGTGGACGAGTCCGCTTTGGTGGAGGCGTTGGAAGAGGGCAGGATCGCGGGAGCAGTTTTGGATGTCACGGAAAAAGAGCCGCTTCCCGAAGACCATCCGTTCTGGACGACCCCGAATCTGCTCCTGACCTTCCACACGTCCGCGATGAGTTACCCCGAAGACATCACGAGGTTATTCGTGGAGAATTACCGTCGCTACATCGAGGGCAAGCCGTTGAAATTTCGGGTTGATTTCGAGAGGGGATATTAGGACAAACAGGTGGACAGGTAGGCAGGTACACACGTAGACAGGTGAGCATGATTCCCTGTTTGCTTGTTTACTTGTGTACGTGTGTACTTATGCACTTGTGTACTTGTTTACTTTCCCAGGAGTAATTATGACCGTGACGTTCGCCGACATTCAACAAGCCGCGCGGCGCATCGAGCCTTTCGCGCATCGCACGCCCGTCATCACCAACGAAAGCCTCGATCAACGCGTGGGCGCGCAGGCGTATCTCAAATGCGAGAACATGCAGAAGGTCGGCGCGTTCAAGTTTCGCGGGGCGTGCAATGCGGTCTTTTCGTTGAGCGACGAGGAAGCAAAGCACGGAGTGGTCACACATTCGTCGGGGAATCACGCGCAGGCGCTGGCGCTGGCGGCGAGATTGCGCGGCATCCCGGCGTATATCGTCATGCCGGAGAACGCGCCCCAGGTCAAGAAGGACGCGGTCGCAGGGTATGGAGGTCGGATCACGTTCTGCGCGCCAACGCTCGAGGCGAGGGAAGGCACAATGGAGAGGATCAGGCTCGATACGCGCGCGACCGTCGTTCATCCCTACAACGACGAACGCGTCATCGCGGGACAGGGAACTGCCGCGCTCGAACTGCTTGATACAATCCCGGACCTGGACGCCGTCATCGCGCCCGTCGGCGGAGGCGGGTTGTTGAGCGGAACGTCCATCGCGGCAAAGGGACTCAAGCCCGGCGTCCGCGTCATCGCGGGCGAACCCGAATTGGCGGACGACGCGTATCGCTCGATGCAGGAGGGAAGGATCGTTCCGTCGCTCGACCCCAAAACGATCGCGGATGGCTTGCTCACTTCGCTCGGCACGCTGACCTTCCCCATCCTCCGGGAACGCGTCGAACAAATCGTCACGGTCAGCGAACAGGGCATCATCGAAGCGATGAAATTCGTATGGGAGCGCGCCAAGATCGTGATCGAACCGTCGGCGGCAGTGGCGGTCGCGGTGTTGTGGGAGGGGAGGATGGATTTGACGGGCTTGAAGGTCGGCGTTATCCTCAGCGGCGGTAACGTGGATTTGAACAAACTGCCCTGGCAATCCTGACCGGAGGTGACGATATGGACGACGAATCGCCCATCGAGGAAAGACTCCCCTATCCCACCCAGCCCATGTATTTCCCCGATGGAACGTGGGTGGATGAATTCATCATACCGGAGGAAGACAAGGAGATCGTCCTCGAACAGTTGTATCCCTTTTCGCCCATCCCGAAACTGACGGACGTGATGTACGACCTCCACGCCGACAAGACCTTCGTCGTCGGGGAATTCCGCGTGACGTGGGAGCACGGGATGAATTATCTCGTCAGCCCGTACTACCCCGAAAGCGGCGGAACGGTCATTGACTGGATGGACGAAAACTCGTGGGCGGACGACGAATACGACGAGGAGGATTTCGACGGCGAGGACTTCGACCTGACGGAATTCGACGATGACGACGATATCCCATTCTAATTTTTTTCAACGGAAACCAACATGAGCAAACGAGGACGGCACGCACAAAAACAATCGGACTTTTCCCGGATCGAATGGCTCCAGCATCGCACGGGGTACCCATCGCCCGAGGAGCGGGAAAGGATCATCCAACTTCGGCAGGAATTGACGCGTGAATTACTTCTGTCAATGGCAATGGGCGTCAAACCCGACAACCGGAATATTCAAGCGCTGGTCAAAAAATATACGGCGGGAGAGGTGGAGCGGGGCACAAGGACGCTTTCGGAAAACCTGAAATATCCATCCCTGTTCGCGGATGACGCAAGCAGTTATCGGGATTATCGCCTTCGTTACGCGCGTTTCGGCGCGGGGCTGGAATTTTATACAAACAGGGAATTGGAGGATTTATACGGCGAACACATCAAATCCATAAAAAACGTGGAAGATTTGCAGTCATCGTCCGAAATCGGCAGGCGCCTGCTGTTTGGCTGGCGCGATTGGGAGGACATCACGCCTCCCGCCATCCCCCTGCGTCCCGATGATTTCAACGCGCCGGCGCCCGGTTCCTACCCCGAGCCGATCAATGAGCTGCTTGAATGGGGCGACAACTTGTACAGGTCGCACAGGTTTTCAGACGAGGTGGATTTTCTGCATTGGAGAAAACACATCCCCGCGTTGACGCGCATGGCGCTCGACCCTGGTCTGCTCAACGGCTGGCCCTCGGAAAAAGCGAGTTGGGCGCCCTGGCACGCCATCCACGCGCTCGGCGCGTTAGAGGCTTGGGAGTCCGCTCCCGCGCTGGCGGAACTAGCCAACCTTGAAAACGACTGGCTCTCGGATCACCTGCCCCACGTCTGGGCGGAAATGGGCATGGAAGTCGAGCCGTCTCTCTGGATGATCCTGGAAGACAATGGCAGGTCCGCAAAACAACGCGGTCTCGCCGCGCAGGGTTTACGCATGATGGCGGAAGACAACGACATGATGGAAAACAAGGTCGCCAGAGGCTTTGTAAGATTGCTCGAAAACACGGAGACCTTCGACCCCACAGTGAACGCCTACCTTATTCATTTCTTGAGGGAGATGGACGAAGTCGAAGAGGTTTGGGAGGCGATCAAATCAGCCTTCGATGAGAAACGCGTGGACTTGAAAGTCATCACGCCCGAAGACTTCGAAGAATACGGCTACTTCGATGAATTTCCCGACGACGAAGAATTCGAGGACGAGGTTGAGGATGAATAACGTTTCAAATCAGGAGGACTTCCACGATCTCGCCGGCGCTCAAGCCTGTCGCGTCGGGAGGGATGCGCAGCAAACCTTCCGCGTTCGCCAGCGTGAAGATCAGGTTGCTTTTGCCGAAGATGGGATCGGCATCGTAATTTGCGATTGACGATTGACGATTGACGATTAACTTCACGGGCCACCAATCTTCGCGTCCCGCCTGGGACGGCAGGTTGACGGTAAGCCGCGCAAGCACAGTCGCCTCCGGTCTTGGCAGCGCGCCCAATAATTTTTCGATCACTGGAACGACGAACAAATAACCGTTCACCAACGCGCTGACGGGATTGCCGGGCAAGCCGATCACCGCCTTGCCGCTGCACACCCCAAGGATGGTCGGTTTGCCGGGTCTCGTGTTGATGCCGTGAACCAGAACGCCTGGTTCGCCCAACGAGCGGATGACGTCGGCGGTCATGTCCCTCGTGGAGGCGGACGACCCGGCTGTGATAAGGACCACGTCGCATTCGGATAACGCCTTCGCCGCCGCTTCTTTCAACGCTGGAAACTGGTCGCTGACGATCCCGTAGCGTTTTGCCGCCCCTCCGCTTTTCTCGACGAGCGCACTGAGTGTGTATGCGTTGACGTCGCGTACCTGACCCGGTCGCGGGTTCCGACCTGGGTCTATTACTTCGTCCCCGGTCGAGATCAATCCCACCTTCACCTGCCTGACCACACGAACAGACGTGATCCCCAACGCCATCAAGCCGCCGATCTCCGCCGGGCGGATGCGAGTCCCTTTGTGGAGGACGAGTTGCCCCTGCGCGACGTCTTCGCCGATGCGAATGACGTTCTCGCCCACCGCGACCGCGCGGAAGACCTCGATTTCACGCGGCAGACCTCCGAGGTCCTTAGAGACCTCGGAGGTCTGTTGTGTATATTCCAACATGACGACCGCGTCCGCGCCTTCCGGCAGCATCCCGCCGGTGTGGACCGATGCGCATTGCCCTGCCCCGATCCCGAACGCGGGCGCGTCTCCCATGGGGACTTCGCCGACGAGGGTGAGGTAGGCGGGCAGGGAATCGGATGCGCCGAACGTATCCCGCGCGCGCGCCGCGTACCCGTCCACCGTCGTCCGCTGAAAATCGGGGAGCGGATGCGGCGCGAGGACATCCTCGGCGAGGACCCGGCTCAAGGATGAGATCACGTCAATTGATTCAGAATCAGGCTTGCCCTGAGTTTGATCGAGGGGCGTCGGGTCGGGAAGATGCGAGAGGAGGAGGGCGCGGGCTTCGTCGGGGGGGAGGAGAGTCAGGAATTCGGGCATGGTGTTCGAGTCAAAAGTCGAAGGTCAAAGGTCGCAAGTTTAGCGGATCCAGAAGGTGAGGGTCAGGAAGTAGGTGGTGAGTCCAAAGACGCCGAGAGCGGTGGCGTGGAGGATCCTCCAGTTGGGGCGCAAACCGAGGGAGATGTTGCGAAGTTGGATGATTTGATAGAGGGCGAAGGGAAGCGTAATAAAGGCGGGCGCGAGCAGGGAGAGCGTGAGTCCGAAGGCGGGCATGGCGAGGAAGAAGATGTAGGCGAAGAGAACGAAGATGTGATGGAGCGGGACGACGCGTTCCCAGCCGAGGCGAGTGAGGAGGGTAACGCGCCCGAACTTTCGATCCTGCGCGAAGGACTGGAAGTTCGTCACGACAAAATAGGCGAAGGCGAGAAAGGCGAGCGGAATTGTGATCCCGAGGAAACGATGCGTGTCTCCCGCCTGAAGGACGAAGGCAATGGACGGGTTGACGTACGCGAGATGGACGGCAAGGAGGAGTTCGCCGAAGCCGCGATTGACGAGCTGAAACGGAGGGATGGAGTAGGCGAGCAGGATCGCGAGGGAAAGGGCAAGAAAGTAGAAAGCGGGACCCGGAAGTTGGTCGCTGGCGAATAACGAGTAGAAGATAAGAACAAGGCTGGCAAGCGAAGCGACGGACACGTAAAGGATGTTATTGCGAAGCGCCTGGCGTTCTCTGCGCGTTTCGTTTTCGGCGAGAGGTTCGGCGTCGAGGCGGAAGATTTCGGGGAGGAGGGACAAGGTCAATTGGGCGAGGAGGACTCCCAGAAGTCCAAGCCAGAAGGGAGCGGCGAGGAAGTTGTTGCCGAGGTAATTGGCAATGCCCGCGCCAAGTAAGTAGGTCAGCGCGGCGAGGAGGAGGTGAAGGGGGCGAAGGGATCTGAAGAAAGCAGTCATAAGTGAGCAGTGAGCAGTAATCAGTGATCAGTAATCAGTGATCAGTGAGCAGTGATCAGTGAGCAGTTATCGGTTGGCGACGAGCGGAGGAAGAGGAAAGATAATCTTCCAACCGTTGAACCGCCTGTGGGAGGTTCTTTCTTCCCAATCCAACGCGGAAGTGGTTGCCTGCGTCGTCGTACAGGGTTCCGGGCAGGAGCAGGACGCCGGCTTCACGCACAACCTTATCACAAAATTCCTCGATCTCGCCGCGCAGGAGTTTGGGAAATCCCATCGAGCCTGCTCGCGGACGGATCCATGAGAACAGATCGGAATGGCGGGCGAAGAAGTCATCCATGATCGCGAGGTTCCGTCCAATGATACCAAGATTGCGTTCGGCGAGTTCGCGCCGGTTCCGCATGGCGACTTCGGCAAGGAATTCGCTCGGGGCGGAGTTGCAGATCGTGGTGTAGTCCTTGAGCGACGCCATGCTTTCATAGATCTTTTTATTTTTCGCGGCGATCCATCCGATGCGGAGACCGGCGAGCCCGTAAGTCTTGGAGGTGACGCCCAGCGAGACGGCATGTTCGCCCATGTCGCACGCGGCGGGGAGACGCGTGGATGGATCGTATTCGGATTCCCGATAGACTTCATCGAAGAAAAGGAGCAGGTTATTCTCCCGGGCAAATCGGTTCACGGACTCGAAGTCCGCGCGGGGCATGAGGTAACCGGTCGGATTGTGGGGCGTGTTGACGACGATGATCTTCGTGCTCGGTCGGAGGAGGCGTTTTAGTTCGTCCAGATCCAACGCCCAGTTATTTTCTTCGCGCGCCAGCCAGGGACTAACGTCGCAGCCGATGCCTTTTGCGATTTCGGTCAATGATTGGTAACAAGGTGAATGGACGATGACGTGATCGCCTTGTTTGATCGTCGCGAGCATGAACAGGAAGATCGCCTCTTCCGCGCCGGTGTGAACGAGTATCTCTTCCGGCTGGATCGTTTCGTAGATTTTGGAAATCTCCCTCCGCAGGGCGGGATGTCCCTGCGATTCGGTGTATCCCAGCCAGATGTGTTGAAACTTTTCCGCCGCGCCCTCTTCCAGCGCGAGCAGGTCCGCGATGGGCATGGCTTCGCAATCGGACGAACACAACAGGTATTCGGTGTTGAACTCGTATTTCGCGAAGTAGCGTTCGAGTTCGAAGGGAGGGAGGTTCATGGTTGCCGGTTCTACCTCCCCATCGCCTTCCTCATATCGCGATAGTGAATTTGATCGTGCAGGTATAACATCTTGATCATCTCGCGCAAGGTCGTCATTCCGAGGAATGGATGCCGCCCAACTTTCTCCAGATCCGATTCGTCCAGCGACAACGTCCACGCGATGGAATCCGAGCGGACGGCTTTGAATTGTTCGAGAAGTTCCTGCGGGGTCAGGTCTTTCGTCTTTTGTTGTTGCGCGGCGTTGTAGCGGTCAATCGAAAAATCCTCGGATGAACCTTCGCCCGTTTGCCGTATGCGCTCGAAGAGCCTGACCAGCCCGCGCTCGGAAGTGACGAAGTGCGAAAGCACGTTGCGTATCGTCCACGTTTCGCCTTCGGTGTAGACCTCCGCCTGCCACTGGTCGTCGGTCAAGCCTGCGAAGAGGGCAAAGAATTTTTCGCCTTCGGATCTCAATTTGTCGGCAAGATCGTTGAGTTCGGACATGAGGCTGCTCCTGTAAACCGTGCGACGTTGGGGAACGCCGCCTACACCAATGAATAACCCCCGTCCACAATAATCGTTTGCCCGGTGACGTATTGATTGTGAATCAAAAATTCGAGGGCGGATGTGATCTCATCGGTTCGCGCGGGACGTTTGAGCGGAATCCGTCCGATCAGCCTTTCCCACTCCTCGGGGGGGACGATCTCCGATTGCAGGACGAAGCCCGGCGCGATGGCGTTGACGCGTATCTTCGGCGCGAGGGCGCGGGCGAGGATGCGGGTCAATGACTCCAACGCGGCTTTGCTCACCGTATAGGACGGGAAACGGCTCCACGCCCGCGTAGTGTGCGCGCCCACGTCTGTGACGTTGACGATGAGCCCGCCCTCGGTCATTTTCTTCGCGCACTCCCGCGCGAGGAGGAACGGCGCGCGGAGGTTCAGGTCGAGGGTGGTATCCCAGGTTTCGAGGGAAAGGGAATCCACGTTGCCGCGCGGCATGAAGGCCGCAGAGTTGACCAATACGTCTAGAAAGTGGAAAGTGGAAAGCAGGGATTCGATCTGCGAAGGTTGAGTGAGGTCGGCTTGGGCGAGGATCACGCGTCTCGAGAGCGATTCAATTTCGGCTCGAGTCTGAAGCGCTTCGTCGGACGAGGAATGGTAATGGAGGACGATGTCGTATCCGGCGCGCGCAAGGGTCAGGGCGAAGGCTTTTCCGAGCCTGCGCGCCGCGCCGGTGACGAGGGCGATGGGAGTGGAAGCAGCCACGCAGATAAGTATACACGGAGACGGGTAAACAGGTGGACAGACGCTTGCTTGTGTACCTGCGTATTGTGTACTTCTCTACTTCCTAAAGAAATTGGAAACGAAGAACCAGATGTTGGCGGGGCGTTCGGCGAGGCGGCGCATGAAGTAGGGATACCAATGCGTGCCGAAGGGGACGTAGACGCGCACGGGATAGCCCTCTTTCACCAATCGTTCCTGCAAATCGCGGCGGATGCCGTAGAGCATCTGGAATTCAATGGCGTTCTTCGGCAGACCGACCTTTTCCGCGTATTGCCTGGCGAAGACAAGGCGTTTCTCGTCGTGCGTCGCAATGGCGGGCATGGGCGGGATGCGCCCGTCTTCGCTGACGGTGTTGGATTCGAGATTGAGCGCGGCGTCTATGAGTATTTTGGTCAGCAGGTCGAAATTCGCATCCACGTCCGATTTTTTGGGGTATGCCTTGTCGGGAGGTTCCTTGTAGGCGCCTTTGACGAGACGGAAGCGCGTCCCCAGCTCGATCAGATCGCGGACATCGGCTTCGGCGCGATAGAGGTAGGACTGAGCCGCCATGCCGACCTGCCGCGAGGTGAAACCGCGCTCCAGCACGGACTTATAGATCGAGATCGTAACGTCGGTGTAGGGGGTGTCTTCGATGTCAATGCGGATGAAGTTGCCGTGCGCCCTTGCCTGTTCGAGGATGCGGACCAGGTTTTGACGGCAGATCTCCTCGTCCAATCCCATGCCGATCTGCGTCAACTTGATCGAGACGTTCGATTTAACCCCCGATTTATCTATTTCGTTCAAAATGGCGAGGATGTCCTCCGTCGCCGTGTTTGCCTCTTCGAGTGTGGAGGTATGTTCCCCCAGGTGATCGAGCGTGGCGTTGATGCCTTTGGCGTTCAGTTCGCGTATCGCCCGAATGGCGTCTTCGATTTTCTCCCCGGCAACGAACCGTGACGCCGCCCTCCACGCAAAACTCCAACTTGTGACCAGTTTCTGCGCCCAGGCCGCCTTGGAAAGGTAGATCAGAAATGAGCGTAGCATCGTCCCATCCTGTCGAGAATTTTGGATTCAGCCTGCCGGCAAAGTGCGGGAGCGACCTCCCGACTCCGGGCATGGCGAAAGTATTCTAGCACAAACGTAAAATTTGAGTGTTATACTTTTTCCGTTACAAAACTCACTCTGAGCGAGTGTCCGAAAACTTTCGGGAAAGACCCTAAAGGATTCCTTTGGCTTCAAATTGGTCGGCTAAACGAAAAGTCTGTTCCAAAATTTGCATCTGGTTTGCGGTAAAAACCTTTTGGGTCTGTCTTTTCAGACACTTTCCGAGCAAACGGTTTGAGGTGAAATTTTGAGAAATCGCAGTTCCGTACCTGTATTGCGCGGTATCTCCATCGCGTTCCTGTCCATTGCCATCGTCATCGCCGTCGCGGCGTTGATCGGTTACAGCCGCACGCGAAACAATTATCCGGCCGGCATGACCATCGGCGGCGTGCCGGTCGGGGGCGTGAATCCGCAGGTCGCCTCGGAGCGTGTCCTGCAGGTATATTCCTCGCCCATCGAAGTCCGTTACGGGGAGGCGGTCATTCACGTTGACCCGGCGGTGGTCGGCTTCGAATTGAACATGGAGGGCATGATTGCCGCGGCGGACCTGGCGCGCACCGGCGGCTCCTTCTGGGGAGGTTTCTGGGATTATCTTTGGAACCGCACCCCCGAACCTGTGGAGATTCCTCTGATCGCGACGCTCGCAGAGAATCGTCTGGTCGCCTACCTGCAGGACGAGATCTCCGCCCGTTACGACGAACCGCCCACCCCGGCGCAGCCCGTCCCGGGTAGCACGACGTTTACGCCCGGCGCGCCCGGACGCGTCCTCGATATCCCGCGCGCGATCCGTTTGATCGAAGATACCTTGCGTTCGCCCAACAATCGTTCGGTGGCGCTTTCGTTCCGGGAAAGCGCGCCCGCGCGCCCGACCATCCAAAATCTCGAGATCCTTCTCCAACAGAACATACTCGTCTCGGGCTTCGACGGCGTGATCGGCGTTTACCTGGTTGACCTGCAAAACGGACAGGACATCCACTTTGCAATGGACAAGGGGGAACTCATTTCAGTCAACCCCGACGTCGCGTTCACCTCGTCCAGCACGGTCAAGATACCGATCATGGTTTCATATTTTATCAAGTACGGTTCCGACGCGCTGAGCGAAAACACCTCGAACCTGATCCTCGACATGATCCGCAAATCCGAGAACCCGCCCGCCGACCGCCTGATGACCGACCTGGATTCCTTCCGGGGCCCGCTCGTGGTGACGGAGGATATGAAGCGGATCGGATTGGAGAACACCTTCCTCGCGGGATATTTCTGCAGCGCCGAAGCGCCCTGTCCGCTGTTGCAAAGGATCAGCACGCCTGCCAACCAGCGCACCGACGTGAACACCGACCCGGATGTCTTCAACCAGACCACGCCCTCCGATACGGGCATGTTGCTTGCGGATATCTATCAATGCGCCGAGTCCGGCGGGGGCGCGCTGATGGCGGCGTATCCGCAGACGATCAACAGCGAAATCTGTCAGCGTATGATTGACTTCCTTGCCGCGGACAAGATCGGGGTCCTGATCGAAGCGGGCGTTCCCGAGGGGACGCGCGTCGCTCACAAGCACGGCTGGATCAGCGAGCCATCCTCCGGCGTCATCAAGAATATCAGCGACGCCGCCATCGTATATACGCCCGGCGGGAATTACGTCCTCGTGATCTACGCCTATCACCCCGTGCAAACCGTCTGGGAACCGGTCTCCACGCTGTTCGCGCAGTTATCGCAGACGGTCTACAACTTTTACAATCTGCCCGCCCCATAGTATATAATCGAACCATGAGCGCGGCACTGGGACTTTACCGACTGCAACAAGTGGACAGCCAGATGGATCAGATTCGGGCGCGCCTGAAAACGATCCGCGAAACGCTCGAAAACGACCTCGAACTGCGCGCGGCAATGGAAGCCTTTGCCGCAGCGGAGAACCGTCACAAACAAGCCGGCGCTGCGCTGAAACAAAGCGAGGCGGAAGTCGAAAAGCAAAGCCTCAAGATCGAACAGACCGAAGCGAGCCTGTACAGCGGTCAGGTCCACAACCCCAAGGAATTGCAGGATTTACAAATGGACGTGGCTTCGTTGAAGAAACATCTTGGGACACTGGAGGAACGCGAACTCGAAGCGATGCTCCGCGCCGAGGAAACGGAAAAGGAAATGAACGCGGCGGGCGACATGCTCGCGGAAACGCAATCCCGTTTGAAGAACCAGAACCTCGACCTCGCAAATGAAAGCGACGCGCTGAACAGGGATCTCGAACGACTCGAAGCGGAGCGCGGCGCCGTGATCGGCGATCTCGACGAACATGCCCTCAAGACCTACGAACAGTTGCGGCGGCAAAAACGCAGCGTGGCGATCGCAACGCTAAACGAGGACGCCTGCTCCGCCTGCGGTACGACGCTCACTGCATCCCAGCAACAGAGCGCGCGCTCGGCGGCGCAGTTGTTCTATTGCCCCACCTGCGGAAGGATCATCTACTCCGGTTGACGAACGCCTCCAGCCAGGCATAGCATGGACCTCACCACTCTTGCATTCCTCATCGGTTTCGCCATGGGTATCGCGACAACGATACTTTTGGGGCGGGCGCGCCCGCTGCTCAAACAGATCCGCGAGAACGCAAGGGAAAGGCGCGCCGAGGCGCAGGTCCGCCGCACGAGCGGCGTGGAGGACAATCACCGCAGACTCACCCTGCGGCGCGCGCAGGGAATGCACCTCGCCGCGCAATTATTCCCCCTCGACGAAATCCTCCAGGAACCCCGCCTGATCGCCCCACCCGCGCCGATGGAACCCGGCGCCGTGAGCGCCCAGGAAGACATCATTTCACTCACGCTTCCCTACATGCCCGACTGGCCCGAACTGGCGGCAATCTATCGCGCGCCGACCCTGGGGCTGGTGGAAGCGATCAGCGGCGAAGAAAATGTCGTCATCGTCGGCGCGGCGGGAGCGGGGAAGACCGTGGCGCTCGCCCATCTTGCCTCGCTGGCGGCAAACCTCAAGGTCCCGCTGCGAACCGGCAGGCTTGCCATCCCGTATCATTATCACATCGCCGACCTGGGACTTCCCCACGATCCATCCAGAGACCCGCTTACGGTCGTCGTCAACGCGGCAAGTGAACGCGCATCAATGCTCGATTCGAGAAAACTCCCCGACTTCGTCAAAACGTCCTTCACCGACGGGGCGGCGCTCCTGCTGGTTGACGGCTTCGACGAGGTTGACCCGAAAACGCAAAACGACCTCACCGCATGGTTCAGGGCGCTCGTGGAGGCATACCCCGCCTCGCGCATCGTAACCACCGCCGCGCCCAACCAGTTGAACGGGCTCGTCGGGCTGGGCTTTCATCCGTTCGCGCTGACGACCTGGGACGCGCGTATAATTTCGAACTTCATCCGGCAATGGGGCGAGGCGTGGACGCGCAGCGTCCAGGGGAATTCGACCGTTGACCCGCTCCTGCTCAACGAATGGCTCGCGCTGGACAACACGGGTCTGACTCCCTTTGAACTGACCCTGAAAACCTGGGGCGTCTACGCCGGCGACAGTTTGGGATCGCGCGTCCTCGACTTCATCGCCACCCACCTCCGCCGCGTCGCCCCGACCGGTACACCGGTCGCCGCGCTGGAACTCCTTGCCATGCAGGTCGTGTTGACCACCCAGCCGATCTTCGACCCGCGCAAAGCCCGCGCCTGGGTCGGGCAATACGACATCGTGGAAGACCAGTCTGCGGAGGCGCAAACAAAGGGCAACGACAGCCAGCCAGCCCCGCCGGCTGAATCGCAGAAGGTCAAGATCAAAAAATCGAAGGCGGCATCTGCCGTCCCCTCGTATGGTTTGCTCAGCAAAATGGTCGAAAGCGGACTCCTTATCTCGCACTCCAGCGAAAAGATGCGCTTCCTTCACCCGGTCTTCAACGGCTACCTTGCCGGTCAGGCGGTGGGAGATAACAACGCCGACGCCGCCCTGCTCGCCCAGCCGGATTGGGACGGCAAGACCATTACGCTCCATTATCTTGCCGCCCGCACCGACGCCTCCAACGTCGCGGAAACTCTCCTCAAACAATCCGACCTGCCTCTCCACATTCCGACCTTTGTTGTGGCGCGCTGGCTCCGTGACGCGCCCAAAAACGCGAAGTGGAGGGCGAAAGCGTTCGCCAGTCTGCTCTCCATCCTCCAGGCTGAAGGTCAACCCATCGCCCTGCGCGCCAAGGCAATGGCGGGGTTCGTCGTGAGCGGCGACCCGGGCGCCGCCGCCCTGTTCCGCCAGTTGCTGACCTCCCGCTCCTTCGAAGTCATCCCGCTTGCCGCGCTGGGAAGCGGCGCCATCCGCGACCGAAAAGCCGTTCCCATCCTGGAGGAGGTGTTGCAGGCGCCGGTCAGCGCTGCCAGAAGCGCGGCGTGCCTCGCGCTGGTCGCCATCGGCATGGACAATGCCGTCGAAGTCGTCGCGCGCGCCCTTCTGCACGGCGACGACGAACTCCGCCGCGCCGCTGCACAGGCGCTTGCCAACGACCCCGCCGAAGGATACGAAATCCTGCGCGAAGGCGCGGGTCACGCCGACATCATGGTCCGCCGCGCGGTCGTGCATGGACTCTCCCGCGTCGAACAACCCTGGGCGTTCGAAAAACTCCAACTCATGCAGACGGACGACGACCAATGGGCGGTCCGCAACCTCGCCCAGCAATACGTGGAGGAAATTTCAAGACGCAACCCGCGCGCGCCGAAAAAACTGACCCCGCCCTCCGAAACGCCGTGGCTGATCGAATTTGCCAGCAAGCAGGGAGTCGGAATCCCGAGCGGCGATCCCGCCATCAACCTGCTGATCGCCGCCTTCAAACACGGCGCTCTCGAGGAAAGGCTTGCCGCCATTCCCTACCTGAAAAGAAACATGAGCGAGGGCGTCGTCGGCGCGTTGTATAATGGCATGTACGGCGAGGAGCGGGACGTATCCACTGCCGCCTTCCTCGCCATCCAGGAGATCGCCGCGAACGGAACGCCCCTCCCCCACCCCAATCAATTCGGCCTCGGATAACATGCTGATCACAAACGCAACCATCGTCACCTGGGAAACAGAGAACCGCATTCTCGAAGATCATGCCCTCCTCATCGAAAACGGGATCATCCGGGAAATCGGAAAGTCCGCCGAACTCGAAACCCGCCATCCCGCCATCGAGCGACTCGATGCGCGCGGTCAATATGTCATGCCGGGCAGCATCTGCGCGCACACCCACTTCTACGGCGCGTACGCGCGCGGCATGGCGATTCCCGGACCCGCGCCCAAAGACTTCCCGGAGATCCTGCGAAAGTTGTGGTGGCCCCTCGATCGTTCGCTCGACGCGGAAAGCATCCGCTACTCCGTCCTCCCCTGCCTCGTGGATGCGGTCAAACACGGCACGACGACCCTCTTCGACCATCACGCCTCGCCCAACGCCATTGACGGCTCGCTGGACATCATCGCGGATGAAGTCGAGAAATCGGGCTTGCGCGCCGTTCTTTGCTACGAAGTGACCGACCGCGACGGCGAAGAAAAAATGAAAGCCGGGCTTCGGGAGAATCTGCGCTTCATCCAGAAAACGCAACACACAACATCCCCGCTTCTCGCCGGGACCTTCGGCCTGCACGCCAGCCTGACGCTTTCCGACTCATCCCTGGCTTTGTGCCGCCAATCCGTCCCCGACGATGTGGGCTTCCACATCCACACCGCCGAACACGAAGCGGACGAATACGACAGCCTCAACAAAAGCGGACTGCGCGTGATTGACCGCCTGCATAAACACGGCATCCTCGGACCCAAAACCATCACCGCGCACGGCGTCCACTTCGACGCGCGTGAAATTCAACTGCTGGTCGAAACCGGCGCCTGGCTTTCGCACCAGCCGCGCTCGAACATGAACAACGGCGTCGGCGTCGCGCCCATCGAATCCATGCTGCGCGCAGGCATCCGGGTCTGTTTGGGAAACGACGGCTTCTCCAACGCCATGTGGGAGGAATGGAAGGCGGCATACCTGCTTCACAAAGTCCACCACCGCGACCCGCGCCGCATGGGCGGATTTGACGTCGCACAGATGGCGATCTACAACAACGCCGCGCTTGCAAGCCTCTTCTTCCCGTCCGCACCCATCGGGCAGATCGTCCCCGGCGCGGTCGCCGACATCATTTTCGTGGACTATCATCCCAACACCCCGTTGACCGCCGGCAACCTGCCCTGGCACATCCTCTTCGGGTTCCAGCAAAGCATGGTCAGTACGACCATCGTCGCCGGGAAGGTTCTAATGAAGGACCGCGAACTGCTCACGCTGGACGAAAAAGAGATCGGCGCAAAAGCCCGCGAGATCGCGCCGAGGGTCTGGGAACGTTATCAAAAGGAAGTTGCAAAGGTTTTATAGCGTACAGAGACCCTAAAGGTTTTACCCCCTTCATTTCACTTTGGGGATACTTCGCAAAAACCTTTAGGGTCTGGAACATTGAGGAGAATTGCATGGAAGAAAAAGCGCCATTGCTATTGACCATCGCCGTATTGGGCGGCACAGGCAAGGAGGGCAAGGGACTTGCGTATCGCTGGGCAAAAGCGGGATATCGCGTGCTGATCGGCTCGCGCGTTTCGGAAAGAGCCGTGACCACCGCGGCTGAAATCATGGAAATGCTGGAAGGTTCATCCTCCCTCGTCGGCATGACCAACCTCGAAGCCGCGCAGCAGGCGGACATCGTTGTATTGACCGTCCCGTATGCCGCGCATCGCGAAACGCTCGAAGGCGTGAAGGACGCCCTCGAAGGCAAACTGCTGATTGACGTCACCGTTCCGCTTGTGCCGCCAAAAGTGACGAAAGTTCAGATGCCCCCCGAAGGTTCCGCCGCGCAGGAGGCGAAGGCGATCCTCGGCGATGACGCGCAGGTCGTTGCCGCGTTCCAGAACATTTCCCACGAACTCCTATTGACGGACGAAGAGGTGGACTGCGACGTGCTGGTCACCGGCTCGAGCAAGAACGCCCGCGCAGAGGCGTTGACCCTCGTCGAAGCCGCCGGGCTCACAGGCTGGGACGCCGGTCCCATCGAGAACTCGGTCGTCGTGGAAGGACTAACCAGTGTGCTGATCAACGTCAACAAACAATACGGCTCCACCCACGCGGGGATCAGGATCACGGGAGTGGATCGAAAGTAAAATAGTCATTAGTCGTCAGTCGCTGGTCGTCAGTCGCTGGTCGTTAGTCGCTAGTCGTCAGTTACTGATCACTGATTACTGATCACTGATCACCGCTCACTGCCACATGCCTCTCACCCTTACCCCCCTCCCCGGCATTCCCCTCATCCGCCATGGCGACGACCTGGCGGATATTCTTGTCAAGGCATTGAACGAAACAGGCATCCAACTTCAGGACGGCGACATCCTCGTCCTCGCGCAAAAGATCGTCAGCAAAGCCGAGGGGCGGACGGTGAACCTCGCGACCGTCACGCCGTCGCAACGCGCGCTCGAACTTGCAGAACAGACCCAAAAGGAGGCGCGCTTCATCGAACTCGTTTTGAGGGAAAGCAACGAGGTCTTGCGCACGCGCGTCGGCACGATCATCGTCGAACACCGACTCGGCTTCGTCTGCGCCAACGCGGGGATTGACCACTCGAATGTTGACTCCCCTCTCCTTTCAGGAGAGGGACCGGGGGTGAGGTCCGAAGATTGGGTACTCCTCCTCCCGGCCGACCCAGACCTCTCATCCAGAAAGATGCGGGATGCGATCCAATCCAAAACCGGAAAAGGGATCGGCGTCCTCATCATTGACTCGCACGGGCGCGCCTGGCGCAATGGCACGGTTGGAGTTGCCATCGGAATCGCCGGGATACCGGGCTTGCAGGATTTGCGCGGCGAACCCGACCTCTTCGGATACAGGCTGCAGATCACCCAGGTCGGCGTCGCGGACGAGCTCGCCGCCGCCGCGTCGCTCGTCATGGGGCAAGCCGCCGAGGGGACGCCTGTCGTCCACGTGCGCGGGTTTCCCTATCCATTGCGCGAGGGATCGCTCAAAGAACTCATCCGCCCGAAAGAACAGGACCTTTTTCGCTGACCCGAGTTCATCTACCCGCCCGATCACGGCTATCTCGAAAACAACACCGCGGGCAACAGCGACGGCATGGGCATGTGGTCGAGTTCGCTCGAATCGAAAACACTAACAGGAATCTTATGCACCTTTGATATGATCGAACACGATGCAAAAATAAAACTCCCGATCGGTTGCACGCACGAGGACATCCAAGCCTTAGAAACTTCCATCGCCAAGTGCCTATGCTCCTCATCCCAAACCCATTGAACCCATGAAACTCCCCGAAAAATTCCTCGACCTCCTCAAAGACGAAACGAAAGCCTTTCTTTACCTTGCAACCTCCATGCCAGACGGTTCCCCGCAGGTCACGCCCGTGTGGTTCGACACCGACGGCGAGCACATCCTCGTCAACACCAGCGAAGGGCGCGTAAAGGACAGGAACATGAAAGCCCGCCCGAAGGTGGCAATGGTCATTCAAGATCCCTCGATACCCTATCGTTACCTCGGCGTTCGCGGGAAGGTGGTCGAACACACAACAAAAGGCGCAGATGAGCACATCAACAAACTATCGCTCAAATACGATAACCAACCCTGGACTTATCGAAAGGGACAAAAGCGGATCACCTACAAGATCGAGCCCACCCACTTCGACGAACACGATTGACCTCCACAATTTTTTGCGGACGCGCCGCTCGATCCGCCGCTTCAAACCGGACCCGGTGCCTGATTCCGTCATAAACGACATTCTCCACACTGCGACCTTCGCCCCCTCCGCCCACAACCGTCAACCCTGGCGCTTCTGCGTAGTGACGACGCCGGCCGTCAAACAAAAACTCGCCGACGCGATGGCAATCGAATTCCAGCGCGACCTCGAGAACGACAGACTCTCCCACGAAGAAATCCAAAAACGCGTCAACCGTTCCCGTAAACGGATGACCTCCGCGCCTGTCCTCATCCTCCTCTGCCTCGACATGAGCGAGATGAACACCCACCCCGACGTAAAACGAAAACGAGCCGAATACCTGATGGCAGTGCAGTCCGTCGCCAATGCGGGATTGCAACTTCTCCTCGCCGCGCACGCGGAGGGACTGGGCGGGGTTTGGGTGTGCAGTCCGCTGTTCGCGCAGGAAACGATCCAGGAAGTTTTGGAATTGCCCGAAACATGGGAGCCGCAGGCGATGTTTTTTGTTGGGTATACGGAGGTAATACCAGATGCCAGAGAAAGAAAGCCTTTAAGTTCTGTCTTTATTAGGAGGTAATAAGATGGACGAAGAGCAAAAGAAATGGCAAGGTGGTTTATGGAAGTATTTTGGACCAAAGGAATTCGTACGATTTGTAATCATTCTGCTGAGTCTCATCTTCAGCGGACTTATTTTGAGTATCGTATTCAAAAACCCGGGCTTCGTAATGCTTGCCATTGCAATACAGTTTAGTGTTCTTTGGCTTGCCCCATATTGGCAACCCGCTTGGATCGTCTTACGCAAGATTTCGGGCAACGAAAATATCCCGGCGAGGTTGCCGAAATTTCAAGGGAAATGGTGGGGATACGCTGTACACTACGGAATTTTGATATTCAAACTTTGGATATTGTTCTATGTTTATTCCATTGGGTTAAAGCAACTATTCCTCAAATGAATCTAAGGTAACGCAAATGGACGAGAAACAAAGAGAATGGAGCAGTCAATATAGTTCAAATATCGGCACGGGGGAATTTTTCAGACTTGGTTTCGCGATATTGCTCTGGATTTTCACCGGGATAGGTTTGAGTCTTGCGATTGGGTTGGAGGGTTTTTCTGGAGGTTTCGTTGTTTTTGCAATCTTTCTCATCATACTATTTGTGTTCGCATTTATTACCGCCTCGTGGGAACCAACCTATTCACTCCTTCGAAAATTGTTAGCGAATGAAAACCTTCCGCGCGAACCATTCCCCCGCTCAACAACGAAAACGTCTCGTAAGCCGCGTCAATGGTGGTCATATTTGCCGGGGTTTTGGTTTTCTCTTCTAGCCTTTCTGTTGTTGTATCTTGTAATCAAATACTTTTCAAAATGAAAATCGTCGCCCTCGCGGGCGGGGTCGGCGGCGCGAAACTGGCGCACGGACTCGCCCAAATCCTCCCTCCTGAAGACCTGACGGTCATCGTCAACACCGGCGATGATTTCGAGCATTATGGTTTGTACGTCTGTCCCGATCTGGATACGGTTTGTTACACATTGGCGGGGCTGGCGAACCCGGAGACAGGCTGGGGACGCGCGGACGAAACCTGGAATGCGTTCGAGAACTTTTCAATACTCGGCGGACCGGGTTGGTTCCGTCTCGGCGACCGGGATTTGGGAACGCATCTCGAACGCACGCGAAGATTGAAAGGAGGCGATCTGCTGAGTCGCATCACAAAGGATTTTTGCAGGGCATGGGGAATCGAGCATGATGTTTTACCCATGTCCGATCAGCCGGTGAGGACAATGGTGAACACCGACGAAGGCGAACTCGCGTTTCAGGAATATTTCGTGCATCGAAGGTGCGAGCCGCGCGTCAAAGGATTCAGGTTTGAAGGGGCTGAAGGCGCAGAACCAGCCCCGGGGACGCGTGAAGCGATCCGATCCGCCGACGCGATCGTCATCTGCCCGTCGAATCCCTGGGTGAGCATTGATCCGATCCTCGAAATTCTCCGACCCTCCTTCGCGCAATTCGACAGGGCAAAGCCGGTTATCGCAGTCTCCCCCATCATCGGAGGACAAACCGTGAAGGGGCCTGCGGCGAAGATGTACCGCGAACTCGGCATCGAACCGTCCGCGTTCGCGGTGGCGAATCACTATCGCGGCTTGTCGAGCGGGTTTGTATTCGACCGCAGGGACGCGCAACTTATGGAAGATATAAAGGGTTTGAACATGCAGGCATACGTAACCAATACGCTCATGGAATGTCTTGAAGATAGAAAACAACTGGCAATGGAAGTGTTGACCTTTATCAGAGAGGCGTTATGACCATTTGGGCGATCATACCGGTGAAACCATTGCGACGCGGGAAATCGCGTCTGGCGGGAGCCTTATCGGAGGACGAACGGGCGGAATTGAATCAGGCGCTGCTGGTGCATACGCTTAATACGCTTTCGGACATCAAGGAATTGGAACAGGTGCTGGTGGTTAGCCGCGACCCGCACGCGTTGACCATCGCGCGGCAGCACGGCGCGCGCACGGTGCGGGAGGACGGTCAGCCGCTGTTGAACACGGCGTTGACGCGGGCGACCGTCATTGCAAAGGTGCACGCCACGCGCGGCGTGCTGATCTTGCCAGCCGACCTGCCCTTGATCTCGCGGGAAGATGTGCTAACATTGATCGAGAGGGCTGGCGAGCCTCCCGTCGTTGTAATCGCCCCGGACAGACACGGCAAAGGAACGAACGCCTTGCTGATTTCGCCCTCGGGATTGATAGAATACGATTTCGGCGAGAACTCGTTCCAGAGGCATTGCGAACGCGCCAAGCAGGCAGGCGCAAGACTCGAGGTCGTGGACCTGCCGTCTCTTGGACTGGACCTCGACCTGCCCGAAGATCTCGAAATCATCAGGGAACTCGAAAAAACGATCTCGTTCTAAAACAGGAGAATGCCATGACCGAACGCGTCGCCCTATATTTGCAGGATTCGCACGATTTGAGGGATGGATTGGAATACGCAAGATACGCCGAGGAGAAGGGATTCGAAGCGGTGTGGCAGGCGGAGTCGCGGCTGGTGCGCGATGCAATCGTCCCGATGGCGGCATACGCGGCAGTGACGAACCGGATCAAGGTCGGTTCGGGCGTCATCAACAACTGGACGCGTAACATCGGCTTGCTTGCGGCGACCCTGCTGACGCTGGACGATCTCGCTCCGAATCGGATCGTCTGCGGCATCGGCGCGTGGTGGGATCCGCTGGCGAAGAACGTGGGCATCGAAAGAAGGAAACCGCTGCTTGCCATGCGCGAGACCGTGGAGGTGTTGAAGAGATTATTGAACATGGAACGCGTCACCTTCCACGGCGAATTCCATCACGTGGACGGCATCGAACTGGACGTGGTGCATGGGCGCCGCGAGCCGCGTAACGTTCCGATCATGATCGGCGCGACCGGCGACCAGATGATGGAATTGACCGGGGAGATCGCGGACGGCGCGGTGTTGAATTACTGCGTTCCACCCGAATACAACGACAAGGCGATGGAATTGCTCGAAAAGGGATTGAAAAGGTCCGGGCGCAATATGGAGGATTTCGACCGCCCGCAACTCATCGTCTGCTCGGTGGATGAGAGTCACGACAAGGCAATCGAATACACAAAGGAATTGCTCTGCCAGTACCTCGCGCAACAGCCGCACATTGCAAAAGCCTCGGGGGTTTCACAGGATGTGATCGCGGAGATCCAATCCATTTTGGGATGGCCCGCCACAAAGGAGCAGATCAACAAGGCAAAGCATCTCGTCCCGGACGATCTCGTTCACCGCATCACCGCCTCAGGGACGCCCGCCGAGGCGAAAGCCAAAGTGGAGGAATACAAGAAGCGCGGATGCACCTGCCCCATTTTGTATCCCGTCGGCGGGAATTTCAAATTGTTGATGGATACGTTCGCGCAGGCGTGATTTGCATCGCGACACGAGGTCCTCTTCGAGGACCTCGTGTCGCGATGCTGTAATGCGATATGAATGTCGCGTTACTTCAAATTCCCCGTCAAATACTCCCACAACATCCTCAACGCCTCGTCGGCGGAGAATGTTTTGTTCTGTTCGCGGTCGCCGTCAAAGATGAACTTGCGCGCCCATTCGCCTTCCGGGGCAGCCAGACCGATCCAGGTGGTGCCGACGGGTTTCTCCGCTGTTCCGCCGCCCGGGCCCGCTATCCCTGAGACCGAAACGGAAATATCCACAGCCAGTAAATCCCGGACGCCGCGCGCCATTTCAAGGACGGTCTCCCTGCTCACCGCGCCGTAAGTGTTCAGGGTATCCCACGATACCCCCAGCATCGCGACCTTGGCTTCGTAGGCGTAAGCCACCACGCCGCCGGTGAAATATTCGGAGGAGCCCGGAACGTTCGTCACCCGATGACCGACCAGCCCGCCGGTGCAGGATTCCGCAAGTCCAAGTTTCAACTTCCGCTGCCGTAATAATTTTCCGATCTCGATTTCCGGGGAATCGCTCAAGTCAACCTCGCCATGCTCATATCGTATTCGAGGCTTGCCATTATACTCGCCCGAACCCCTTTGGGATTATAATCTTTCAACTATGGCTGATTGGACAGGTAAAACGCTGGGAAGAGTCCAAATCAAAGACCTGGTCGCCCGAGGGGGCATGGCGGAGATCTACACGGGCTTCCATGAAACCCACCGGCTTGTGGCAGTCAAAGTGATGCGGGGCTTGCTCGAACGTGAAGAACACCAACTGGCGCGCTTCAAACGCGAAGCGGAGGTCATCGGCGAACTGCGCCACCCCAACATCGTCCGCATGTTGGATTACGTGGTCGAGGACGAAACGCCGTGCCTGGTCATGGACTACATCCCCGGCCCCTCGCTTTCGGCGTACATGAGAGCCATTCACCAACGGGGCCAGCGGATTCCCATTGCCATCATCGCGCAACTGCTCCGTTCCATTGCCGGCGCGCTGGACTACGCCCACGAAAAGGGCATCGTCCACCGGGACATCAAACCCGCGAACGTCCTGCTCCGTTCCCGCACGCAGGAAATCACCCCCGAGCAACCCCTGCCTCTGGATGTGGAACCGATTCTTACGGACTTCGGCCTGGTCCGCCTTCTCGACTCTACCCTGCACACGACGACGGGTTCGGTCTCCGGCACGCCGACCTACATGAGCCCCGAACAGGCGCGCGGCGACAAGGTGGACAAGCTCACCGACATCTACTCGCTCGGCATCATGCTGTACGAGATGCTGGCGGGTACGGTTCCCTTCCAGGCGGATACCACCTTCGGCATGTTGATGAAACACATCAACGAACCGCCGCCTCCCATCAAGGGCATTTCACCAGACCTGCAAGCCCTGTTGGACCGCGCGCTTGCAAAAGACCCCGGCCTCCGCTACCAGTCTGCGGGCGAAATGGCGGATGAGTTCCAGGCGATCTTCAACGGTCAGACCGCATCGCCGGGGACGCTTCGCCTCGCGAAAATGGCTCGCAAGGCGGTGGAAGAACTCAGGACGCCGAAAAATAATCCGCAACCATCGAGCCGCTCTCGGTGGACGAGGATCGCGGTCGAAACGGCGGCGGCGTTCGCGCTTGCCTTTGTCATTTTTCGGTTCCTCGGTCCTTCAGCGGCAACCGGGACATTGACGCCCGCTCCACGCGACCCGAACATTTCCGTGGGCAGGTTAAGGTTCGGCGATTTTTCCAGCGTGATGGATGAAATCGTCCTGTCGCTCAATAACGCGGACCTGCCGCCGGAGGGATATCACTACGAAGCCTGGCTGGTCAGCGACGATGAAGGGACGATCCGCAAGATCGGGTCGGTCGCGTTCAACGCTGCCGGGGTCGGTCAACTCTCGTTGATTGACCCGGCGCAGAAAAACATCTTCGCGGATTTCGACCGCGTCGTCGTTTCGCAGGAACGAAACGATACGGAAGCAACCCACCCATCGGAGGAGATCGTTTATTCGTCCGTTTTTCCGCCCGAAGCGTTGACCCCGATACGCATGGTGCTGGTCGCCCACGACGACACACCCAACAGCCTGGCGCTGATCCAGGGGCTTTGGTATTACAGCGGCTCGTACGTCAACATATCCATCAACGGCTTCGACGTGCCGGGCGAGGAGGTCGTCGGCTTGAGAAAGGCTTTTGAAAGCGGAGACGAATCCACGGTCCGCAAGAGAACCGAAGAGATCATCAATCAGATCGCCGGCGCGTCGTCCGATCTGTATCTCGATCACGACGGCGACGGCAAGGTCAGCGATACCACCGACGGTTTCGGAAGTTTTCCGAACGGCGACCGTCCCGGTTACCTGCAAGAGGCATTGTTCCAGGTGAACCGGGCGATGGACGCGGCGGATTCGACGCCCAATATCCGCGCCAACGGTGAAAACGTGCAGGTCTGCATCCAGAACATGGACGGACGGTTGAAACGCATCCTCGAACTGGCGTTGCAATTGAAGGACGCTCCCTTCGGTCCCGAAATGGAACCGGTCATTGCAGAACTCGAAGCGCTTGGCGGCGCGCTGGTGAGAGGCGTTGACGCCGACCAGGACGGACTGGTCGAACCGCTCCCCGGCGAATGCGGCGCGGACTCGGCATACGAGTTCGCCTACCGCCTGGCGGATATGCCGCTCTTGCCGGGAGCGGAGCGGGTGCCGCCATCGGAAAAGTAAAAATCTCCAGCCGGATGCGCTGGAGATTTTGGCTCTTTGGGGTTTAGTGGGGTAAAAGCCCCGCTGGACACGGATGACGCGGATTTCACGGAAAAGCACGGATATTTCTTTGATCTTTCCGTGAAAATCCGTCAATCCGTGGAATCCGTGTATCCCAACCC
>JAANMT010000366.1_pt1 | contig 49578 bp, 42 predicted proteins | sample 7279711 | NCBI WGS metagenome assembly JAANMT01 (sample SAMN14094538, study PRJNA606508) | bioreactor metagenome | isolation source: A lab-scale SPAN reactor treating ammonium-rich wastewater day 1 | place: Ireland: Galway | collected 2017-01-16 | reverse complement strand
CTGCTCGACGACCTGATCCGTCAGCGGCAAAATGACACGCAGACGTACGAGGCGTTTCTGCGCAGTGCGGAGGACCTGGTGAAGCGGCTCGCCGGCAAGGCGGGAGCCGTCGGCCATCCCCCTGTGTTGAACGGTCACCCCGAGGCGGTTCGGGTCTACAACAACCTGGCGTCAATTCCCAGCGACAGCTTTGTGTGTCCGACGGATGACGACGGTCGCGCAGCTCTCGCGCTTGAGATTGATCGGGCGATGCGAGAAAAAGCTCCAGCCGGGTGGAAGGGCGATGATGCGCGGGAAGCTCAGGTTCTGAATGCGCTGTTTCCATTGCTGGGCCGAGATCGCACCGCTACCAGCGCTGTGTTTGAGATCATCAAGAATCAGCCGGGTTATTCATGAACGAGACGATCGAGCTTGGCGACATCTCGATTCTTGTGATGCGGAAACCGATCCGCAATGTGCATCTGTCCGTCCACCCACCGGATGGTCGAGTCACGCTGTCCGCGCCGTCAGACACCCGGGCGGAAGTTGCGCGGGCATACGCGATCTCGAAGCTTGGTTGGATTCGATATCAGCGCGAGCAACTGGCATCACAGGCAAGAGAGTCGCCTCGTCGCTTTGTCGAGCGAGAGAGCCACTACCTTTGGGGGCGTCGGCACCTATTGACAGTCGTCGAAGAGGACGCAAAGCCCTCGGTATCGGTCGACCACAAACGCATCACGCTTCGAGTGCGACCAGGATCCCCAGCGGATAAGCGGGCGCGGGTGATCCATGAGTGGCACAAGAGTCTTCTCCATGGAATCATTCCCGCCCTAATCCAGAAGTGGCAGCCCAAACTCGGTGTAACCGTCGAACGCTACTTCCTCCAGAGAATGAAGACGAAATGGGGAAGCTGTAACCACGAAGCAAGACATATTCGGATTAATACAGAACTCGTCAAGAAGCCAAAGGATCTGATTGAGTATGTCGTGGTGCATGAGATGGTCCACCTGATCGAACCGACGCACAGCGAGCGGTATATCTCGCTTCTAACACATCACTTCCCATCGTGGCGCGAGGCGCGTGCAGAGCTCAATGAACTTCCGTTATCTGCTGAGCATTGGGCATCACCGTAAATCACGGCTTGCCACAAGATTTTGCCAGCTGGTACGTTGTACAGCCCATTGTGTAACTATGGCCACATCTCTCACATCCCGCTCCGTCACCGGATCCCGCCCCTCCGTCACCGGCGGCAGGAAAAGGATCTCCTCCTGAATGTCTGGCGCAAGATGCAGCAGGTTCATGATCTGCGTCATCCGCGGCTGGGTCACTCGGGCCAAGGCCGCCAGGTCGGTTTGGCTGCCCACCACCCCATCCTGCAGCATCTTGTCGAACTTGATCGCCAGGGCCAACAGGCGGGCGACCCGGGGCACTCGTCCGGGTGGAGGGGGCGGAGCGGGCTCGGTGACGATCCGCCGCCGGGTTTGGCGGACGCGGAAGTGGATGGGCCGGGTGACGGTTGTCATGCCGCGTCCTCCTTGATGCGGTCGAGGAAGGCTCGAATACTCGTCGGGCGGAATGTCACGCTCACGCTCGACTTGACGGCGTCGTATTCCACCGCCGAGACCAGCAGCCGGATCAGCCGGGCCTGTTCACGCGGGATCAGGTTCTCCCATACGGGGTCGAAGCCCCTGAATGCCATCTCGGCCTGCGCTTGGGTGATCGTCCCTGCGTCCAGTTCGCCGATCCGCTTCTCGACCTCGGGCAGCCGCTTGTCCCCGGCAGTGATCTGCTCATGCAGTTCTGAGATCCGCTGGGAGACATCTGTATCCGCGAGCCCTCCGGCCGCGAGAGTCTGGAGTTCGCGGTGGCAACGGTCCAGCGTCCGCTTCAGATCGGCACGCTCCGTGACGAGACCCTCGCGCTCCTCGGCGATCGTGGCGTGGGCATCGGCCAGCACCTGCTTAAGCAAAGCGCGATCGGAGCCAAGCCCGCGGATCTCATCGACCACCACCCGCTCGATCTCCGCCGCCGGCAGCGTCCGAGACGGGCACTCGTCTGCCCCGTTCTTGATGGCGTGCGTACACCGGTAGTACCGGTAGAAACGTGGTCCACCCTTCTTGTCCTTCGTGAATGTGTGCGTCATGGCATACCCGCACGCCTTGCAGCTGATGAGCCCACGCAGAAGGGCACCGTACTTGTTGCGGACCTCGAAGCCCCCGGTCCGGCCGTTGTAGCGCAGCAGCTTCTGCACCCGCTCGAAGATCTCCGGGTCCACGATGGCCTCGTGCACGCCGTCGTAGATCTCGCCCTTGTGGGTGATCTTACCGATGTAGACCGGGTTTATGAGGTGATTGTGCAGCGTGGCCTTATTGAATGGCTTCCCGCCGATGACCTTGCCTGTCTTTTTCGTGACCCGCTTCTTGTTGGTCCACTCGCGGTGCCGCAGCTCGCGGACGACTGGCAGCAGCGACTGCTTCTCCAGGTACAGATCGAACAGGGCGCGAACCCGCACCGCCTCGCGGGCGTTCACCACGAGCCGTGGGCTCGGGCCGGAGCGATCCACGTCGTAGCCCAGCACCGGCACACCGCCCGCCCACTTGCCCTTGCGCTTCTGGGCCGCGATCTTGTCCCGGATCCGTTCGCCGATGATCTCCCGCTCGAACTGCGCGAACGAGAGCAGGATGTTCAGCGTCAGACGGCCCATCGAGCTCGTCGTGTTGAACTGCTGGGTCACCGAGACGAACGACACGCCCTTGCGGTCGAACGCCTCCATGATCTTGGCGAAGTCCATCAGCGACCGGCTGAGCCGGTCAACTTTGTAGACCACGACGCAGTCAATCTTTCCCCCCTCGATATCGCGGAGCAGATGCCCGAGCGCCGGCCGCTCGATGCTGCCGCCGGAGAAGCCACCATCGTCGTACCGGTCTGGCAGGCAGACCCACCCCTCTGTCTTCTGGCTGGCGATGAACGCCTCGGCGCTCTCGCGCTGGGCGTCAAGCGAGTTGAACTCCTGATCGAGCCCCTCGTCGCTGGACTTGCGGGTGTACACCGCACACCGCATGCGGCTGCCCGGGGCGGCGGCCTCCTTCGGTCGATCGCGCTTGCGTACCTTCATCGCGTGCTCCTGTCCTGGCCGAGCCGGAAGAACCGGAAGCCGTTGATGTGGCTGCCGGTGATGTGTTTGGCCACCCCGCTGAGCGTCTTGAACCGTTCGCCGTCGCACTCGAAGCCCTCGCCGTAGGGGAGCACCAGCACCCGGATGGTCCGGCCCTGGTACTCGCGGACAATCGCCGAGCCGGGCGGCGGGACGCGCGGATCACGTTCCGCCTCCGGGTCGAGGCCCCGCGTCACCGTGGCCGACCGCCCCGTCTGCGGCGGCGTGATAAGCGTCTTTGGGGCCATCACCCGAACCTCAGCATCGTCGGCGAGCTCCGCGGCACGCCTCCGCGCCCGCTCGCTGAGGTCACCCTCCGCGTTGGCCTGGAGCCGCCACGCGATCTTGCGGATCAGGTACGTCCGGTGGCGTGTCCGCGTCTGGTAGCCGTGCAGCTCGACAAACCGCTCCACGAGCTCGTTGGTGGACATGTCTTTGAGCGAGTCGATCTCGTCCTCGATCCGTTTTGCCGTCGCATGCTTCATGCGGCCTCCTGTGGCTGGTGTCTCCATCACGCGTCTCCTTCACCCGCCGGTCGGGATTTGGATAGCGTCGCCACAGTGAGGCTCGGATCGCTCGGAAGTTCAAGGCATGTCGCGGCACCTTCTTCGACTTCGCGCAACGCCCGCGATGCGGCGTCCCGCTCCATGCGAACCGCGCGCACGAGACCACGCGCGAGGATGCGCGAGATCTCGTCCTGCCGCTCTTCGGATGTCATCGCTTCGGGGTTGCGCCGGCTGTCGTCGCTCGCTCGTGGCATGGGTCGCTCCAAGGCGACCCGCGTGCATCGCGACCTCGCCACGGGTGACCTATGACGCCGCGTACCAACGGTGCGCGCCCGCTTCACCGCGGCGCATCGATTGGATCAATGTCGCGAGCAGTCCTTGCAGTTGATCACCCCCGTCAAACCCGCTCACCCGGTCGAACAGAGACTTCACCGCGGCGGGTGTCTCTCGGCGAGCGGCAGAGACTTCGGGGCGATTCGGGCGAAGTCGCGCCCACCGAGCGGCCGAGCCGGTTATCCCGGCGTCCAGACCAGAGACCGCGTCACGGTTGGGGACCGTTGGCCCACCGGCCCCACGGACGCGGGAACGGGGCCGAAAGAGGCGGACGCGGTGGGGCGTCTCTCATCGGCCCGGTTCAAAAACCACAAAGCCGGTTGCTTTCGCAACCGGCTCGGCAATAGCGGGGACAGGATTCGAACCTGTGACCTTCGGGTTATGAGCCCGACGAGCTACCGGACTGCTCCACCCCGCAGACAGGAGAGGAGGATAGGCTGGAGAGGTGGTGTGGTCAATCGATTTCGGGGTTCGAGGCGGGCCAGAGGGCGTCGCTAGACCAGAAACCAGGCTCAGCTTGCGAGCGAGGTCAACCCGGGGCGGGGGGAGTTTGACCGGCCGAGTTGGTGATCGCGAGTGAAGCGCTGTCGAGATTTCAATTTTGCGCTCCCGGATCGTGATTTGAGTGGTCCTGTCCAAGATTTCGTTGCGGTCAACGTTCCATGAGTGAAGCCTCACGCGATGATCGCGACGAGGCGGACATTTTGAACGAACAGGGGTGTCCTACTTACCCGATAGAGCATCATTATGTGTGCAGTGGTGCGTCACGCGTGTCGGTTCAGATGGGTGCTGTCAAGCGAGCGGCATACGATGGTCGAATGCACGCCAGCGCCACAACTCAACCGTCAAAGACGAATGTCCTTCTCATCGGAGGTGGCGGCCGTGAGCACGCGTTGGCTACGGCCATTGTGCGTTCTCCTCGCCTTGATACCCTCTGGATCACGCATCCGTCGAATCCCGGATTGGCAACGCTCGGCAAGCCCGTTGATGTGCCGGTGGACATCCGCGAGGTCTATCGCCTGCGTCAGTTCTGCGATCATCATTCGATCGGGTTGGTGGTGATCGGGCCTGAGGATCCGCTGGCTGAGGGTTTTGCGGATGCACTGGCGACCGAGGCGCGGCTTGTGTTCGGGCCAAGCAAAGCGGGTGCGATGCTCGAGGGTGACAAGTCATGGGCCAAGCAACTGATGCGGTCGGCGTCGATCCCGACAGGCGAGTCACGCAGTTTTGAGGACTACGAGTCAGCGATCAACTATGTGCAATCACGCAATGAACCGCCCGTGGTCAAGGCTGCGGGATTGGCCAAGGGCAAGGGCGTGTTCGTGTGTTCGAGTCTTGAAGAAGCAACAGATGCGGTCGAGCGCATCATGAAGCAGCGTGTGTTCGGCGATGCTGGCCGGCGCGTTGTGATTGAAGAGCGACTCACTGGTCCGGAAGTTTCGTTGCTCGCGCTGGTCGACGGGCGCAACATCCTCGTGCTGCCGCCGTGCCAGGATCACAAGCGGCTGCGCGACGGTGACCTCGGCCCGAACACCGGCGGGATGGGCGCGTTCTGCCCGGCTGGCACGATCGATGACGCAATGATGGCGCGCATCGAGCGGGAGATCCTTGTGCCGACCGTAGATGCATTGCGTCGCGAGGGCATTGACTACCGTGGCGTACTTTACGCAGGCATCATGCTCACTCCGGCGGGGCCAAAGGTGCTTGAGTTCAATGTGCGGTTTGGTGACCCGGAGTGTCAGCCTCTGATGGCGCGGCTCGATTGCGACATCATCGGTCTGTTCGAAGCGACTGCGTTGGGGCGGCTTGACGAGATCGATATCGCGTGGAAGCCGCAGACTTCCGTCTGTGTTGTGCTTGCAAGCGCGGGGTACCCTGAGACGTCGTCGAAGCCTGTTCAGATTCATGGCGTCGAGGCTGCGGAGCGGGTTGCGGGGGTGACGGTGTTCCATGCGGGCACACGTCGCGAGAGCGATGGCAAGTTGATGACCGCAGGCGGGCGTGTGCTCGGGGTGACCGCGCTGGGTGATGATCTCGAAACGGCGCGTGATCGCGCGTATGAGGCGTGCCGACACATTTCGTTCGCGGGGATGCAAATGCGAAATGACATTGCTGCCTTGGCTGCAATGCGCTGAGCGACTCAAGACCAGAACGAGCCAACCGGTCGGTCGCATGAAAAAGCCCCGCACGGTCTGTGCGGGGCTGTGATTCTTCAAGATCAGCTTCGGTCGGTGTTGGAATCAACGATCAAGGGCAGCCTTGGGAATACAGACTGAGGTATCGCTGCACATCGAAGAAGTCATAGATTCCGTCGTTGATCAGGTCGGCGCTGGAGTGTTGAGCGCTGAAGGCATTGAGAAAACCGAGCACATCGAACACATCGAGGACGCCGTCGTCGTTGAAGTCTGCTGGGCAACGAAGTGCGACGTAGTGCTGGTTGTGATCAAGGTTGATCCATCCAACATTCTCGCACCATGCATATCCGCGGAGGCGGCGGGCTTGAAGGTCGAGCCTTGCGTGTTGGTTCGAGTTGATGAGCGAGGGAGCGGTGTCGAAGTTGATCCATCCGATGTTCTCGCCCCAGGCCATGCCGAAGAGGTGGCCTGTAGTTGGGTCGATGTTGACACCGAAGTCAGATGCGTTGTTGTTGGCGTAGTGCTGTCCGCCGATCGGGGTGCCGCTGCCGAAGTTGATCCATCCGACATTCTCGCTCCACGCGTACCCCTTCATGTAGGTGCCGTCGATGACGATGCCCTGTGTTCCGTTGTTCGCGTTGCGCCAGTTGATCCATCCGATGTTCTCTCCCCAGGTCCATTTTTTGGTGGCCGACACATTCGACTGGGCGGCGGCCAAGGGAGCGAGGAGGCCGAGTGTCAGCAGTGTGATTGTGACTTGTTTTTTCATGGCGATTCTCCGTGCAGCAAGTGCTGCGTGGTGATGCGATCAGCGTGAGAAGTTGGCAAAGGGGCTGGTCGACATGATTGTGCCGCCGGTGCTGATGACCGGACCGATGATGTTGTTGGCCTGATTGACATTGGCGTAGCCGTTGCCGACGGTTGCTCCGCGCGAGTGATTGCCGATGATGATGTTATCGATACCGGTAGATTCGATGCGGACAGCGTCAGGGCCGCCGTGGCAGAGGTTTTCTTCAATACGAGAGCCGTCCTCGATGACTGAGATACACGGCACCTGAAGACCCGATGAACTGACGAGGTTCTCACGGACGATGGAGGTGTGGTAGACGCGGATGCCACCGGAGCCATTATTTGTTGCGGTATTGCCAATGACCTTGAGCGAACCGGAGTTGAATTGGCCGGTGATGCCAAAGGCCGTGTTGTTGTTGACGGTGCATCCCTGAACTGTTGAGCCGAAGGCCACGGAAATTCCGGATTGCGAGCATTGGTGAGCGAAGCTGTCGATGACCCGTCCCTGGGTTGAAGTGAGAATACCGATCTGCCCTGCGCCGAAAACGGCGCAGTTTTCAACTGTCGAGTGCGTGCTGACTTCGATGCCGTTGCCGAGGGGCGACTCGATGAAACAGTTGGAAATGATGCTGCGCTGTCCGACGATGATACCATCACCCTTGGCGTTGCGGACGGTGACGTTCTCGACACGAGCGTTGCGGCCCAGGACGATGCCGTCGTTGCCCGATTCGCGCAGGGCTCCGTTGCGGATGGTGGTGTTGCTGAAGGCGTTTGCGTCGATGGTGATGAGCGGGCGGGTGCTGGTGCCACCGCCGGCGCGGGCGATGAAGAAGCCGTTCATCTCGATCGTGACATCAGGAGCCGCGATGAGAATGGCACCCGTATCGCCCGTGACGATGAGCGAGGAAACGAGGTAGTACGATCCTGGTTGGACGATGACGAAGAAGTACTCGCCATTGCCGGGAGTGGTTTCGAACTTGAGGGGTGTGCGTGGTTCGACTTCGACAAGGGTCTTCATGGAGGAAGTGACAGGGCCGTCGGGCGGGTCGAGCGGACCAGCCAGGGCGGGGAGTGCGAAGAGTGCGACGGCGGTGGTGAGGATCAGTTTCTTCATTTTTCTATTCCTTCTATGGTGATGGCGCGTTGGTGCGTGCCCGGTTGTGAGGCTGTGAGCCGCTCGAACAGACGAGCGCTCAATATGTGAAGTTGGCATTGGGGTCGGATGAGCCTGGGGAGACGCCACCTGAGTTGCCGCTGATAGCACCTGCATTGGTGGCCTGCACGACAAGACAGCGGTTTCCTGCGATGACATCCCAGTTCAGCGTTGTGTTCGAGGAGACTGTGTTGCGAGTGATGAAGTTGGCACCAGCGGTGACGCGGATGCCATAGTCATTGTCGTTGCAGACATTCCCCTCGATCCGGCTCCTGAAACCAGAGGTGAAGATGCCAGCTCCAAGTGTGGACTGACCGTTGGAGTTGCTGACATTTTCGCGCACTGTGCAGCTGCCGTGGAAGGAAATGCCGTGTCCGCCGCTGAGTGTGACGTCATTCTTCGCGACTATGCATGATGTGCTCGCTGTAATCCCAATGAGTGCGTTGTTGCGAACGACACAGCCAGTGATGATCGAGCCGTTGAAGCAGACGATTCCGTGGCTTGAGTTACCCACAGAGGTTGAATCGAGCACCTGGGCCCCGTCAGCGGAGGCATCGATGCCGCTCCCTGTGTTATTTCGGCTGATTGTTTTGGAGATGATCGAGCCATTGGAGACGGTGATTCCTGCGCTGCCGTTCTGTTCGGCGACGCACTCGATCACCTGAGCGTGGTCCAGGGTTCTGATTCCATTTCCGCCGTTGGCAGCTGCACGCGAGGTTCGTACGATGGAGTTGCCGGGCACGATCAGTCCGTCGTGGCTGTTGTTGATCGCTGCGATGTTTTCAACTTTCCAACCCCTTGAGGAAGAAATAGAGAACCCCAATCCGGCGCCGTTGCCAATCGAACGAATCGTGCCATTACGGACTGTGAGGTTGATACGGGTTCCCTCGGCGAAGATGCCTGCGATGGATGCCGCGTCACCAGTGATCGTCATGCCATTGAGGTCGATTGTGACATCGTCGGCAACGATTTCGATGCATCGTTTGCCTGCAACGCCGAGTATGTTGTCGGTCAAGTAGTACGACCCGGGTTGCGAAATGCGAAACACGGAGTCGGCATCCCCCGGCGTATTGGTCGCATTGATTGCGATTCGCGGTTCGACCTCGGCGAGGGTCTTATAAGTGCTCTGTACGTTGCCAGCGGGTGGGTTCAAGGGCCCGGCGATGATCAAACTGGCAGTTCCGGCGACCAGCACGAGCGTGGCGATAGCGAGTTTTGCGGTATGACGCATGACTGTTTTCCGTGACTGAAGGGTTTTCGGATCGCGTGGGGAAACCCCCGACGCTCACCAGTGCGACATCCGCGGCTCGGTTGGCTGGTTGTGAAGTAAAGAATCTTTGAAAAACCTCGCTGGCACCGGATTCTGCCGTTGCGTTTGGGTGTGTGTCGTGGGATAATCGCCCCGTCCGTCGTGAATGACGGCACTCAAGCCTTCTCGCAGCAGCGTTTTGCATGCCTTCCGACCAGCCTACGAACTACGCACTTGATCCGGCGACACCTCCCGCCCGGTCGCCGCACGAGGTGACTTTGTTGCTCGAAGCCGCCCGCGCAGGCGACCCGCAGGCCGCGGCCGATTTGCTTCCGCTGGTGTATGAGGAGCTGCGCAAACTTGCCCGGGTCAGGCTTGGAGCCGAGGCCCCCGGCCAGACGCTTCAGCCGACGGCACTGGTGCATGAGGCCTATCTGCGACTTGTCGGCGATGTTTGTTTGCACTGGAACAGTCGCGGTCACTTCTTCGCATCGGCTGCATTGGCGATGAGGCGTATTCTGGTTGAGCGGGCGCGACACCGCAAGCGTTTGAAGCATGGTGGAGGGCGCAAACGGGTTGAACTGGGCGATCATGCCATGAGCACAGAGCCCGATCCAATTGATATGCTTGCGCTTGACGAAGCCCTCGATCAACTTGCAGCCATCGACGAACGCAAGTCGAGCGTCGTCATGTTGCGCTACTTTGCCGGTTTGACACTTGAGGAAACCGCTGCCGCGCTGTGCATCTCGCCCGCTACCGTCAAGACTGACTGGAGTTTTGCTCGAGCCTGGCTTCACCGGGCCATTTCAGGCAAGAAGGATGAGGATCAGGCGTGAGCCCGGACCTGATGCGACGCGTGGAAGAAGTCTTCAGTCTGGCGATAGAACTTCCTCGCCACGATCGACAGGCATTTCTGGACGAGCAACACCTCGATCCGCGCGTGCGGGCCGAGGTTGAGAGTCTGCTCGCGCATGCTTCGTCGGACGAGGGCATTCTTGATGCTCCACCCGTTGCCGCGCCGTTTGGTCAGACATTTGGCGGCGCGGCGCCATTCGAGAACCTTTCTGTTTCGTCCGAGATCGGGTCCTACCGCATTCTCCGGTTTCTCGGTGCTGGAGGCATGGGCGTTGTGTATCTGGCTGAACAGAACCGCCCAAGGCGGACAGTCGCACTCAAACTTGTTCGCGGCGGAGTCGTCTCGCCAACACTTGTGCGACGATTTGAGCGTGAGGCAGAGATCCTTGGTCGCCTTCAACACCCTGGAATCGCGCAGATTTATGAGGCCGGTATCGCGGCTGTCCAAGGTCACGATCAGCCATTTCTGGCGATGGAACTTGTCGAAGGCCCGCCGATTACGGACTTCGTCGCGACGCGGCATCTTTCGACTGATGCAACGCTCGAACTCTTCGCGCTGATTTGCGATGCAGTCCATCACGCCCATCAGCGCGGCATCATCCATCGCGACCTCAAGCCGAGCAACATACTTGTGGACCCTCGAGGCCAACCGAAGGTGCTTGACTTTGGCGTTGCTCGCATCGCGCGCGATGACACGGACCATACAACGCTGAGGACGCACGATGGCCAGCTCGTGGGAACTCTTGCCTACATGAGCCCCGAGCAGATCGCGGGGAATCCTGATGAAATTGACGTGAGGAGCGATGTCTACGCGCTGGGGGTTGTGCTCTATCAACTTCTCACTGGGAGGTTGCCGCACGATCTGACGAGCCGGTCAATGCCCGAAGCGGCAAGGACGATCCTCGATGACCCGCCAACAAAATTAAGCAGCATCAACAAGGATCTCCGGGGCGAAGTCGACGTGATTGTGGCCAAGGCCATCGAAAAGGATGTTGATCGGCGATACCAGTCGGCCTCCGAACTGCGCGATGACATTCGCAGGTTTCTCGATGGCAAGCCAATTCTTGCCCGGCAAGATTCGGCCTTGTATGTGCTTCGCAAGAGTCTTGATCGCTATCGCGGTCTGACTCGAGTGGCTGTGGCCAGCGTAGTGCTGCTTGCGGCATTGGCCAGTAATGCAGTATTTCAGGCTCACCGTGTCGATGAGCTTCGGGATGATTTGCAGGTGACGCTTGATGAAACCAGGCAACGAGCCGAGGTTTTGCGGCAGGTCAACTACTTCACGCGCATTGGTTTTGTACAGGCGGCGCTTCAGGCTGGAGATGTCGGTCGCGCCCGCACGCTGCTGGCGGAATGCGCGCCCGACATGCGCAACTTCGAGTGGCACTACCTTAATACGCGCGCGGACCAGAGCATTCGCACTCTGGTAGTCAATCCGCGTGGCATCAACCTTACCCAATTTTCGCCGACGCTTGCTGCCACATTTCGCTATGGTGCCACATTGGATCTGTGGGATCTTGCGACTTTTGATCGCATGCCATTTGATACATCGGGTCAGGTGTGGCCGATTTTCGCAATGAGCAACTTTGGTGAAGCATTTGCAATCGCAGAGCATGAACAAGCACGGATCATCAATCCGCGAAGCGGTGACCCGTACTGGTCGATGCCGCTGGCGACATCTGAGATGCGCATTGACGTCAGTGCCGATGGCCGACGCGTTATCCTTGGCCATCGGAGTGTGACGTGCTACAGACAAGATGAACCGGGCAATTCCGTCACATTCAATCTGATGCGACCAGCGTCTGCAGTCCGTATTTCACCAGACGGCCGATGGGCGGCGGCGGGATTTCAGGATGGAAGCCTGGTCATCATGGATCTGACGAGCACGACGGGCAATCTCAGGGGGAGTGCATATCCGAGGCATCGCAGTGGTGTGCGTTGTCTTGCCTTTTCGCCCGACAGTAGTGAAGTTGCTGTTGGCACCATTGATGGCTCCCTTGTGGTGTGGCCTGTGGGGAACACCGCCCCGGATCGCCCGCGACTCATGGTGCCTCTTCACGAGAACAAGATATCTGCAATCGTGTGGCGGGCAGACGGGAAGCGCATCGCGACAGGCAGTACCGACAACAGAATTCGCGTCATCGAAGCCGATTCCGGATATCTTGTCACAACCCGCATCGGTCATTCACACACGATTATCTCGCTTCAGTTCTTCGGTGATGAAGAAGTTATCTCAGCGTCTCTCGACGGCACGCTGCGAGCATGGAGCATTGCACCAAGCCTGGAGGAATCGCCATTGGCATTTGGTTCGTCCATTTATGGGCTCACCTTGAGTCCCGATGGCCGAACTGCATACATCGCAGGCACGATGTCCAGTGTTGTCGCTGTTGACATCGATACCTTTTCGGTGAAAGAGTCCTGGAAGCACGACTCGCGATACATCCGCCACATGATCATGGTGGAGGAGCAAGATGCCGCTTTGATGGCGTCATCGGAGGGAAGTGTTTTGTCCTTCGACACGAAGAGCAAAGCGGTTGTGTCCACTCCAAGCCAATCTGGATTGATCAATGAAGTGGCTTGGTCCCCCACACTCCGCCGTGCGTTTGCGGCCGGAGTCGATGGCGTCACATGGCACGAGTTTGATGGGACGGCCCTTGGTCCCGCACAAAGTCTTGTTGCTGATGGAGAGGTCTTTTCTTTGGCGGCTACCTCAGATGGCGGCGTCCTCGCGATGGGGTACGCTGATGGGCGTGTGTGCATTCACGATCTCGTTGCCAATACGAGGCGACTTCTCCCTGTCTCCATCGAGGGGCAGGTGTGGTCCTTGATGTTCACGCCTGATGATGCAAACCTCATCGTGACTGGCGAAGATGCCACTGTGCTTGCGTACAACCTTCAAACTGGGCAACAGCGACGATTCATTGGACACCTCGGGCCCGTCTACGCGTGCGCGCTCTCACCCGATGGTTCGCGGCTTGTGACGGGCAGTTTTGACAACACGGTGCGCGTCTGGGCACTGGATCACGCGAGCGAACTCATCTCTCTCCGCGGCAACACGTCAAGTGTGCACGGGCTCAAGTTCTCGGTCGATGGAACGCGGATCCTTGCGATCGGCGATGATGGGCGAATGTTTGTCTGGCATGCGCCGGGTGAGCCATCCCTGAGCTCTTGATTCAAGGTTGCCTTGCGAAACGAACCAGAGGGTATTCGCTATGTAAGGTGCGCCCAGATAAGCATTTGAAGTCCGGAAACCGGGTTGCAGCGGTCGGCTCTGGTGGATGGCGACGGGCCAGACCAGATCGGATGGTCAGGTTCCAGATCGGGGAATCGGCCCAAGTACAATTCACTTGACAGCGAAAGGAATTTCTGGTACCGTGGGTTTCGATGGGGTTGTTCTGATCCCTGCTGCGTGGTTTGTTCTAGAAAACACGTTTATCTCTACGGCGACAGGAGAGAGTCTCCGTCGAGAGGCGATCCATTTGCTTGTGCAATGGATCTTTGTCTGTGCATCTATAGAGGAGACAAGATTATGAAGGTGTTTAATGTGTTGTGCGCGGCAACTGTCTGCGCCCTCGCCGGCGTGGCGAGTGCTGATATCGGTTTTGTCAGCGGCCAGGATCTGCGTGCTGGGGGTCAGGCCACTCACTTTGGCAGCATCCTCGGGCAGGTTGGAAACCGCGGGGCCAATGGCGACTCGTTCGTTGCCCGCGCGCTGCTTCAGGCGCCGCCAAACGCCTATTTCATCGATGATGTGCCGCATACGCACACGTTCGGCGGCTCTGAGTTCGCTGGGAACAACCTGATCAGCGGCCAGCCTTTCACGATTTCCTCAGCCCAGACGCATCTCGGCGGGAATCAGTACCTGATTCAGGTCGAGATGGGGACGCAAGGCCCGTGGCAGCCGACCCCTGGGCTGACGGCACCTAATGGCAATCTTTTCCAGTCGTGGCGATTGGATGTCGGCATGCTGGCAGCAGGCACTGACGCGATCAGTTTCGCCAATCCGATTACCGTCATGAGTTCAGGATTCAGCATCTTCAACTCAGTCGGTGGTTCGCTGGGAACCTTCGCTCTGACTCTCAACGGCAGCACCGCCTCGTCGGTCGCTGGCGTCGGCGTCGTGGGACTCGGGGGCGCGGATATCGGCGGATTCGACCTTGCCAGGATCCAGCTTTTCTGGACCATCGAGATGGTTCCTGCACCGGGGACGGCCAGTCTGATCGCCCTTGGCGGGCTCGTTGCGATGCGCCGCCGTCGCTGATAGTGATTCCTTGATCGACAATCGTGTGGGCAGGCTCCGTCTGAATGGCGGAGCCTGCTTCTTTTTCATTTCGGCGTTTGGCTACGTTCAAGGGTCTTGTCGAAGTCGACCCCCAGCCTGCCGAGGATCGCTTCGAGGTCACCCGCCTGCTCGATGGACCAGCTTGCGGACGGATGGGCCGACTGTTCCCCTCGGGCTGCCGAGGCGAATGCTGCGAACTGATTGACGAACTTGTCTCCGCCGTGTTCGATGACGATCGTGCTCTGCCCGGGACCATGCGGGTGTTGGGCGGTGCGTTCGACGTGAAGCTGGGCCCACTTCGGATCTGGGGACCACGGCCAGTCGGTCCAGACACTTCCCCATGCACCGGTCAAACGCACTTCCTTGCGCCCGGGTCTGTCCATGCGGGCTTCGAACGCGAATGAGACATCGGAATGCAAGCGTCCTTCGACGCGAACTTGCTCATCGATTCCGAAGACTTCCCCGGCGATCGGGGGTGCGATGCAGCCCTGGGCGTGCCACTGGCTCGAATCCGTCAGCGAACACCGCGTGACTGAACGAATGAAACTGACGGGATAGCACCCGATGTCCATCATGGTGCCACCCGCGAGCGCATGGCTGTAGCGTGTTGCTTCGCGACCGGCGGCCTTCATGTCGGTTTCAAACCAGGCTTCGACGTGCTGCAGAGGTCCAATCGGTCCTGTCGGATCGCGTGCGATCCGGGCCAGTTCGGCGGTCTGCGGGTGGTGCAGGTACATGAAGCCTTCGAGCAGGATGCGCTGGTGTCGCTCGGCTGTTGCAAAGAGTTCCTCGGCCTGCGCCCTGGTCCAGCACAGTGGCTTTTCGCACAACACATGAAACCCTGCTTCGAGCAGTCGCATGCACCACTGCGGATGCATGCGGTTGGGGAGCGTCAGGTACGCTGCATCAACAGTGTGCTTCAGTTCTGCTCGCTCGAACAGATCGGCGTATGTCCAGGCGTGCTCGATGCCGAACTGCTGGGCGAAGGTCTTTGCCCGAGCCGCGTCGCGTGAACATACTGCGGTGATTCGGTTTCCTTCTGCCGAGGCCAGCAGTGGGGCGACTTTGCGTGCGATGTCACCGGTTCCGATGATGGCCCAACGAAGTTCTGGCATTTTAATCGTTCCCATTGCCTTTTCCCGCAACCCGAGTGACAATCAACGATATCAAAGAACGGGGTCGCGCACCGTTACGGAGACTTCGCCCATGTCCATCGATCGTCGGGAGTTTATCGTCGGCACCTCGGCTGTGCTTGCTGCTGCGGCGGCGTTGCCTGCTTTTGCCTTTGCAGGCAAGGCGAGCAGGAAGCCCATGCGCATCCTCTATCTTGGCGGCACGGGCTTTCTCGGGCCGCACATGGTGACTGACGCCCTGGCCAAGGGGCACCATGTCACGTTGTTCAATCGCGGTCGAAGCAACCCGCATCTGTTCCCGGAAGTCGAGAAGCTCGAAGGCGATCGCTACGGCGATGTTTCCGCGCTCGAAGGCAAGACCTGGGATGCCGTGATCGACACGTTCACCTACACGCCCGACACGGTGGGGCGCACGGCCGAGCTGCTCAAGGGTTCGGTCGGGCAGTACATTGTGGTTTCGACGGTGTCGGTGTATCGCGACTATGCCACGCCGGGCATGGCTGAGGATGCGCCGCTGGCCGAGATTCCTGATGAAGTGGCTGCGGCGATCCCGACGCATCGCGAGGTGGGGCAGCACTACGGCGCGATGAAGGCCCGCTGCGAGAAGCGAGCCGCCGAGATCATGCCGGGCAGGACGTGTGTGGTGCGGCCTGGGTTGATCGTGGGCCGCGGCGATGACACGGATCGGTTCACGTACTGGCCGTCGCGCGTGGCGCGCGGTGGCGAGGTGCTTGCGCCGGGCGAGCCGGGGCACTTCACACAGTCGATCGACGTGCGCGACCTGGCGGTGTTTGTCAACCATTGTGCCGAGGCGCGGCTGATGGAGACGTTCAACGCCGATTCCCCGGCGGGCGAGCGCACGATGGGGCAGTTGCTTGAGACCAGCCGCCAGGTGAGCGGATCGAATGCGACGTTCACGTGGGCGGATGCCGAGTTTCTGGCGTCCAACGGCGTCGGGGCGTGGTCGCACATGCCTTGCTGGGTGCCGCTCGCGGGCAACTATGCAGGGTTCGGCCAGGTCAGCACCGCGCGGGCGACTGCGGCGGGGCTCAAGGTGCGGCCGCTGGCCGAGACGGTCCGCGATACGCTGGCGTGGCTGGCCGAAGTGCCCGAGCGTGAAGAGGAGCGGCCCGCGGCCGAGGCGCGGCGCGAGCGGCTCAAGACGGCGCCGCGTGCTGGTCTGACGCCCGAGCGTGAGGCCGAGGTGCTCAAGGCCTGGCACGCGCGCGAGGGCTGAGTCGGCACATCGCTCTTCTTGCATCACTCATCGGCTTCGAGCGCCTCGAGCAGGGCTGCGGCTCGCACAACGATCGCGGTCAGGTGGCCGGTGTCGAACATCTCGCCCAGGTGTCCTTCGCAGAAGCGATCCTGCCGCAGGTGTGCGGTCAGCAGCCGGGCAAGGTCTTCGGCGCTGGCGGTCTTGAGTGCTTCGGCGTCGTTCACGAGGCGTTGGGCTTCGGGTGTGCGGGCCCATGTCGGCCAGTCGAAGTCTGTTTTCACCCAGCCGAGGGTGTACATGTCGTCGATGAAGCGGCTGGCGTGGTCGCTGAAGTCGTACATCGGCATGGCTTGACCATGTCGCATCGCGCCGAACGAGAAGTCGTCGGCCGTGAAGAAGCGTGTGTACACGGCGAGTCCTTCGAGGCGCTCGCGCAGGCCTGGTGCTTTGTCATCGGCCATGGCTGTCCCTTATGCCTGATCTTCGACAAGTTCGAACCATCCTTTGCCGTCGTCGCGCACGCGGCGGACGGGGTTGCCCGGTTCGTGATCGAGCACGAGCAGCCAGTCGTGCTCGGCGGCTTCCTTGAGCAGCCAGTGCCGGGTGAGCATGCTCGTGTAGGGTTCGACATCGTACCCGAGGCTGTAGGCCGCGCCGACGTGCCAGGCTGTGGGCATGACATCGGGCGTGAAGACAACGGTGCGGTCGCGGGTGTCGGTGAAGGAGATGGCCTGCTGGCCCCACGTGTGGCCGGGCGCGAGGAAGACGCGCACGCCGGGCAGCACTTCGAGCATGCGCTCGCTGGCTGCAGTCTTGGGCAGTTCATCGCGGTGGGGCTTGCGTCCGAGCGCGAAGGGGCGTGGCGCATCAACGAGCACGAGCCGCTCGCGACCATCGGCGAGCGCGAGGGTTTCATCTTCGAGCGGCAGCAGGTGATCGCGGTAATAGGTGCGTGTCATGACCGAGTCGTTGGCCCGCGCATCGACCCATTCGCGCCGCTGCACGACCACGCGCGCGTTGGGGAAGGTCAGTTTGACGCGCGGCTCATCGCCCGAGGCGGCTCCGGGCCGGTCGGCGACCCAGTCGGGCGTCTCTCCCTCGCGCACGCGCCGCGTGAGTCCGCCGGCGTGGTCGAAGTGAAGGTGCGTCACGACGACGGCGTCGATGGTCTCGGGCGCGACGTTGATCTCGGCCAGGGCGGTTTCGATGGTGCGGCCGTCGAGGCCGAAGATCGCGGCCATCTTGGCGTCGAGCTTGTCGCCGGTGCCGGTTTCGATGAGGATGCGGCGCGGGCGGCCGACGGCGGGGTCTGGCGCTTCGCTTTCGAGGAGGATGCAGTTGTGGCTGAGGGCGATGCGGTTCTTGTCGTCGGCTGTCGCGAACCGGCTCCAGACGACCTTGGGAATGAGCCCGAACATGCCGCCGCCATCAAGCAGCAGCCGCCCGGCCCGCAGGACTGTCCATGTGTATCGGCTGGTCATAGGGGCGATGGTAGGGGGGTCGTGAGGGCGGCCCGACGCGACGGCCGCGACCCCCCCGAATCAGCGCCGCAGACCGACGGCAAGGTCCCAGCCCCACGCCGCCTGATGCCGCGCTCAGGCGGGGGGGCCAGAGAAGGAGCGCGGCTGATGCCCCGCGATTGGCTCGATCATGCCCGCACCGAAGACGGCGTGGGCATGCCACCCGCCGAAGAGACGGTGTGGACATGCCACCCACCTTTCAACCTGGGGGGGGGGGCGGCTTCCAGCCGCCCAACACTTCTTACGGACATCCAGCCGAGAACTGGTCAAGAAACGCGATGATATCGAAAATGTCGAACACGCCATCGCCGTTGAAATCTCCAGGACAGGCGTTGCTGACGGCGAGAATGGCCGTGGCGCTGGTCGCGCTGCCGCCCGGCCCGGTGGCGATGGCGAAGTATTCGCCGACGTGCTCGAAATCGGCGGGGTCGATGTTGAGCGTGGGGGTGTTTGCGCCGCTGACCGGCCCGCCATCGGACAGTGGCGTGTTGCCGAAGTACCACTGAATGGTGATCGGCGGCGTTCCGCCCGCGACCTGCACGGAGAGGTGCGCGGGAGTTTTGCGTTTGACCGCGAGCGACTGCGGCTGCATGGTGATGTGTGGTCGCAGCAGGCACTGATTGAGGAACACGCGTATTTCGTTGCTGGTTTCAGATGCGACGATCAGGTCCAGGTCGCCATCATTGTCAAGATCGGCCAGTGCGACCGCTGACGGCCCGCCGGGCACGCTGAAGGTGGACGGGGGCATGAACGTGCCGTTGCCGACACCGAGCCAGACCGAGACGAGCCCGGTGGCGCGATGCCCGAACACGAGGTCGATCTTCCCGTCACCGTTGATGTCGGCCAGGCCTCTGCGGCGCGCGGAGCCTTGAGTGGACATGTCCACGAAGTTCACGGGCTGGAACGTCGCGTCACCATTGCCCAGAGCGACGGCGAAGGCGGACGTGTTGTCGTTGTTGGCCACGATATCGAGCTTCCCGTCGTTGTTGAGGTCGACAAGATCGATGTGGCGTGTCTGCGTCAACAGTGAAACGGTGGGAACATACGGATCGAACGTACCGTCACCGATGCCAAGGTGCAGATGGACGATGGAAGCGCCATTCGTGGTGACGAGCATGTCGAGCACCCCATCGCCGTTGACATCACCCAGGGCCAGTGACTCGGCAGTTTGATGGTTGAACACGGTCTGGCGCGGCATGAATCCGCCCGCGGGATTGCTCAGGTAGACAGAGACGACGACCGTGCCGGTGTTGCCGGTCTGCGCGACGACGATGTCGAGCAGCCCGTTGCCGTTGAGGTCGCCGGCGCGTGCGACGCGGGGGCCTTCGGCGGTGGGCAGGACGACCATCCCGCCGAGGGTGCCGTCGGGCTGGCCGTAGAAGACGCGGACACCGTGATTCCCGACGATCGACACGGGAATGGCCAGATCATCGCGTCCATCGCCATTGAAATCGGCGACGACCGGGTTTTGCGGCGACCCGCCGAGGGCGATGTCCTGACGCGGGGCGAAGGTTCCGTAGCCAAGCCCGCGCCGCACGCTGACGGAGTTCGCACTGAGGTTGGGCACCACCAGGTCGAGCACGCCATCGTTGTCAAAATCGCCGGTCACGAGATTCCACGGGAAGGCCGCGGTCGGGAGTGGAGTGAGCGCCGGGCCGAACGGCTGCCCGCTTCCGCAGTTTTGCCCCGCGGCGGGCGTTGCCGCCGCCCACGCCGCCATACCCATTGCACCAAGGCCCCGCACGATCCGCAGCCGGTGCCCGAACAACACACTCTTCACAAAGTCATCTCCTCGATGGGGTGGGCTATCCACCCGGTGGGCGCGAGTATACATAAAACCGGGAAATGTTCAACGAGGATCTGAAAAAAATGCGAGCCAAGATCTCCCCTTTTCTCGTGCCTTGGCATCGCCAGGAGCGGTGTGCAGCCGCCCAAGCCTCCCGCCGGACAGCGTCGGGCCACCCGCCGACACACATGCCCGCACCGAAGACGGTGTGGGCGTGCCACCCGCCGAACGCCAGCGCGTCGAATATCTCTTTGGCTTCTACCAGCAACTCGTCGCGCCGCTGACCGCAGCACCCACCACCCGCCGCCGCAGCACACCACGCCGCCGGGGTGCGGGGGCGTAGGCGCAGTCAGCACCCAGGCTACCGCGCCACAGGCAGCAAGCGGACCAATCACCCCCCGGGCAGAGGTGGATCGACCTTCTTGGCGTTCTTGGCTAGTTCCAGCGCCAGTTCCTTCTGCCGCTCCTTCGCGGATGAAGGCGGCCAGTTGATAACGTGCCCGTGCAGCGGGTCTTCGTCAAGCGGGGCTTGAACCGCATCGAGCGGTTCAACCGTCCGCACCGCGCGGGCTGTGATCAGCGCCGCGCCATACAGCGTTCGCTGCCTCGTGGCCGCGACCTGCTGACCGCGATGCCAGTTGACCGCCTGCTCCGGCCCTTCGCACTGTGTGACCGAGAGTTCAAGGCTCGGCGGCGGCATGAACGCATCGGGTTTGATCGTTCCCTCTGCCCGTATCCACGAGCTCTGCAAAAGAAATCGCGCCAGCACTACAGCATCGGCAACCGGCACCTCTGAACCCGACGCATCCATCAGGCCATGATCCTCCAGATCAGATCGATCAACTCCGATGGCATCTCGTTGCCCATCAGCAAGCGCCCGGATTGACGCGCCGAACCGATCATCGCTGCGTAGTGCATCATGCCCGACGGGCTGATGCTGACCGACAGGAGCCGATGCCGGCTCGCATACCACTCGAATGTCAGATCTCCATCCGGCTCAACCCCAACAGTCGGACGCGGCAGCGACAGAGGGAGCAGTTGAAGAAAGCGTTCAGCCCAGAGAACGGTGTCGCGCTGGACCGGCGCGGCGTCGGCACCGTCCCAGCCGGGCTGCGCACAGTCGCGGGCCACCACGTAGATCGCCTGTCGCTGGGTCGCCCGACCCAGTGTCTCGGAACTCTGCATCGACTCGACGATGCTCAGAGTCAAGCGTTCAATGGCCCCGGCCTCTTCGCTGGAGGCCCGCCAGCTGCCGCCGCCGGGCAAGATTGACACGAGTACTGCAGCGCTTGTTGCAACGGTCATCGGCACAACCTCAACGCTTGCTCGGTCAGAGAACTGAAGAACACCCTGTTCTTCAGGTCATGCAGTTCGGCAAGCACCTCCTCAATGGTACTGTCCTGCGTGGCCGTCGGTTCGGCGCTGAAGACATCGAGATCGAGCAGCAAGGCCACCCGGCGCGACTTCGTCTCTGCGGACCGGTCCACGGCCTGGATGCGCCGCACCGTGTACGGCTGGCCGGGGCTGGTCAGTTCGTCGCTGTGAAACATGCCACGTGTCTCGAGGCCCGTCCCGGACTGATGTACATCGCGGAAGTACGCGCCGAGGACCAGAGCATCCGACGGGACATCCAGCCGATTGATGGTGCGAACCCCCAACCGGGAAACCTGTTCGCACCCCGACAGGCTCCGATGCAGGGACCACAATCGCATCGTCTCGGATTTGAGCACATCCCAGCCCGGATACGGCTTGAGAACGCTCAGTGACATGAAATCCCTCGTAAAGCGAGCAATGCGCAGCCCGTCCGAAGACACCATCTGAAAGCCCAACCAGCCTTGATCGTCGTGCTGAGTCGTGAGACTTGGCCGCTGCGTGTCCGGATCGGACACGCCGATGTGAGCAGTCACCGTAAAAGCGCCCATCTCGGAGACTTGCGGATACTCAGACTGCACGTCCCGAAGCGCGGCACCGATTCGAGAACGCTCCCAATCGGCAAGTGCCGCAGCACGCAACTCGATGACCGCTTCCACGATCGGAGCCTTCCCTAAGTGCTCGAATGACTGGCCGCGATCCATCCGTGCTCATTCTCCCTTGGGCGTTCTCCGGGGACGATAGCGCGGTATGCGTGGAAAAACGAACAGCGTCGCGCGAGGCTCAGGTTGGGCGGCGAGTGGCTCGGCCCTTCCTCTCTTCATGGGCAGCCAATTGGGCGCCAGCATCGGCATCCATCGCGCAGAAGCCCGCGACGGCTCCAACGAGCGATCCCGTGTGCGGTCCGGTCCATACGACGACCTCAAACTTCCGTCCCCTCGCCATCCACAAAGCCCGACATCACACCACAAAACACGCACCACAATTTTTTACGTTCTTTCTTTGACTGTTCGATAGCCCGGTGCGCACGCCGATGTGTTCGCACCGGTGACGTAGTCGAGGGTGTTCCTCGGTGCGTCAGTCGCGATGTTGTTGCAGTGTGCAGAACATCACTGTGCGGCACAGCCGCAAGAGGGCAGCACCATGAGTGTGCTACCACAATCGTGTCTTGAACAAATCCAGTTCTATGAACAGCGCTTGCCGCTCTGGGCGGCCAGCACGACTCTGCTCTCGCTCACGGCTCCAGAGATTGTCGCGTTGACCACAGCCGTCAATGCCGCGCGCATCGCCTTTACTGCCGCGCAAGTGGCACGCGACAATTCCAAATCGGCGACTGTCGCGTTCTACGCCGCGTGCGAAGTCATGAACAAACTCGGACGCGACGCCATTCGCACCATCAAGAACGAAGCCGAATCAACCAACAACCCCGCCGTCTACGTCGCCTCCAACATCGAGCCGCCCGCCGAGCCGACGCCCCTCGGGCCGCCCGCGACGCCCACCGATGTCACCGCGGTCATCAACAACGAAGGTCAGGCCGAACTCAAGTGGGACGGCAGCCGCGAAGGCGGAACCTCCTTCACCATCGAACGCAGCGTCACGCCCGTCGGCGGAACTCAGGGGCCGTGGGTGCTGCTGGCCAGCGTCGAAGAACGTCAGTTCATCGATGTGAATGTCCCGTTCGGGCTGGCCAGCGCGCTCTATCGCATCAAGGCCCAGCGCACCGGCGGCATCAGCGTCGCCAGCGAGCCGGGACAGATCCTCTTCGGCACGCCCGCTCAGCAGCAGGCCGCGACCGGACTCACGCTCGCGGCGTAAGACGCCAGAACAACCGAGTGCAGCCTTCACTCGCTTCGCGCGGTTCACGCAGCCGCGCGGAGCTTTTCTCTTTGTGAAACCACTCAACCCTCGCGCGAGCGGAGCAGCTCGTAAATCTCGTCCGCCGTGGTGGCGGCATAGATCCGCGAGCGCAGCTCCTCGGCCGCCATCAGCTTGCTGATGCGGGCCAGCGCCTGGATGTGGTCGCTCGTGCGGTCGGGCGGGCTGGCCAGCAGCACGACGAGTCGCACCGGCTGGCCGTCGAGCGCGTCAAAGTCGAGCGCCGTCGCGGGCTTGCCGATCGCCATGGCCAGGCTTGTCAGACCGGCGCACTTGCCGTGCGGGATCGCCAGCCCGTGGCCGATGCCGGTCGTGCGCGTCTGCTCGCGCGACCAGACGGCTGCTTTGAGTTCGGCCGGCGTCGAGACGGCGCCGTGATCGGCCAGCAGATCGACCAGTTCGTTGATGACGCCCTGCTTGTCCTGAGCGATGAGAGGGGCGCGGATGAACTCGGGCTTGAGAATGTCCAGCAGATTCATGCGTGTTCCAGATGAGCCGCGCCAGCGCGGAACCAACCCCGGCCCCGATCCAGCGCGAGGCACCGTCTGCAAGGGTAGCACCTACCGCTCGAGCACGGCACTGAACGCTCCGTCCACGTAGCCGGCCGCGTCGGCCCCGGGAACGCTGCGCGGCCAGAGCAGCTCGGTCGAGGTGATGCGGAACTTGTGCCACTGGCACGCCCAGGCCAGCGGCTCGGCGTCCTCCTCGGCCTCGAGGCTGCACGTCGAATACAGGATCGCGCCCGAGTCCGTAAGCATCGGCACCGCGTCGGCGATCAGCTGCCGCTGGATCTGCGCCAGTCGCCGCGTCTGATCGCGCCCGAAGCGATACTTGGCTTCGGGCCGGCGCGCCAGCACGCCCGAGTTCGAACACGGCACATCGAGCAGCACCAGATCAGCCCGCCCGCTGGTGCGCAGCAGAATCTGATCGACCGGCATCACCTCGACACGCGGGTGGCCCTTGAACAGCCGGGCCAAATCCTTAGCGCGGGCGCGATCGACATCGCCCGCCACGATCACAGCACTGGGAAACGTCGCGGCCAGCTGGCGTGTCTTGGTGCCGCGCCCGGCACAGACATCGACAATCAGCGCGGGCGTGCGGCCTGCAACGCGGCGGATGGCGCTGGCCGAGGCGGCGTCCTGCACCCACAGGTTTGCGTCGGCCGCAAGCGCCGCGGACAGTTCTGCCGAAGTGCCCTCGAAGACATGATGCCCGCGAACCTCGTGCGGGCGCGCCCCGGCGGGAATCTCGCGGGCGAACTGTGTGTTGAGCACGATCGGCGGCTCACACAGCGTCGCCAGCGCCGCAGCCCGCGCATCGGCCACGCCGCGCGCGTCGATCCATCGGCGGATGACCCCGGCGGGCAGCGAGACCTGTTGGCTCAGGCGGTCGATGGGGTCGGCGGCCAGGAACGGCTCGGCCAGCGCCCGCGCGCCGCTCGAAGGCAGCAGGATCTCGTCGCGCTGATCGGTCCAGGCGGGTCGGTCGTCCGCGAGCCGTCGCTGCACCTCGCGCAGGACAGCGTTGACCAGCCCGCCGGCCTTGGGGCGGATGTGCGTCTTGGCCCACGCGACCGATTCATCGAGCGCGGCGTGAGCGGGGATGCGATCCAGCAGCAGCAGCTGCGCCGCCCCAATGAGCAGGACAGCCCGCATCTTGGGTTCGAGCTGTTCAAACGGCTGCGAGAGGCAACTGTCGAGCACAGCCGCCAGCGTCAGCCAGCGCCGCACCGCCGCGTCATAGAGCGCATGGGCCAGCGCGGCGTCGCGCGGGTCGAGCCCTGCTGTGTCCAGAGCCGTCGGCACCAGATCGGGAAATCGGCGGGCATGCTCGGCGATGGCCCATGTCGCGACCGAGCGGGCGGAGCGGGTTGTTTCGGCGCGATCGCCCTCGAAAGATGCGCTGCGAGATTCACTCATGAGCCGGACTGTAGACAATCAGACATCGGCGCATTCGCCGGCCCAGCCCGCGGGCGCGGCGCCCCCGCCGCCCCCGGTTCGGCGCCGCGGCGTGCTGGCGGGAATGCGCATCCGCAAGAAGATGATCGTGCTGCACACGACGTTCTCGCTGGCGATGACGCTGATCCTGCTCGTGACGCTGCGCCCTGCGTTGTTGCGTGTCGTCTCGCGGGCCGAAGAGCAGGAAGCGGCGCGCTTGCTCGAACTGACGCTGCGGACCAGCCCCCGCGCGATCGCGCCCGCCGGTGAACTGCTGATCGATGGCGAGCAGGTGCGCATCCGTCGCGGCGTCGATCCGCGCACCGTGCCTGCCGACTGGGTCGAGCGAGCGCGGGCGGTGCCCGGCACGGCACACATCGTCCCGGGGCGGGCGCTGCCGGGCGTGGCGACGGCGTGGACCGAACTCGACGGCATCGGCGAACTCTGGATTGTCGAAACGTCGATCGAAACATCGAGGCGGGCGGTGCTGAGTGTCTATGGCCTGGCGGTGCTGGCGCTTCTGTTTGTCTATGCCCTGGTGGCGGGCGCGCTCGAGTTGTTCGTGCTGCCCCAGCATGTCTACGGCCCGATCTCGCGTATTCTCGACGCCGACCTGGCGTTGACCGACGGGCGCACCAGCGAAGAACTCGTGCCCGACGAGGCCATCACGCACGACGAACTCGGCGAGATCATGCGCTCGCGCAACGAGACCATCCGGCGCATCCGGCGGCACGAGCGGGCACTGGCCGAAGCACTGGCACAGATCGAACTGGTCGCGGCCGATCTCAAACGCAAGAACCACCTGCTCGAAACGGCGCGTCGCAACCTTGCCGGGGCTGATCGCCTCGTGAGCTTGGGCATCATGGCTGCGGGCATCGCGCACGAACTGAACACGCCGCTGGCCGTTGCCAAGGGACTGGTCGAGAAGCTCGACACCGAGCCGAGTCGCTCGCTCAGCCAGACCGAGGCGGCCTTGCTTCGCCGCGTCATCGGCCGGCTCGAGCGCCTCAGCGAAGGGCTCCTCGATTTTGCCCGTGTGCGTCCGCCCGAGTCTTCGCCGGTTGCCCTGCGCGATGTCGCGATCGAGGCGATGGAGCTTCTGCGACTCGATCGCGGCTCGACGCGCGCGCAGATTCTCAACGACATCCCCGCCGACCTCATCGTCGAGGCCGACGGCGATCGACTCGTGCAGGTCATGGTCAATCTGGTGCGCAACGCCATCGACGCGATCAGCCGGACCGATCATCCCGGCGTTGTGAGCATCGAAGCCGAGACGATCGAGCGCGATGGTTCGGCGTGGGCGCTCGTGACGATCACCGACGACGGCCCCGGCATCGACCCGGAGGTGCTGCTGCATCTCTTCGAGCCGTTCGTCTCGAGCCATCTTGATGATCGGGGGACCGGCCTGGGGCTTGCGGTCTCCGAGGGCATCGTCCGCGAACACGGCGGGACGCTGCTGGCCCGCAACCGCACGGGCCGCAGCGGGGCTGTGTTTGAAGTGATGCTCCCGATACGATCGACGGCCCCGTTGCCTCTGGAGACGCCATGAACACCGACCTTGAAGTTTCGATCCCGCCGCTCTCGATCGTCGCGGTCGATGACGACCCGGACTTCCGGCAGTACATCGAGGCCACGCTCGCGGGCGAAGGGCACGCCGTGCGCACGGTTGCCGATCCCGAGGCTTTCTTTGACGCCTGCGAGCGTTCGCTGCCCGATGTGGTGCTGCTCGACATCAAGATGGGCCGCTTCAGCGGCGAAGAAATCCTCGCCGAGATCCGCCGCCGCTGGAGCAAGCTGTGCGTGATTGTCGTCACGGGCTACCCGACGCTCGACAGCATGCGCCAGACGTTCAAGCAGGATGTGTTTGATTACCTGGCCAAGCCGTTCTCGCTCGATGAACTGCGCCGCGCGCTGTCGCAGGCCGCCATCGCCTTCGGCCTCGGGCAGCGCCCGCAGGATCGCCTGCGCGCTGAACTCGGGCGGCAGATCCGACTGGCGCGCACCGAGCGCGGCTGGACGCTCAAGGATCTGGGCGAGCAGGCCGAGCTGAGCGTCAGCCAGTTGTCCTCGATCGAGCGCGGCGCGCACCTGCCGAGTCTGGAATCGCTGCTCTCGATCGCTGCGGCGCTGGACCGTCATCCATCGGCGTGGCTCAAGGCGGCGGGCTTCTAGTGGCGTGCAGTGCAGGGCGGCAGCGAGCGTGAGGCAGATCGTGCGATGCCGGCGCATGAAAACCAGCGTGGGGACACCACGCTGGCTCATGTGCAGAGGCTGCGACCATCGGGCCTGTCGCTCGGGGGTTCACCGGCGACGGCGCATCGCGGCAAGTCCGCCGAGTGCAAGCATGCTCATCGCGCCCGGGGCGGGCACCAGACGGAAATCATCAGCGTGGATCCACGTCGGGTTGGGACCGGTGCCGTTGGCGACGGTCAGGTATGCCGCATCGCTGGCAGCGATGAACGTGTGCTCGAAGTACTGCCAGCTGCTGGGCGAGATCGCGCCGGTCGAAAAGACCTGCGTGCCAAAGTCAGTATCCGAGTTCGAGATGCCGATGAGCAGCGGCTCGCGCCCAGGGTCAAAATCCATGACGGTCTGTGCCCAGAACGAGACCGTGTACTGGCGGCCCGCGACGATCGAGTTGCTCAGGTGGAACGCAAAGGCATCGACGGTGCCCGCTGATGAATAGTGAAGTGCGACCTTCCAGTTCCCGTCGATCGGCGACAGGCCGAAGATGTTCGACGGGTCCATGAGGTCGAGTTCTTCCGCGGTGCCAAAGGCCGTCACGTCGGCGACCGTGTTTGTGAAATCGGCATTGCTCAGGTTGTAGAGCGTCCCTGCAGCCGTGTTGTTCTCGAAACTGCCGTTGAGGATCATGTTGCTCGGCCCGGCGGCGGCAGCGGCGGCGGCGGCGGCGACGACTGCGAGACTGACAAGGTTCTGACGTGTTGACATGGTCTGTTGCTCCTTCGATGTGTCGAAAACAATGAAGTTCGGTGCTTGTGCACCCACGCTTGATCGAGTCATGCACGACCGAACCGTGCAGAACCTATTGGTCCTGAATCTCCCGCAGCGGGTCACGATCCGATCACAGCGAACGGCGACCTGCTTACCGTGACAAGCGACGATTCGACGTGGAACTGACGCCAGGAACAAGAAGATATCATCCGTCGCACGCGCTCTCGGACGCGACGATCAAGCGCCTCGGCGCGCGAATCAAGAGCAATTCGGCGCGCCTTATGGGTCCATCGGGTCGCCACAACCGCATTTTCGAGGGTGCGAACGCGGTTGATCCCCCCATAAAAGTGGATCGTGGCCAGCCAGCCGACCGATCCGGGCCTCCGCCGCGCTGGTCGATGGGACGAGGCGGAGAACACGGACGTCCGTCCGTCTCACGCCCCGCCGTTGCCCAACGCTCGCTTGCCCCGGCACTTGGGAAACTGCGAGCAGCCGAAGAACGCCGAGCCCGCGTTCTTGCCGGTTCGGGCGATGCGTTCGACCATGGCGGCCCCGCACGTGGGGCACGAAGGGCCGGTGGGGGCGGCCACCGCTGTAGACGAGTGCGAGGCTGCGTGTGAGCCTCGCGCGCGGGCGGGCTTGCGAACCTCCGCGATCATCGCGCCCAGTTCCGGCCCGTCGATGAGGCGGATGGGGTTGGTCGCGGCGAACGCGATCGCGTCGGCCGTGTAGCCGCCGCTGGTGACGACGATGCCCGCGTGCGCCCCTTCGCTGGCGACGACGCCGCGCAGTTCGCGCACGATTCCGACGCCGACGCGGCGCGCTGTCCAGTGCTTGCACTGCACGAGCATGACCGCCCCGGCCTTGCTCAGCCGCAGGTCCACGCCGCCGTCGGCTCGCGCGGGCGATGCTCCGCCGGTGTGCTCGACAGCGAAGCCCTGACGGCGAAAGGCTTCGGCCAGCAGCGACTCGAACTCATGCCACGAGAGGGCGGCGATCGACGCGGGGCCGCTCTGGCGGTCGAGCCGCGCGCGGTCGAGGCGCTTCTTCATCTGGGCGACGATCCAGACCGCGAGCACGAACAACGCAGCGAACGGGGCGAACTGCATTGCGAGGTTCGAGAGGATCCCCAGGGATGTCCCGATCATCTGCCCGGCGTCGCCGCTGCCCGCACCCCCGACGAGGCCCAGGAAGAACGGCAGCACCCACCGGCACACGGCGAACACAAGAACGGCCAGCACCGGCCCGACTCACGCGGGAGCCTGCGTCAGGATCGAGAACAGTGCATCGACGAAGGAGGGGGTGTTGCGTTTGACTCGCGGCATGAGCCTATTGGAACCGATCGGGCCGTGGGCGTCAAATCGGCCCCCGCGCGAGGTTCGCCTCCGCGCGTGCGTCAGGCGTTGCCGCGCTCGTGCCGATTGTTGCCACGCTCGCGTCAGCGTTGGCCGCGCTCACGTCAAGCCTTCACACGCTCGCGCCGGTCGTTGCCGCGCTCGCGTCAAGCCTTCACGCGAGCGCGTCAAGCGTTGCCGCGCGCGTGTCAAGAGTAATTCGGCGCGCCCTATGGGACCATCGGGCCATCTCAACCGCGTTTTCGAGGGTGTGAAGGCGGGTTATTCCCCGATACAAGGGATTTCCGGCCCAGACAGCGACGTACCAGGTGCCATCGCTCGCGGCCCTTGTCCTTCTTCATCTTCCTTCATATCTCTTCCTTCCCATTCTCCCCGCGCAGCGATGCGTGGCCCTGCACACGATTCGGCCCGACGCCCCGCCCCTGCCGTATGCCGATCGGGCAGAGTTTGGGCAACATGGGAGGGAATCCGGAGATTGACCCGATGTTTCAGGTAGTTCTCCCGCTTGAGAGCCGTGTGAGAAAAACTCAAGGCGGGGTCTTGCCCCCCCCCCCCCGCTCTGATAAGATGGCTTCATGATCTCGCTGTCGGGCATCATCAAATGTCTTGTCCTGCCTTGTCTTATCCTGACAGCCCAAGGAGCGTCGCCACCACACGATCCCGTACCATGGCTTCTCTCGCGATGGGGAGACGGGATCATGAACCAAATTCATGAAGCGGGCTCAGCATTCGTCTTCGACATTGAGATTCGTCGCGAGAGCACATTGCAGCGCGCGCAGGTCGAAGCAGAATACGTGAAACTGCGGCGCACGCCTGAGCATCCCCGGCTGCCATATCTCGAGACGCATCTCGACCTGCACCGTAAGCCGCACGTCGAGCACATTGAGTTCACAGTCATTGATCGAAATCACTTTCTGATGATCGAGGGTAGAGAAGAGTCGGAATTTTTGCTCATGGTCGGCGCCACTGGCCAGGATCGGTGGACTCAGGCGCAGGCCGGTGATCAGGGGCAACTGACGATGATTCGTTCAGGCCAGCCGTTCCCTTCACCGTTCAACATGGAACAGGCCGCCAGCCTTGCCAGACGGCGTTTGACCATCGCGCTGGGAGGAATTCCGTGGGTGGGAGATATGCCCGACCTTGTTGACCGACGAGTCGGGCACGATGCATGGACACTTCGATTTCGTGGAAATGACGGAGAAATCCTGTCTGTGAGCGGCCGCAGGATGACTGATGGCGAACTGGTACTCGAATCGAGTGAAACGACTCAAGGTTCATCCGGTCGAATCATCTGGTCTGCAAGGTTCAGCCAATGGACGTTGCACGATGGGCTCCCTTTTCTTGTCCCGTCTCTTGTGACCCATGTCGATAACTCGGACGTGCGGGAGCAATTGAGGCTACGTGCCACACGAAAGATTGGTCGCACGGAAGCATCCCGAGTCATCCAACCCGCTGTTGCAGATGGCTCCCCCATTCGGGTTCTCGATTTTAGAACCCCGAACTCGACGTCATGGGAGACCTATCGAAGCCTTCCGACAATGACATGGTCCTCGCAAGATGGGGTTGATGTTATTGACTTTGACGCTGTCGCGCGATCATGGTATGCAAATCCGAGTTCAAAGAAGTCGGCTCATGATTCCCGCTTGAAATGGGCCGCGCGTGCGCTTGGTGCATTTGTTGTCGTCGGAGCAGTCTTTATACTCTGGATGCGCAGCCGGCGGTAGCCGCACTGTCATGCCTCTGTATAGTCCTTAGAAAAAGGAGAGCACATGAAAAACATTCGATGGTTCGCATTCTGCTTTTTTATTGGCGCCTTCATTTGCACACCGTCCGTCGACGCCGGTCCGAGCCTCCCCTGCCTCAAGACAATTGTCAAACAATGTGCGAGCATTCACCATCTCGTGAATCCGAATCGGGTGTGTGATTTCGGCACACTGACAGTTGCATGTGGAGATGTCGTGCTCATCGATGCCAATGTGAATGACATTGCTGGCACGGGCCCGGGGGAATCCGGCCGGAAGAAGTTTGAACTGACAGGATTCGTGAACATCACGGTGATGCGGTTTCAATGTGGATCACAGTCCTCCCAGACCTGCAACTATCTTGGCATTCACCAACTTTCTTGCCAAGGCCGTCAGGCCGACGAGGATTCAAATTCATGTTCAATGAGTGAGCCCCCAGCCTGACCAGCGGGGGCTAAAGGTGTTTTTTCATGGAGACCCATTCCCGTGTCGGAATGTCGGGCCTGCGGACCGTTGCGAGAAGATTCATGATCGCGCTATTGCCCGCCGTTCTTCTGCTTGCATCCTCAACAAAGTTGATCGATTGGGATACATGGCGTCGTTCACTGGATACGTTTTCCATCGTATCAGATCAGTGGCGAGCAGTCATCAGCGTGATCATTCCAGGGATCGAACTCACGGCATTCATGCTCATTCTTGTCGGCAGATCCCGAGCGGCCAATTGTATGGCAATTACGATCGTCCTGGTCATTTCTCTGGCCGTAGTCTTGCAGTGGATCCTGCACGAGGCTCCAACGTGCTCGTGCTTTGGTCAATGGATTCGACACGAGGAACTCAAGCAGTCATCAACTTCAACACTTGTGCGCAACTTCTGCTTCGTAATTGTAGGACTTTTCGGATTCATGCTTGCGAGGAGTGGCGATGAGAAACCCCGGTCATCAGCTCCGAGCCGTCACGCTGATTGAACTGTGTGTCGTGCTTGCTGTTCTTGTTGTTCTCGTCGCCATTCTTATCCCTGTGCTGGCTGGAACTCGACGGCGTGCGACTGAGTCGGAATCTCTGGCAAATCTGCGTTCTCACACCCAGGTCTTTGCGATGTACACAGGCGATTGGCGAGAATTCTGGCCATACTTCACACGTCCCGGACCCGAGGGCTGGGAAGTCCGTGGTGCGGGCATGGTGCTCCCGGAGCAGTTGTACTTCGACGCGCACGCGCTGTGGCATATCGCTCTGGCCGACCTCTACTTTGAAGGAACCATCATGCGACACACCGCTCTGTTCCCACCCGGATACAGGGACGGGAATACACAGTGGCCGCTGCGAACAGGATATCACTATGCGTGCGCCTTCATCGCTGAGCCTGCCTACTGGAGCCAGGAAACGAGAACTGGAATCGACCAGATGAAGCCGACGACAGTCTCGCAGGTCTCCTTTCCGGCGCACAAGTCACTGATCATCGAGGCCTGGCCTTTCAGCCAGCTTGTGGATGTCGCGGCCCGTCAGCAAAGCGTGACGCTTCCTGTCGGTGCTGTGGACGGCAGCGCGCATTCTCTCCCTTGGCAACTGCGCGCAGCAGGGGTTCCAACGGGCGACGGGCATGGCTTCCAACTGGAAGGAGCTGTGCATTATCATGATTGGCCCCCGCTGATGCACACTGTCGATGGAGTCCGTGGTCGAGACATCAAACACTGACGCTTCCCGCGCCCGGTGCCATGGAGGATTTGGCGCGATGGTTGTGGAAACTTGCGCTAAGTGCTGTACGCGGCCACACTTTCCTTCTGACCTGACCCGTCAAGAAGGAGGTGCGTGTGGACCGCGACATTTGGAATGTTCTGATGCGTGCGACGCGGTGTCTGGCGTCGGCTTCGACGCCTCGACGCAGGGCTGTGCGATAGAGCGATCGGTTGATTCTACGCCTCTACCTCTGGCTCACCTGGCACGACCTGCCGATGTGCCGCGTTGATGATCCTGGGGTCTACGGCTCGCTGTTCCGGCCTCGCACGCTGCCCAGTGTCTCGCAGTTCTGCAAACGTCTCAAAGAGCCACGCTTTGAACAACTGCTCGAAGTCATGCGCCGGAAACTGACCGGCTCGGGCCAGGATGCGCCGTTGCTGTGCATCGATGGCAAGGCGCTGCCCGTCACGGAAAACTCACGCGATGAGGACGCGCTCAACGGCCATGGCGGAGGCCGCTTCTGCAAGGGCTATCGCCTGCACGCCATGGGCGATGATCGCGGACGCATCGTGAAATACAGGGTTACACACATGCGTGAGCAGGAAAAGAACATGGCCTTCGAGATGCTGCACGCCGCCGATGCGGGGCAGGTGATTCTCGCCGACGGCAACTATGACAGTTCGCGTCTGTACGACACCGCAGCCCGGCACGGAGCCTTCCTGTTCACACCGATCAAACGCGGCTGGCCCCACACGCATGTCTCGAAGAAAAGCTCACCCAACCGCCGCGAGGCCGATCGCGTCTGGCGTGAACACCCAGTGCTGGCCAAACGCGTGTACGCGCTGCGCTCGGCAATTGAACGCACATTCGCAAATCTTACAAACTTCGCGGGCGGACTGCGCAGCCTGCCGCCATGGGTCCGCACGCTCCCCCGCGTGAAACGCTTCGTGGCTGCCAAACTCATCATCTACCAAGCCCGAAGACTCGCAAGACACCCCTCCGCCGCAGCATGAGACGAGAAATGCTCCATGCCCATACCGTCCTCGGTGCGGGCATGATTGGCGCTCGGTGGCATCGGAGTTCTCCACCGGCCCCGGCGGGGCGCAGAGGGCGGACGATGGGCGGCGGGTTCGTGTCTGCTGGGCGCGAGGTTCCTTTCCTCTGCCCCGCCGGGGTGAGGCTCGATTCGCGCTTGCGGGAGTCACGCTGAGATTGGCCGTCGGCGCCACCCGCCGATTCAAGAGGGGCCTGGACCAACCCATCGAATCGAAGCACACCGACCACTCAAAGCCGTGGTCGGTGGCACGCTGAGATTGACCGTCGGTGCTGCCCGCCCATCCGCCTCCCTGGTGCCTGCGAACGCGCGATGCGGGCGGGGTGGACGGCTGATCGGGCCGGGCGCGGGGGCGGGACCGCGCCATTCCTCTCTATAAGGATGCGGCCAGCGGTCGGTGGCACGCCGAGATTGACCGTCGGTGCCGCCCGGCGTGAGGCCGATTGTGGTGGATGGGGCAGCGTCGGCAAGAACTGCGCGAAATTCGCAACAACGCACACTCAATGTCTTGTCGCGCGCACGGGGGCGAATATTTTATGGATGCGCGCCGAATCTTTGATAGGCCACCAAGCAACGAGTGTTGCTCGCGCAGCGGCCGATGTGGCGGGGGCCCGTCCGGGGCCGGGCGCGGATCATGTTCCGCGAGTGGGCGCGATGTGCGCGGCTCGCCTGCAAGGAGTCAAAGCGATGTCTGTTCTCCCTGATTCTCGTCTCGCAAAACTCGAATGGTTCGAGCAACGCCTCGCCCTGTGGGCCGCGTCGGCCGCCACGCTCGAAATTTCGGCGGCGCAGATCACAGATCTGCAGACGCGCATCTCGGCAGCAAGAGCCGCCTATACCTTCGCTCATATTGCGCGCAACAACGCCAAGAGCGCGACCGCAAACTACTATGCCGCCTCGGACAACCTGAACGAACTCGGTCGCATCCTGATTCGTAACATCAAGACCACCGCCGAAACCACCGGCAATCCGCAGGTCTACATTCTCGCCGATGTGCCCGAGCCCGCTGAGCCCAGCCCGCTCGGCCCGCCGCCCATCCCGACCGACCTGCTCGCGAGGCTCTCGACCAGCGGCATCGTGCACGTGACATGGAAATGCACGCGCCGGGGCGGAACGTCATTTCAAGTCTTCCGCTCGCTTACAAGCCCGGACAACCAGAACACTCCGTATGTTATGATCGGCGTGAGCGAGGAACAGAAGTTCACCGATTCAAACGTGCCCGCGGGCTACATGGCCGTCACCTACAAGATCGTCGCCGGGCGCGGCGGCGGATACAGCGATCCGTCGGACCCCACCATCCTCTACTTCGGCGCCGCGCCTCAGCAGCAGGGCAACACGGGCCTCACGCTCGCGGCGTGAATCGCGCCCACGGTTGATTCCACACGGCCCCGGAGCGATTCCGGGGCCGCGTTCGTTGGTGGTGCGAACTTAGATTGGCCCTCGACCGCTGCCCGCGCTCAGCCCATCACCCTCAGGTCCGCCAGTTCCGCCTCCACCTTCGTCCGCCCGCCCCAGGTCGAGAGTTTGGGCGTCAGGATCGCGTCGATGCTCATGCCCGGGCCAAGCTGGCTTGCAACATCGCCCCAATTCCACCCGACCACACGCACGCCCCCGCCCCCGCCCCCGGAACCCCCGGAGCCCCCGAAACCTGCACCGCCCGCAAGGTCGAATGTAAGATGCGCCCCGCGCGCGCCCATCGTCCGCGGTGCCGCGTTGAGCCGCCCGCTGCGCACCCGCAGCCGCACCGGCGGATTGCCGCGCCCGAATGGGGCCAGACGCGACAGATCCTCGACCACGCGCGGCGTCAGTTCGCCCAGCGAAGCGTCCACGTCATACTCGAGCGTGCGCACCAAGTCCGACGGCGCGAGCCGAAAGGCCGCATGATCAAGAAAGGCCCCGACAAACGCATCATAACATTCATGCCGCACCCGCAGCCCCGCCGCCATGTCGTGCCCGCCGAACGATTCGAGATGGCCCGCGCACGCGGCCAGCCCCCCGTGCAGATTGAACCCGTCGATCGAACGCCCCGAGCCGACCGAGCGCTCCGCCTGCCGCTGCATCAGCAGCACCGGACGGCTGAACCGCTCGACCAGGCGGCTGCACACGATGCCCACCACCCCCGGATGCCAGGCTTCATGCGCCAGCACGATCGCGCGCCGGTCCGCACCGGTCATGCCCGCGGCCTCGGCCATGACGCTGGCTTCCTCGACGATTTCGCGCTCGGTCGCGCGGCGCTGATCGTTGAGGTTCGCAAGCTCGCGCGCGATCGCCTCGGCCCGCACAGGGTCGTTCGTGAGCAGCAGTTCGATCGCCTCGCGCGCGTGGCCCATGCGCCCGCAGGCGTTGATGCGCGGAGCAAGACTGAAGCCGACACGCTCGGTGTCGATCGACTCTTTGGCCAGCCCGGACGCTGCGACCAGCGCCCGCAGGCCGATGAACGGCGAGGAACGAATCCGCCCAAGGCCGTAGTGGGTGAGCACGCGGTTCTCGCCCACGAGCGGCACGACATCGGCGATCGTGCCCAGCGCGACCAGCCCGAGCAGATCGAGCAGCAGCGCGCGCAGATCGTCGCGGCAGCGCGCGTTGCCGGTCGCCATCGTCGCCAGCCGCCACGCCAGCTTGTACGCCACGCCTGCGCCGCACAGGTCACGCAGCGTGCCGGGATCGTCGGCCAACCCCGGATGCACGATCGCAAACGCGGCTGGCAGCGGCGCGCCATCCGCCGGCGGGTTGTGATGATCGGTGATGATCAGATCGACGCCCGCCTGGCGCGCGACGCGGGCCGGCTCGACCGCCGTGATGCCGCAATCGACACTCACGATCACCCGCGCGCCCTCGGCCGCGAGCGCGGCGATCGCCTCGGCGCTCAGGCCGTAGCCCTCGTCGATGCGGTGGGGGACATAGGTCGAAACGCGCGCCTCGGGCTCGATGGCAAGCAGCATGCGAAAAAGAATCGCCGTCGCCGTGATGCCGTCGACGTCGTAGTCGCCGTAGATGACGATCGGCTCGCGCGAGCGCGCAGCCGCCAGCAGCCGCTCGGCCGCGCGATCGACGCCGGGAATCACCGAGGGATCCGACAGCAGCGAAAGCGAGGGCTTCAGGAAGGCCTCGGGCGCGGCAATCGCACGCCGCGCCAGCACGCGCTCGACCAGCGGGCCGCCCGCAGCGCTCGGCGCCGATGTCCAGCGAAACTTCAGGCCCCTCTCGATGGTCTCGGGCACGCTCGGTCTCCTTGATGCGCCCACGCGCCCGGCCCTCTGCCAGCCAGCGGGCACGATACTGTACCGGATCGGAGGCACAGCCAATGGTCAAACTCAACAGGATCTATACCCGCACCGGAGACGACGGCTCGACCGGACTCGGCGACGGCTCGCGCGTCGCCAAGGACGACGCCCGCGTCGAAGCCTACGGCGCAGTCGATGAAGCCAACGCCGCGATGGGGCTGGCGGTCGTCGCGGCCGACGCGGCGGGGCAGGCGGCGATCGCCGACCTGATGCGCTCGATCCAGCAGGATCTCTTTGATGTCGGGGCGGATCTGTGCGTGCCGATCGATGGCAAAGAGAGGCTGCGGGTCGTCCAATCGCAGATCGATCGGCTCGAAGACGCGATCGACCAGCACAACGAAGCCCTCGCGCCGCTGACCAGTTTCATCCTGCCGGGCGGGAGCGATCTGGCGGCGCGGCTGCACCACGCCCGCACCGAAGCTCGTCGGGCCGAGCGCCGCGTCGTTTCCCTCATGGCGGTTGACGCCGCACGCACCAATCCGCTCGCGGGGGTGTATCTCAACCGGCTCAGTGACCTGCTCTTCGTGCTCTCGCGCGTGGCCAACGACGGCGGGAAGGGCGATGTGCTCTGGATTCCCGGGGCAAATCGCAAGAGTTAGTGTTCGGCAACCTGCGCCAGACCTACGATCACGCTTCGGCTCGAAGACAGACGACCCGGCGAGATCATGCACCCACTCCAGACAACCGAATCCATGCTCGGCGAAAGCATCTGGCGCATGCTCGATCCGCCGATCACACCCGAGCAGGAACCGAGAGTGCGCCGCCAACTCCTGCTGCTGCTGGCCATCGGCTTTGTGGTCGGGCTGGTGATGGCAGCCCTGCGCGTCAGTGCGTTTCGCAGCATCGGCTCGTACCCGGATGCCGCGATCGGTGTCGATATCGTCTGGGGCCTGTCGTACGTCGCGCTGGCGGTGGTTGCGCTGATGAGATCGGGGGGCGTGCTGCTCCTGCGCGTGTCGATCCTGATGACGCTCGTCGAAGCTTCGTTCGGGGCGGTGAGGCTGGTCTTCGGGTTTGATCCTCGCGGCGGCTCGTTTCTGGTCGGGGTGCTGGTGGCGCACGCGGGAGGGGCGATCCTCCTGCCCTGGACCCCGCTGCGGACAGTCCTGCCCGCCGCCGGTGCGTTGGTCATCGCGTGCCTTGCCATCATCGCCGAGGCGCCCCTCGGACTGGGCAAGGCCGGGTTTATCCTCGTCGGGGCCGGGATGTGCCTGCCGGGCATCGTCATCTCGGTGGTGCGCAACTGGCGCGAGCAGTCGCGCGAGATGGTCGAGTATTTCAGGCATCGCTACCACCAGATGCGGCAGGAACTGGTTGATGCGAGACTGATCCACGAGGCGGCCTTTCCTCCGCCGCGCGAGACGGGCAGCGTTCGACTGGCGTTTGTCTATGAGCCGATGAGCCAGATCGGTGGCGACTACCTGCACGCGCACATCTCGCCCGGGCAGCGCGGCGGGGACGAAGCCCTCAGCGCCGCAGTGCTCGATGTCACCGGGCACGGGATTCCCGCGGCCCTGACCGTCAATCGGCTGCACGGCGAACTGACGCGGCTGTACGCAGAGAACACGCACATGGGCCCGGGCGCGATTCTCGCAGCCCTCAACCGATATGTATACCTGACCCTTGCCGATCATTCCGTGTTCGTCACGGGGATCGTGATGCGCGTTGATCCGACGACATCGACGCTCGAGTTCGCCAGTGCCGGGCATCCGCCGGCGTTCCTGCGGAGTTCTTCGGGACAGATCGAGGAACTGCACGCGACGGCGATCGTGCTCGGGGCGCTGCCCGACATCGAGTTCGACCCCAACCCGCAGAGGCGACGTTTCATGCCCGGCGATTCGATCATCGCCTATACCGATGGCGCGACCGATGTCAGCTCACGCACGGGCCAAAGGCTCGAAGTCGCAGGGCTCCGGCAGATCATCGCTCAGGGCTGGGCCGACCAGACGCAGCGCTGGCCGGCGACGATCATGCGGGCGGTCAGCCGGTTCAAGTCGGGGCCTCAGAATGATGACATTCTCGTCATCGAGCTGTACCGAACGCTCGGCGAAGAAGCCCACGGGCCGGTCGGGGAAGCCCAGTCGGAACCGGGACACCTGAATCGGGATCCGCACCCCGAGCAGGCCGGGGCAAGTCTTCGAGAAAGTTCCTGATTCGCGAAGCGCGCCCGAGCGTGAATCGGGTACGCTCATGGGGTTGGGCGAGCAAAGCAGCCCGATCGAGGAGCATGTTCGGCTGTGGCAGGTGCAGAAACCATCGAGTTCAGACATGAGTTCGTGCGAGAGACGTTCGGGCTGTTGCGTAAACGCCTGCGCAACTTCGCAGTGGGCATGAGCGCGGTCTGGGTGCTGGTGCGCGCGATCGAGTGGATCGACCGGATCAGGGAGGGCATCGCCGAGCAGTTCCAGTGGCTCACGTTCGTCGGGCTTGCCCTGAGCGATCTGCTCATGGCGGGCGCACTGGCGTGGTCGATCTATGTCGGGCTTGATCGCGGGTCGTCGCGCAACATGGCGCTGTACACGAGCCTGGGGCTGATCTCGTTCTTCAGCATTCATCTGGTCATATCAAACTACTGGCTTGATCCGTATGCCGCGACGCTGCTCGTCTTTGGGGCGGTGCATGTGCTGGCGTCGATCAACCACCCGTGGACGGGGGGTCAGGCGGCGATTCCGCTGCTTGTGTTCCTGGTTGCTCGCGGCGTGCACGTCTTCAGCGACGGCGTTGGGGAAGTCTGGTCCGATGTGCTGGGAATCGCGATGTCTTCGCTCGTTGCCCTTCCCGGGATTCTCTATTCCTCCGTGCGCCATGAGTGGAGACAACATAGATTCGGGTACCGCGCACTGAGCAATCGCTATGGCGTGCTGCGCAATGAACTGGCTTCAGCGCGGCGCATTCATGAAGCGCTGTTTCCAGAGCCGTTGACCGAAGGCGAGATCCGCGTCTCTTATCGCTACGAGCCCATGCGACACATCGGCGGGGACTATCTGCATCTGACGCGCGTCGCGCATGGCGACGCGGCGGGATCGGTCAGTCTTGTGCTCGTCGATGTCACCGGGCACGGCATTCCCGCAGCCCTGACCGTGAACCGACTGCATGGCGAGGTGGAGCTGCTCTACGCCGATGACCCGAGCATCCCTCCAGGCAAGGTCCTCAAGCATCTGAACCGTTATGTGAATCTGACGCTCGCCAAGCACTCGGTCTACGCCACCGCGCTGTGTCTACGCTGCAACCCGAAGAACCATACCGTCGAGATCGCCAATGGCGGCCATCCACCGGTTTTTCTGCACTCGGTTGATGGCACGCTCGATGAGATTTCGTCGACAGCCTTCATGCTTGGTGCCTGTCGTGATGATGAGTTCGACCCGGCGCCGCGTGTGCTGCCCTTCCATCCCGGAGACAAGATCATCGCGTACACCGATGGCGTGACCGAGGCCCGGTCGCCCGACGGGCGCATGATGCGCATTGAAGGATTCCGCTCACTCATTGCAACGACCAAGTGTCCACAGGGAATGCTGCCCGAACTGCTGCTCAGCGCAATTGCCGAGCACCGTGGGGGCGCGCCGACCGATGATGACACGCTTGTGGTCGAGATTCACCGAATGCTGCGCATGGCAGAAGCCATCGAGCCGCAGTCGCGGGGTTCGGCCCTCGATGGCGTTCTGGCTGCGGGCATCACTCGATCAGCAGATTGATCTCACCGATCAGTTCGTGTGAACGCTCGAAGAAGCGGATGTAACTCTGCCCGCGCTGCATCACCAGATCGGGATCGCCAAGCTCGAGCGCGTGCCGCAGGGCAGGGAGCATCCAGGCAGCGTACCCGGAGGTCTGATCGGGCGCGGCGTACCCGTTGCGGAACCAACTCCGCCCGGTGTCGAACCCGACTGTGCACCAGAGCCGCTCGATCTCGATCAGGCGTTGATTGATCATCGAAGCGCGGTCGGGCGGCACATCGGCGGCTGCAACCCTGGTCATGACGACATCGGCCAGGACTTTGAACGCTTCGGCCTCGACTGCGATGCGGTCGAGCATTGGGGGGGCGATGGGTGCCAGACTCGGCGAAGCCGCGACCAGTCGTCGCAGGTTGGCGATGTGCCGCAGGGTTGCGTCGGTGTAACGTGTCGGCCCAAAGGGCAAAACCCGAGCGTGAGCCAGGCGGGCCACAGTGCCGTTGGTGATGCGAGTGATCATCAGAGCGGATTCGTAGTCCTCACCGACCACCTTGCGATACCACGAGAGCGTGTCGTAGTTGGAGTGGTACGAAGTGCCCGGCGAGCCATGCGCGCCCAGACTGACAGATGGAATGCACAGATGGCAGAGGAACCCGATGTGGTCTGATCCACCTCCGAGGTCGCCAAGATTGGGCTGGTTGTTCGAGCGTGCGCTCCAGTGTTCGAGCACGGTCTGCTCGGGCGCGTTCGCCTGCGGGGTCGAGGCTGCGGCTGCGCCAATAACAGCCGCGAGCGATGGAGTTCCCGAGGCCCCAAAGTTCGGACCCATCGCAGCCATGTCGAGGTTGATGTACGCGATCGCTCCTTGAGATAGGCTCTGTGCGTGCGCCTCGACGTACTCGACTGAACCGATGATGCCATGTTCCTCAGCCCCCCACGCCGCGAAGCGAATCGTGCGGGCGGGCGCCCAGCCTTGCTTTGCCAGTTCGCCAAAACAACGGGCCGACTCGATCAGGCAGATCAGACCCGCAAGCGGGTCAGACGCGCCATGACCCCAAGCATCGTGATGGCAACCGACGATGATCACTTCGTGCGGGTGCGTCGAACCGCGAATCTCGCCGATGACATTGGCCGACTTCACGATCTGGCGCGTTTGCTCAACGCTCACGCGCACGCGAAGATCAGCACCGCCTTCGAGTCGGTATGAGAAAGGGAGCCCGCCTTGCCAGGCGTCGGGCACGCGCGGCCCGCTCATCCGTGAGAGGATCTCGTGAGCCGCGCCCCAACCGAGTGGTTGCACTGGAATTCGTGGCAATGCAACCGAGTCGGGATCGAGACGTTCGGCGCTTTCGGTCGCGGCGATGAATGGTGTGAGTGGATCGCCGGGATACTCAAGGGTGGCCAGCGACCCCCTCTGAATACTTGTTTCATTCGCCCAGCCGCCCTCGGGATACGGGATGCCGCGCGTGTAGCCGCTGTCGGCAGGGTCAGTGTAGATGACGAGTCCGATCGCGCCGGCTTCCTGCGCATATTTGGCTTTGAACCCGCGATAGTTCCCCCCAAAGCGAGCGATGACAATCTTCCCGCGGATGTCAATGCCTAGGCGATTGAGTTCTGTGAAGTCATCGAGCCGGCCATAGTTGGCATAGACGACTTCGCCGATAACGTCGCCAGAGCCGGAGTATGCGTTCCAGCCATCGCCGAGGTGCGGATCCTGCGAATCGGGATCAGAGTCCACTGGCTTTTCACGCAGTGCAAGCGTCACTGGGTCGTCGTCGCCCGCATGGACTTCTACGGTCGAGCGGCCTTGCCGGGCGAGATAGGCCCAGAATTCCTGCGTTTCGACGTGCAAGCCGAAGGACGCAAACAGGGCCGCGATGCGTTCGATGGTGCGTTGGTCGCCGATCGAACCAGCGACGTGAGGCTCGCTGGCCAGAAGATCGTGATACTCGCGCAGACGATCCGCGGAGGCGAGTTCGTTGACCGCGTCGGCATAGAGAGCTTCGTCGTCGGGACCGACCGCTAGAAACGAGGCGTGGCCCGAAAGCACCGCTCCACACAAGACAAGTCGAAAGAGCATGCGAGGCGTCCTTTCGTAAGGTATGCGATGCTAGTCGAGCGAAGGTGGCCCGGCAGCGTTGTCTCTGCTATTGAACAGAAGACGGATGCCTTCGAACGAGATCCAGATCTGAAGCACAAGCATGATCGCTGCGACGGCCGCCAGATGCCACTGCGGGGTGAGGCCTTCGCCGGCGATGGCGAACGTGCGCAGCAGTTCGACGATCGCCCACGCGGTCATGGCAAGCATGAATGTCATGGGAATCGCAGTGCAAAGCGTGGGACGACGGCTCTTGGCGAGCCAGACAGTGATGACAAGGAGCGCCAGCCCGCCGAGCAGTTGGTTGATCGCGCCGAACACAGGCCAGAGGATGAGCCCGCCGCGGCCGGCAGATGCCAGTCCGTTGAACTCTCCAGTGCGTGGATTGCGTGCAATGGCGTCCGAAAATGCCAGCATCCCTGCAGAAATTACCGCCAGCATGGTTGCACCGTAACGATTGGAAATCGCTCGCCCAAGCTTGCCAAGTTGATGGCGAGGGCGGCTGCTTGCTGCGAGTTCGGCGATGATATAGCGTTGGAGGCGTGTGGCGGAGTCCAGCGTTGTCGCAGCAAATGACGCAACAAACACGCCCATGATCGCGGTGGCGAGCGCCGGCGAGATTCCGAGCGTTTCGATCATATTCGCCGACCCACGAATGAATGGAGCAAGAACATCGGCCAGCCCGCGATCACCCCCCCATGTCGCATAGTGGTGTGCCCATGCAGCGTCGCCAGTCAGCAGGGTTTGATTGCTGCCAAGCGTCCCCATCCCGATACCGGCCGCGCATGCGAGAATGACAAGAATCGCGAGCATGCCTTCAGTCAGCATCGCGCCGTAGCCGACGTATTGAGCGTCACTCTCGGAACTCAACTGCCGGCTCGAGCAACCCGACGCGACCAGGCAATGAAACCCGCTGATCGCACCACACGCGATCGTCACGAACAGGAAAGGCATGAAACTCGGAACTCTCCCCCCAGACGACGCAGGCTGCGGGTGCAGGTTGATCGCGTCGGCCACGACCGGGGGATGAGAGGCGATCAGCCCCAGCGCAAGCAGACCCATCGCGACGAGCAGTTGATGACTGTTGATGTAATCGCGAGGCTGCAACAGCCACTGCACAGGCAGAATGCTCGCGATCGCGACATATACAAGCAAGACGATCGTCCAGACTCCCACGGGTGAAATATGCTCTGACCACGCAGTCGGCAGGATGCACACGCCATCCGGGTTCAGGGCTGTTGCCCAGTCAATCGAGCCCGACCACGCAATCGAGCCATACATCAGGATCAACGCGATCAGCGATCCAAGGATCAGACTTCCGCCGCGACGCAGAGAGACGCCAAGCGCGATCGCGATTGGAATCTGAAAAAAGACTGGCACAATGCTGCTCGGGAACATCGCGAAAACGCCAGCGATGACCAGGCCGAAGATTGCCAGAACCATCCAAAGACCGATAAGCACAACGAGCAGAAAGAGCACACGAACGCGAGCACTGATGACATCGCTCGATAGATCGGCGATCGTCCGTCCACGGTGCCGCATTGAAATGATGAGCGACCCGAAATCGTGCACAGCGCCCATAAAAATCGAACCGAGCAGCACCCAGAGGAGCGCAGGAACCCATCCCCAGACGACGGCCACCGCAGGCCCGACGATCGGACCTGTGCCCGCAATAGACGTGAAGTGATGACCGAAGACGAGCTCTCGTCGACTCGGGACGAAATCCACGCCGTCGCTCAACTCGTGGGAGGGAGCGACGCGTTCGGGTTCGATCCGAAAGATTCGCCGAGCGAGAAATCGGCCATACGTGTGATAGGCCGCCAGGTAGAGCACGAATGAACCGAGTGCAATGATGACAGTCAGCATGGTTGGTTCCGCTCGCGATCGATCGGCATCAGCGTAGCAAATGGACCCGTGAAAGGGAAACGATGTTTCGCCAGCCGCCTCTTGTCAACAGGGCCGACACACGGAGTGTCGCATTGGAAACCACCTTGCTGTGTCATGGTGTCCCCAGGTCCGTGGCTCCCGACCTTGCGCGAAGCCTTTTTGAACTCGTCTCGGCACAGGGTGTCTTGCCAGCTCTGGTAGGCGTCCTTGCGGGGCGACCGATTGTCGGCATGACGCAGGACGAACTGGGTGCAATGCTCGACTCCGGCCAGGTGCTAAAGGTCAACGCAGCGAATATCGGAGTCGCATACCACCGCAAGCTCCACGCTGCCACGACAGTCGGTACAACGATGGAACTGGCAGCGGCAGCAGGTGTTCGACTCTTTGCCACCGGGGCGATTGGAGGCGTGCATCGCAATTTTGCACTGCACCCTGATGTGTCAAGCGATCTGGCCGCGTTGACGCGATACCCCATTGCGGTTGTGTCCAGCGGCGTCAAGAGCCTCCTGGACGTTGGCGCGACGCGCGAGGTGCTTGAAAGTCTTGGCGTGCCCGTCATCGGCTTCGGCACCGATCGGTTCCCCGCCTTCTATCTTCGCGATGGGGGCGTGGGTGTCGATGCTCGGTTCGACGAAGTCGAAGACCTTGCGCGATTCATCGCTGCCGAACTCGCTCGCACAGGGCGGGGGATCGTAATTGCCAATCCGATTCCTGAGGCTGAAGAACTCAATCATGAGGATTGGACACGATGGTGCGATCAAGCGCTGGCCGAAGTCGCGACTTCGCGTGAAGTCGGTCGCGATGTGACCCCAGCCATTCTCGGGAGGCTTCACGATCTCTCGAATGGCGCGACACTGCGGGCCAATTTGGCATTGGTGCGGTCGAATGTTGTGTTGGCAGCAAGGCTGGCACGGGCACTGGCGGAGTGATCGCTCAGTCGCAGCTCGCAGCGTACAGATTGAGGAACGCCTGAACATCGAAGAAATCGATGATGCTATCGCCATTGATGTCGGCGTCGGCCTGTCGATTCGTGTAGAGGTTCAGGAACATCTGGACATCAAAGAAATCGAGCACTCCGTCCGAGTTCAGGTCGACCGGACACACCGAACTGCATGCACGCGACCACACACGCACATGATCGATCGCAGCCTCGGTGACGGAATCGTTGTTCACATCACTGATGATAAAGCGGATGCGCACTGCATTGCCCGTGGGGATGTAATCCCGTACTGCGATGGTGTGGTCACGCCAACCAAAGGTTGATCGCAGTGTTGCGACCGACATCCAGTTGTTGCTGGCTCCAGGAGCAATTTCGACTTCGAGCACATCTTCGCCCGCAACGCCCGCGTCATCGCAATACAACCAGTACGCAAATGTGATCTGAGGGTCATCGATGCCGGCGACGCTGATTTGCGGCGAGCGAAGCGTCGTTGGGCCGCCATCCACATCGCTGTTGCCCGGTGCCGGATCGGTCATCCAGCATGTTCCGCTGCCATCGGCGTCGATGATCGGGTCGCCGCGATGCCCACTTCCGGCGAGCGTGCCCCAGCCCCACGCGCCGCCAGTCAATCCTGCGCTATTGGTCACGACCCAACCCGCGGGCGTTGTGAACTGCTCGACCGAGTAAACGGTTCGAGGCTCGACGGTGATCTCAAACCCGGTCAACGGTGCCAGTTCGGGCCAGTGTATTGCTTGTCCACCTGTCGTTAGCGCTTCGATACGGAATCGGGTCTTGCTCCCGCACGCCGCTGGAGGCAGTGTCACTTCGAACGCATTGCCTCCGAGGTGTGTCGCTACGAGCGAGAGAGGTGTTGGACCGACAGTTTCGAGAAGCACGCGAACCGATTGCGGGTCGATGTTCGTGGATGTTCCGATCAACTGGAATGGAACTACGAGACTTCTATATGGATCTCGCATCACAGGAAGCCCGTGAGTGCCGAACGAGAGCCCGATCGCATCGGGCATCTGGATTCCGCCGGATACGACCAACGAGTATGGCACAGAGATCCCGTCGCTCTGGCCGCTCATATCGACTTGCACGTCAATGCCAATCACCTCGATTGCCCAGCATCCGGGCATCGGGCTTTGGATGATGACCTGCTCGACCGTGTTGATCGGGTCGGATGTTCCGCCCGGAGCCGACTTCGTGCTGTCGAGCAGCCCGTGGTTGCCCCAATAGATGCTGCCATCAGGTGCGGTGACGCGGAGCGAGATGTCGTTGATCGTGTGCGACAGAGCACCAGGGAACCCGGGGGGATCGAAGTACACGAGAGTAGCCTGGAACTTCGGTTCGCTCGGAGCAACATCGGCGTGATACATGCGAACCGCGCCGGTAGTGACTTGTTCCGACTGATTGATCACGATCATGCGATGCCGCAGGTCGTAGAGATCCTGAACGTGAGGCATGCCCCAGCCCTGGCGATACCGTCCAAGATCATCAGCTACATGCGAGAAATCCCACTGTCTCGCGGTGTTGATGAGTAGAGCCTTGATCGTTGTGGATGCCGGGCGCTCATCGAACACATCGCCACCATTGACAGGGTTGCCGAAAATCCCATCGGCCCACATGCGGTACACAAGCCCACCTAGGCCGGCGACAATGGGCGTTGAGGCGCTCGTCCCGCCAAACTCTTCGTATGCAGCGTTCCCGCTACCCGAACTTGTGAAGACGCGATCATTCGCGTGGGCCAAATCCGGCTTGATGCGCCCATCAATCGCGGGACCGGTGCTTGCAGATTGTGCCCAACGATCATCGAGCATCACAGCATTGTCGTAGTGATTGATCGCGCCGATCGACAGCACGTTTTTGGACCACGCCTCAGGCCGGGAATCAGCGTTGCCAGCATTGCTCTGTGACTGCAAGATGAGTAGATTCGTTGCGATCGCGATATCGTCGAGTTCTGCCGAGAGAGTCGTGTAGTGTCGTGTGCGATCTCCGCCCCAACTGTTGCTCTGAAACACAGCGCGGAACGGCGACTGCACAAGAGCCAGAGCGTGTGCTGCCCGATCTTGGACCGCCGTGAATCGTGAGAAGATACCCATCGCGCCAGACAGAACGCCGCGCGTGGCGGGATTCCCTTGGCCCGACCCGAAGATGATGCCAAAGACAGGCGTGCCGTGACTGAAGTCTGATCCTGCGGTCGTGCGCAGGATAGGTGGATTGGCAGCAAACTCCTGATGGTTGACGCGGATCCCGCTGTCCATCACTTCGCCAGTAACACCCGTTCCGTCAAGCCCGGTCAGACTTTCCAATGCGTCGACACCAGAAATATGGCGAATGAGATTCAAATCCGTCTCGGGTGCCGACCAGCGGTCGATCCACACAACGGCAGAGTGTGCTGCGAGTTCGAGCAAGTGCTGCGCAGGAATCTCGGCAACGATTCTGCGCGAGGCGGTGGGGCGATGTTCGACCACCAGACCGATGGCAAGTCCGTGCTGGAGAATGGCGTCGATCGTGGAAGGTGAGGAATCCCACGCCAAGATGTTGACACGCACCGTGGCGGGTTCGGGGTCAGTGGCAAGGGTGAGCAGATCTGGTGCAATCCGCAAGTCTGCACCGAAGCCTGTCCAAGCCGACGCGTTGATTGTGGAGAGATCGATTGCTTCGGCTATCGGACCTGCACGCACCATCCAGGTTCGCGAGTCAATACTCGGGCCAAGGTCAAGACCCTTCCTGGAAAGTTGGGCCAAGAGATCGCTTGTTATGGGGGAGTGAAAGCGGATGGCCAGAATTGTGGAGTCCGCGATCACTTGGATTGGCAATTCCGAGAGAACTCGCGAGCCAGGCCGCAGGGCGACAGACTGAATACCGGATTCGGGTTCTGCCGGGGCGGGTATCGTTGCATCGAATGGTGGTTCCGGGCTGCGAATTCCGCCATTTGCAGGCGCAGCCACACCTGAACAGGTCAGTATCGCGGCAGCGATTGATGTGAGCGCAGAGACGCAACGACGCGGCATGAAAGTGCACCTTTGAGATACGGGATCGCCAGTGGAGAGTGAGCGTACCCAAACTGCGAGTCAAACGCGAGAGGATTTGATGAGTTTTATGATGAATCAGATTATGCTGACTGGGCATTCGGGAAGGATTCGGAGTAGGTTTGAAACTCGGACCTGCGGTCTGGTCGTACGAGTTGAGGCATGTGAAAAGGGCGTGAATTTGGCTTGTCCCATGCGGCGTGCGGTGGATTGCAGACTACACTGATCATGAGGAGCATCATCGGGTGGGTTCAAGGACCGGATCCGAGTCAGGCCCGATAATCGTAAGCAGCGTTGCACACGGGTGGGCGGATCGCGCAAGCGACGTCGCAAGGGATCTCTGCCTGCCCAGAGTCATGCCAGCAAAACTGGCGCATTGACAACAGAGGAGTGGATCAAAATGGTGAGATCGAACAGTCGGTTGGTTGTGGGAATGATGATGGCGTGCGCTGGCGTGGCAGGTTCTGTTCACGCTCAGGACAGCATCGCGGTGGGCGGCTCGCTGCCGGGCGACTCGCTCGATCCGTGGAACACCGGATTGCAGCGAACCTCGTATGTGGTCGATATGGCACCGTTCACGACTTCGTGGGGCAACACTTTTGCCATCGCG
>JAANMT010000363.1_pt1 | contig 49761 bp, 48 predicted proteins | sample 7279711 | NCBI WGS metagenome assembly JAANMT01 (sample SAMN14094538, study PRJNA606508) | bioreactor metagenome | isolation source: A lab-scale SPAN reactor treating ammonium-rich wastewater day 1 | place: Ireland: Galway | collected 2017-01-16 | reverse complement strand
GCCTGCATACTGCCATAGCATAATTCTGAAAAATCCGAAAATTCCTAGAATCCCACCGAGCACCATTCCCGTAACAAGCTCTTTTTTAATAACGAGCCACCAGTCTTTTACGGTAATTTCCTGAAGTGCCATCGCACGGATAATAAGCGTAGCCGCCTGCGAACCGGTATTTCCGCCACTTGAAATAATCAGCGGTACAAATAAAGTGAGCACAACAGCTTTTTGAATTTCATCTTCAAAATAACCCATGGCAGATGCCGTTAACAATTGGAAGAAAAATAAAAGAATAAGCCAGAAACCTCTTTTTTTAATCATCTCGAACCAGTGTGTTTGGCGGTACGGCTCATCAAGCGCCTCCATACCCCCGAATTTCTGGATATCTTCGGTATTCTGCTGTTCAATTTGGTCTAAGATATCATCAATCGTAACAATTCCAACCAAAACACCGGCTTCTGTTACAATTGGGAGTGCTGTTCTGTCGTACTTTTCGAAGTATTGTACCGCGTCTTCTTTACTCGTGGTTGTTGTAATAGCGACAAAATGGTTATCTGTAATCTCAGAAATCAATGTATCTTCTTCCGCCAAAAGCAGTGAGCCGATCGCTATGTCATCGATGAGTTGGTTTCTTTCATCCACCACATAAAGATGGTTCATGGTTTCCATCTTTTTACCGACTTTTTTAATCTGCTGCAGGCATCTTTTCACCGTCCATTCTTTTCGGATCTGGATGTAATAAGGTGTCATCAGCCTGGCAATGGAATCGGAATTATAGCCCAAAAGCTTTAATGCAATTCTTCTTTCCTGCGGATTAAGGTGATTGATGGAATATTTAATGAGTTCATCAGGGAAATCCTCGAACAATGCCGTGCGGTCATCCGGCGTCATGGCATTCAGAATTTCGGAAACCTCTTCGCTGCCTATATTCCTGATGGTCTCTTCCTGAAAATCGGGATCCAGATGCGAAAACACATCAGCTTTGTACTGTTTCGGAACTTTCAGAAATGCTAAAACCCGCTCTTTAACGGGAAGTTCGCTGAGCGTTTCTGCAATATCTGCGGGATTAAAAATAAGTTCCTGAGTTTCCAAAAAAAATAGGTGTTGAACTGCAAAAATAGTTCAAAAACTTACAGTAAAGAAATATAGCTGGTTTAAAGGCTTAGAAATTTAATTCTCAGCAGCGATAGAATACGTTTTAGATTTTTTCAGGCTTTTTCCCAAATTGGTAAGGGCTCCCATGGCCCCGATCTTAATGGAATTTTCTGCTGAACCCAGAATTCTTGCATTTTTCTTGTACGTATCGTAATCGGTTTCGGTGAGGAAGTTGCCCATCGAATCGTACAGTTTCATACTGATGATTACCTGGTTAGAGAATACATACTTCCCTACTCCCACCTTAAAATATTTTACCTTTGGCACCACGGCGAGTTGCGCATTATTATTCTTACAATACTCCTTAATTACGTCTACATCTACATTATCAAAAGGTACATAGGTATCTACCCGCAGAACATTGTAATTTTTAAAAGAAGGAACGCGCTCTGATACCGCAGCATAGAAGGCGGTATTTGTGGGTTCTTTTATTTCATCGATATCGGGGAAAACTTCAGGATTGAAATAGATGATGTTCTGGTTCTTCAAATCCTTTTGAGCCGAAATATTTTGGGCCGGAAGTGACTGGCAACCAGTGAAAAGAAAAAAAGTGCCTAGTGCAAACAGGTAAAGATGATTCATCATGATTTTGTGTTTACAAAAATACTGCCATTTACCGGAATTTCAATATTAATTTTAAGATTTTTTTAACGTTTTTTGAATTTGTATTCAGGCAATGTGGATATAATGTTTCATAAAAGAGAAAATTGTTGTACTTTTGCACCCGTTACATAATAATCATTAAATAATATTGGAATGTACTTAACAACTGACAAGAAGAAAGAAATCTTCGCAAAACACGGAAAGTCTGATGCAGACACAGGAAGTGCTGAGGGACAAGTTGCCCTTTTCACTTACAGAATCAATCACTTATCTCAACACCTTAAAGCAAACCGTCACGACTTCAACACGGAGCGTTCACTGGTAGCTTTGGTAGGTAAAAGAAAAGCGCTTTTGGATTATCTTAAGAAAAAAGATATCAACCGATACAGAGCGATTATCGCAGAACTTGGTTTAAGAAAATAATCATTTTCCGGGAAAAATTAAAGCAACTCAATTGAGTTGCTTTTTTTATGCGATAAAGTGAAGAACTTTCTACACTCTTCTACCTGTAAGCAGATTAATTACCGCCAGAAGGATGATAGAACCTACAGCTCCGGTTAAAATCTGACCAATAATCGCGGTACCAAAGGTTGTCCCTAAAAGATAATATCCAATTACCCCGCCCACGATTCCTACAATAATGTTTCCGATAAGACCAAGACTACCTCCTTTAAAAATCTGTGAGCCCAGCCAGCCTGCAATTGCGCCAATAATAAGCGTCCATAAAATTCCCATAATAATAATTTTTTAATGATTTCCGGATTAAATTCCAATATTATGCCACGGGAACCAACCCTTCAGAAAAAAAATATAATTTTAAAAAAATTAGAATCACTGTTTATGACCGATGGTTCCCAGATGAGTATTATGGAAACTGTCGGGATATTTCAATCCATATCCAAGAATTCTGTCGAAGGCGGAGTGAGAAAAAAGGATAATTCCTGCAACCGTAAGATCATCGTTGTTCAAATATTTTCCAACTATAAAACAAAGAATTCCTACCGCGAAATGATGGAATAAATTATACAGAAATGCGCCCGCTTTGCTTCCGGCCATATAACCAAGCATCGAAAGATCCGGTAAAAAAAACATTGCCGCAAACCACCACCAGGAAATTCCGGTTTGCATAAAGGCTAAAACGCCGATCAGAAATAAAGAAACATACTCCAGCTTTAATAAAATTTTCATGTTTAAAGTTTCCCGATTTGTCGGAAATATATTTTGTCTGTTACATACGGGAATTTAAGCACACTGCACTAATGTGGTTTAAAATCTGAGATTTCAGCGATTTTACCTATCTTTGCTTCCGAAAATTTAAAAAGATTAAATATTTTAACCGCACTCAATACGGAGTGCCAAAGACGAACAGATTTTATGAATGCTCCACAAGCAATTATTGAAAAAATTCAATTAAAAGATGGTAGAGAAATTACCATCGAGACAGGGAAACTGGCAAAACAGGCCAACGGATCTGTAGTAGTAAGAATGGGCGGAACGATGCTTCTAGCAACCGTTGTAGCCAACAAAGAAGCAAGCCCGGGCGTGGATTTCCTTCCACTGACGGTAGATTACAGAGAGAAATTTTATTCAGGAGGAAAGATCCCAGGAAACTTCTTCAGAAGAGAAGCAAGACCATCGGACGAAGAAATCCTTACAATGAGATTGGTAGACCGCGTTTTGCGTCCGCTTTTCCCGGAAGATTTCCATGCAGAGGTTCAGGTGATGATTTCCCTGATTTCTTACGATAAAGAATGTATGCCTGAAGCACTGGCTGGTTTAGCCGCTTCTGCAGCGATCGCGATTACCGATATCCCTTTCAACGGACCGATGTCTGAGGTTACTGTAGCCAGAATCGACGGACAGTTGGTGGTAAACCCGAGCAGAGAAAATTTAGACAAAGCTGATCTTAATATCCTTGTAGGTGCGACCAAAGATTCTATCGTAATGGTAGAAGGTGTGATGGACGAGATTACCGAAGAGGAAATGATCGAGGCTATTAAATTCGCGCACGAAGAGATTAAAGTTCAGGTTGATGCTCAGGTAAGACTTGCTGAAAGAGTTGGCAAATCTTTACCGAAAAGAGAATACAGCCACGAAACACACGACGAAGAAATTCGCGACAAAGTGTGGAAAGAAACTTTCGATAAAGTATATCAGGTTGCGAAAACACCTTCAGCAAAAGAAGAAAGACACGAAAACTTCAAGGCAGTTCTTGAGGAATTCTTAGCTCAATATTCAGAAGAAGAACTGGAAACAGTGAAGCCATTCGCGAAGATCTATTTCCACGATGTGGAGAAAGAAGCGATGCGTCAGATGATCCTTAATGATAAAATCCGTTTGGATGGCCGTACGCCGGAAACGATCCGTCAGATTTGGTCTGAGATCGATTATCTGCCGGGTGCTCACGGTTCTGCCGTATTTACGAGAGGGGAAACTCAGTCTTTAACAGCGGTAACTTTAGGTTCTGTGAAAGATGCCAACATGGTAGATTCAGTTGCGATTAATTACGACGAGAAATTCTTCCTTCACTATAACTTCCCGCCGTTCTCAACGGGTGAAGCAAGACCTTTAAGAGGAACATCAAGAAGAGAGGTTGGTCACGGAAACCTGGCACAGCGCGCACTTTCCAAAATTATTCCTGCAGAAAACCCTTACACGATCCGTATCGTTTCCGATATCCTTGAATCTAACGGTTCATCTTCAATGGCAACGGTTTGCGCCGGAACATTGGCTTTAATGGACGCTGGTGTACAGATTACAAAACCGGTTTCGGGTATCGCCATGGGATTGGTAACAGATCCTGAATCAGGTAAGTTTACTGTTCTTTCTGATATCTTAGGAGACGAAGATCACTTAGGTGATATGGACTTTAAAGTTACAGGAACTGCAGACGGAATCACAGCCTGCCAGATGGATATCAAAATCCAGGGGCTTTCTATGGACATCATGGAAACTGCTTTGAAACAAGCGAGAGAAGGACGTCTACATATCCTTGGTGAAATGTTGAAAACCATCGACGCACCTAGAGTTGACGTTAAACCACACGCTCCGAAAATGGAAGTACTCGAGATTCCTAAGGAATTCATCGGTGCGGTTATCGGACCTGGCGGAAAAATCATTCAGCAGATGCAGAAAGATTTCGATACCGTTATCGCGATTGAAGAAATCGGTGAGATCGGAAGAATTGAAATCTCAGGCGTTAGCAGAGAGAATATTAATGCGACCATTGCAGCCATCAACGAAATTACTTTTGTACCTACTGTAGGCGAAGTTTACAACGGTAAAGTGGTGAAAGTTATGGATTTCGGTGCGTTCGTAGCGATTGCGAAAGGTACTGAAGGTCTTCTTCACATCTCAGAAATCGAATGGGCAAGACTTGACAAAGTTCCTTACAACGAAGGCGATATGGTGGAAGTGAAATTCATGGGTTATGATGACCGTAAGAAAATGAAACTTTCAAGAAAAGTGCTTTTGGAAAGACCTCCGAGAACTGAGCGTAAAGAAGGTGAAGGTGACAACCGCGAAAACCGCGACAACCGTGGCCCAAGAAACGACAGAAGGGATGACCGCAGAGACGGTGGCGACAGAAGACAGGGTGGAAACCACAGACCTGGAAACGACAGACCACAACACAGTGGCCGACAAGACGAAAGACCGGCTGGTGAAGATACTTTCAAGCCACTGAACGAATCAGAAAATACTGACGATGTGAAGCCGGAAGGATTCTAGTCAGCTGTTACATAAAAAAGAAACCACCTCGATTTGAGGTGGTTTTTTTGTGCGTTCGGATGGCGGATGGCGGATGGCGAATGGCTGATGGCGAATGGCTGGTGGCTGGTGGCTTTTGGCTTTTGGCTTTTGGCGGATGTTTTTTTTGTAAGGCAAGAATGTTATTTTGTTAGGCGAGAATGTTGTTTCGTTATGCAAGAATGTTATTTCGTTATGCGAGAATGTTACTTCGTTAGACGAGAATGTTGTTTCGTTATGCAAGAATGTTGTTTCGTTAGGCGAGAATGTTATTTTGTTATGCAAGAATGTTGTTTCGTTAGACGAGAATGTTGTTTCGTTAGGCGAGAATGTTATTTTGTTATGCGAGAATGTTACTTCGTTAGACGAGAATGTTATTTTGTTAGGCAAGAATGTGGTTTTGTTAGACGAGAATGTTACTTCGTTAGAGGAGAATGTGGTTTTGTAGGACGAGAATGTGGTTTTGTACGACGGGAATAAGGTTTTGTATTGCCCGAATATGAAATGGTGAGGCAAAAAAATAAAGTTACTTCCGGAGAGGTAACTTTATGCTGAGGGAATATTGAATGCCGATACCCTCCTGTCTTTTGGCAGCTGGAAAATTATCGTTTAGGATCGGTGAATTTGATGGCTGCCACGTTGGTGTATTCGGGGGAATCGCCGCCGTAGATGCTTTTGACGTACTTTTTCACTTTCTGGGCCAGGTCGATGAGTCCGGTTCCTTCGGCGTAGAGGAGCTGGTCCCGGGCGATGAGCTGCACTTTGAGTTCAGCTTCGGTTTGGTCAACGGGCTGGGTGGCGGTTACCAAAGCCTGGTGGTAGGTGGTGAGTGCGGGCAGCTTGAGGTCGTCTTCGTTGGGTGTGTAGGCGGGAATGGTCTGCAGGAGGCTGACGAGGTTTCCGAAGGTCTCGGCCTGCTGGGTGTAGGACTGGCGGGAGGTGGAAACGGGGTCTTTGGGTTCGCCGTCGGGGTTTGGATTTTCGGGTTGCTGGGATTTGGGAGTGTAGCCCTGAATGATCCGGTTGAGTGATCTTGCCTGCTCGAGCATGCCTGCGGGAAGGTCGATGATCTCGAGAAAGTTGAAGATGCGTGTGCTGAGGGGTTTCAGGTTTTCGAAGGCGACCTGGCGGTTGTAGATGGCTGCTTTGTTGGCGATGCGGCTGTCTTCGAGTTCGGCGAGTTTTGCGACCGAGTTGGTGTGGAGGGTCTGGAGGTTTGCGATCTGGAGCGCGGGTACGGGCGGATTGTAGAGGGTGTACGCGGTGATCTGCTGGATGAGTTTCTGAAGGTTCGCGACATTTCGCGCGTGCCCTACTTCTGATTGTGATGCCATAGTTTAAGTTTTTTAGGTTGTTGAGAATCAAATATATTTGAAAATCTGTGACCGCACACGGGTGAAAACACCTAAAGTTGGGATTTTTTTTGGGTAAGGGGAAAGAAAAACTCCGAGGTCGGGAGACTTCGGAGGTTGGTTTTAGTGGAGGCCACGCGAGGGAATCGCGGGAGAGGCGGCACGCGATGGAATGGGACATGCGCGGAGGGAAGTTCTTATTTACGATTAACTTTGAATATAATTTCAAAAATAATTTCTTCTATTTCATTTCTCAAACTATTTATTTTTTGAATTCTCTCGGCTTTGTGATTTTCTTCATTGGTGAAGAAAGTCCATATAAGGCTCATCTTCGGTCGTATGTGCATCGCGTCAGAATCATTTTCATGTAAGATCTTATTTGACCTTAGAAGTTTAATAATTAATGCACTTTTCTGCCGCAAATATTTGATTTTTATTATTGCCGTATCAGAATCAAAATCATCATTATCGATTAAAGTTTGCAAGGACTTTGAGAATTCCATGCGAAACTCTTGTAAGTAGTTTATTAAATATTGTTTTTCGTTTTTTTCGGAATCTATTTTTTTTCCTAAGGTGCTCGTAATATATATAGCTAAAAAAATATTTACAATTAAAACAATAATATCGAAAGGATTAAGCTCAAGGTTTATCTGATTACTTATTTTAATATTAAAAATTTTCTTAAACAATATTGTTAAGAAAAAACCTGATAATCCTCCTGCAATAAATATAATTTTATTTAGTTTTTTCAGCATCATTAATATATTGAATGATATCATCAACTAAATAATCTTCTTCATATGATGTAAATGAAAGTTTTTCAAGAACTAGATTTTTCCCATATTTTCTAGTCAATCCTCCGAAAACTTCTTCCAACCATGAAGTACCATAACCGATTGTACCATCTAAATTTACTAATATCGTATCAGAGGTGTTAATGACTTTTTTAAATGTTGGTTCTAAATAATCTTCTCTGAACTCTTGACCAGAATGTGCCTTAGTTCCCTCATCCCGATACCTTGAACCAGGAGTTTTAGAAAAGTCTTTTACATTAATTATTATACTACCCATTTTATATTCTGATTATTTTCATTCAATTCCCATGAAACAAATGTACCACTAAATTCAGTTTTTAACTTCCTGAAATTATCTTGCTCAACATCAGCGAAAACATTATTGCTTACTATTTTTAAGTTGCTGATCTGATTTCTATCAAGAACTTCCTTTATTCCTGGCAGACCTTTTCCTCTAAAATGCTGTCCAGTCACCGTTAGATGCATCTCACCATTTAGAAGTAATTTAAAAACTTCATCATTTCCACCAACCTGAAGTTTAGTTTTAATTTTGTCAAACCATCCATACCACTTATTTGTATCAGGTTTATTTTTCAAACTTTCAAATATTCCAATTCCATAGTCAACAAAAATGAAGGAAACTTTTTTATCCTTTTTATTTTGGTTTACCGAAAGCCACCAGTGCTTTTCACCTTTTTCGTTTAATTCTGCATGATTGTTAGTATTCTGCATTAATTCTAGTAACGTTCTTTGCAGTCCTTTACAAGTTCTATTTTCTCCCCAAATAGTTTTTGAACTTTCAGCCATTACAACTAGGCCTAATTCGGAATTTACTTCCTTGTTAGCTCTGGTAAACAATTGATTCTCTTTTCCAATTTTATATTCTAATTTTTCAGGTATATTCACTTTTCTCAAATATTTGAAAAAATCCGAATTGATTAGCATCAAAGCTAACTCTTTAACTTTGGGGAAATTTCCATTAAAACCTATATTTCTTGATTTAAAAGAAAATAAAATAGAAACTAAAATAGTAATGCCGGAATGATCCAAAAATTTTACATTTTTTAAATCCACAAATACTTTCTGCCGAGTTAAATATAATTCTTCAAGCCTAATTACAAAATCAATTGTTTCTTCAGGATTATCAATTAAAGAAAGTCTTAGTGGAGCTATAATCTTAACATTGTTTTTACATATAGCCTTCAAGTCTGATACTAATGATTCATAAGATTTAGGACTCCTCTTTATTGCCCTACTTTTATATAACTTAAATCCTATTTTTTTATTACCTTTTTTAATAGCTGATTTTTTATTTATATATTTTTGTCTTTCAGATATTTTTTTCAAAATTCAATGTTTTTACAAAACTAATAAACAATTATATAAAAAACATTATAATGATCTTAGAACAACTCAAAACCTCCCCTACCACCATTAACTTTAAAGATGTGATTGCCTATATTGATGAACATTATGATTTCGTGCCGATGAAATTCAGGAACGGAAATACGGTGAATGAAGCGGGGGAAAATAACGGCTCGTGTAAGGCTTTCAGTTTTGCAAAGCTGAAGGGACTTAAGGAAGAGGAAACGCTGGCGCTGTTCGGGGATTTCTACAGAACTGATGTGCTGGAAAATCCTGAGGGAACGGACCACCAGAACATCCGCAACTTCATGCAATTTGGGTGGGACGGAATTGCTTTTGAGGGTGAGGCACTGGCGGAGAAGAAGTAAACCCAGCGCATGTTTGGCTTAATTCTTGAAACCTGATCCGTAAAAATAAATATTATGAATGCAACACTTTTAAGAAGACTCCTGATGTGGGTCGCGCCATTAGCAATAGGTTACGTCGTAAAAAAATACGAAGAGAAACAGGCCAGAAAAAAACAGGAAAAAGCAATGACAAGCGGTACGGCTTAGAAACCAACCATCCAACTTACAAAAATGAAGTTGGATTTTTTTTGTCTTTATTTCCGGAAACGGATGAGCGAAAAAAAACCTGAAAACTGACGAATCGCATTAGGGAAAATTGAGCAGAAGAGATTCTTATGATTAATTTTGAATACCTAAATTAAGTAAAAATGAATTTCCCCACTGACTTAGAAATCGCTACCTCGGCGCCCATTCAGCACATCAAACATATCGCAGACAAAATAGGCATTGACCATGATGATCTGGAATATTACGGAAAATACAAAGCGAAAATCCCGTTATCGTACATTGACGAAGAGAAAATAAAGAAAGCGAAACTTATTTTAGTCACGGCCATCAACCCTACTCCGGCGGGCGAAGGAAAAACGACTGTTTCCGTAGGTCTGTGTGACGGCCTGAATAAAATCGGGAAGAAAACCATCGCAGTGTTGCGCGAACCCAGTTTGGGGCCGGTTTTCGGGATTAAAGGCGGAGCTGCAGGCGGCGGATATGCACAGGTGATCCCGATGGTGGATATTAATTTACATTTCACAGGAGATTTCGCGGCGATCGAGAAAGCGAACAACCTGCTTTCAGCCCTTATCGACAACAATTTACAGAACAAAAAATACAGTCTGAACATCGACCCGAGAACCATCACCTGGAAACGCGTGATGGATATGAACGACCGAAGTCTGAGACAGATCGTGATCGGTTTGGGCGGAGCCAACAACGGCATTGCGCGGGAAGAAGGCTTCAACATTACGCCTGCTTCTGAAGTGATGGCGATCCTGTGTCTTTCTAAAGATTTCGAGGATTTGAGAGAAAGACTGGGTAATATTTTCGTAGGTTATACTTTCGATAAAAAACCTATTTATGCCCGCGATCTGAAAGCAGAAGGCGCGATGGCGATTCTGCTGAGAGACGCCATAAAACCCAATTTGGTTCAGACTCTGGAAGGCAATCCGGCGATTCTGCACGGCGGCCCGTTTGCGAATATCGCGCAGGGAACCAATACGATTATCGCGACCAAAACCGGACTTTCGCTGGCTGACTTTGTGGTAACCGAAGCAGGTTTCGGGGCGGATCTGGGTGCGGAAAAATTCTTCCACATTAAATGTCATTACGGGAAACTGAAGCCTGATGCTTTCGTTCTTGTGGCGACCATCCGCGCGCTCCGTTATCATGGCGGCGCAACGAAAAAAGGGGAATTCGACAAACCCAATCTTCAGTTTGTGAAGAACGGAATTGACAACCTGAAAAAGCATATTGAAAATGCCTTTAAATTCGGATTAAGACCAATAGTAGCGATCAACCATTTCGCGAATGATGCCGAGGAGGAAATACAGTTTGTAAAAGATGAATGTGAAAAACTGGGCGTAAGAGCCATTATCGCCGATGAATTTGTACACGGCGGAAACGGAATGACAGAACTGGCGACCGAAGTTGCGCGCTGCGCTTTCGAATGCGGAAACGATTTCCAGCCGCTGTATAAGGTAAGCGAATCGGTTGAGCATAAAATTGAAACCGTTGCGCGCGAAGTTTACGGTGCCGACAACGTTGTGTATTCGCAGAAGGCAAAAAACCAACTAAAAACGATTTATGATTTGGGTCTGGACAAACTGCCCATCTGTATGGCGAAAACGCAGAAATCCCTGACCGACGATGAAACGAAAATCGGCAGACCAACGAATTTCAAAATCACGGTAAGGGAATTTGAATTTGCGGCGGGGGCTGGATTTATTATTCCGATTCTGGGTGATATGATGAGAATGCCGGGCTTACCGGGAATTCCGGCAGCGGAAGGAATGTCGATCGATAAAAACGGTGTTATTACAGGATTGAGCTAATGCCTAAAAGTCTGTGAAACCTGCCTGTTTAAATTCTTTCAGCAAGTTCTGGAAAACAGTTTCGACAGGCAGGATTTCTTCGATCAGGGCAGACACCTGCCCTATTTCGAGTTCGCCTTCTTCAAGATCGCCTTCGAACATGCCGCGTTTTGCGCGCGCGCGGCCCAAAGTTTCTTTCAGTGCTTCGGCATCTCTGCCGGTTTCGTAAAGCCTTTCGAGGTCATAGAAGAATTTGTTCTTCACCAAACGCACCGGAGCAAGCTCCTTTAAAGTGAGTTGGGTATCTCCTTCGTTAAGGGAAATAACTTTATTCTTAAAATTTTCGTGGGAACTTGACTCTACTGTTGCGGCAAAACGGGAACCGATCTGCACACCATCGGCACCGAGAATCATTGCGGCTTTCATCTGAGAACCGAGGGCAATTCCGCCAGCTGCGATCAAGGGTTTTGAAATATGTTTTTTCACATTCGGGATAAGAACCATGGTTGTGGTTTCGTCTCTTCCGTTGTGACCGCCTGCTTCAAAACCTTCGGCAACGATTGCATCGACACCGGCATCTTCGCACTTCATGGCGAATTTGGTTGAGGAAACGACGTGAGCGACTTTCAGACCTTCTTTCTGGAGGGTTTCGGTGTAGGTTTTGGGATTTCCGGCGGAAGTGAAAACAATCTTCACTCCTTCTTCAAGAACAATCTGAATAATTTCATCGAGATTCGGGTAAAGCAGGGCAATATTTACCCCGAAAGGTTTATCAGTCGCGGCTTTGCATTTGCGGATGTTTTCGCGCAGAATGTCGGGATACATACTTGCGGAACCGATGAGTCCCAAACCGCCAGAATTGGACACCGCAGAGGCCAAGCGCCAGCCGGAATGCCAGATCATCCCTCCCTGAATGATGGGATATTTGATTTGAAATAATTCTGTGATTCTGTTTTGCTCCTCGCGGTACATTTTTTCGGCGATTCCGAAATGGATAAAATTGCTCATGCGTAAAAATAAGGAAGAGCTGTGAAAGATGCAAGTAGTATGTGGGATGTACTTGCTTTGTACTATGTAGAATGTACTATGTACTATGTACGAAGTAAGGGTGAGGAGGTGAGAACTAAGAACTAATAGGTAAGAGGTGTTTTTATTTTTTATTTGAATGGTGGAAACTTATTCCTGTTTGCAGCGGTATTCTTCTGCGTGGTACCAGCCGAGGAAAAGATATAGCGGACAGCGGGCAGAGATTTCGGAGAGGCAAAACTCCGTTGCTCCTGAAATAAAAAACTCTGCAAAAATGCAGAGTTTAAGTTTTATTTACCGTCGGTATTTTTGCGCCAGTCGGTTTTGAAAGTACAGTCTTTGTAACGGTTGTTGATGGAGATAAATACGTTGGGTAGTTTTTCTTTCACCCATTTTTCTACCATTTCGTTTTTCTTTTTGTTGAGCGCCATCTGCTTGATTCTGTCGTAATCTGTCGCGATATCAAGCTGGTGTGCCGCAATTACGTCGTCGATTTTAATGATGGTTACCACTTTTCTGTCCTGAGCGATGGTATCCTGGAAAACGTCGGTAATATCGCCTTTGTTGTGACCGGCAATCTGGTAAGAAATGGTCGGGGGAAGATTGAGTTTTTCCATTTTGTCGGATCCGTCTTCGGAAGTGATGATTCCGGCGTTGAATTTTGTCCTTTTATCATCTGAAAAACGGTAGGCTGCTTCTTTGAAAGTGAGTTTACCTTCGAGAATTAAAGTCCGGATACTGTCGAGTTCCTTTTTTGCCGAAGCAATTTCGTCGGCATTAGGTTCTGCCTTAAGAAGGATGTGACGTGCATCGTACATTTTCCCGCTCTTTTTCACGAGCTGGATCAGGTGATAGCCGAATTCGGATTCTACAGGTTCGGAAAGCTCGCCTTCCTGAAGGTTAAGTGCTGCGGCTTCGAATGGTTTTACCATTTTTCCTTTTGCAACATTTTTGTATAAACCTCCGTTGGCAGCAGATCCCGGATCTTCGGAATAAATCCTTGCCTGGCTTTCGAAAGATTCGCCGCCCAGAATATCCTGCTTGATTTTGTTGAGGCGTGCAATGATTTCGTCTTTGTGCGCGTCTGTAAGTTTCGGATACATGGTAATCTGCGAGAGACTTACCTCGTCCTTCACTTCCGGAAGCTGATATTTGTAAGTATTAAAGAAATCTGTAACCTCGTTTGGAGTTACGTCGGCTTTTTCGGTAATTCTGCCGAATTTCATCTGCCCGTAATAATTATCCGCATCAATTTTTTCAATGGCGTTCTTCATTTCGTATGATGTACGGAACTTGTACGCAGAAAGCATTGTTTTTTCGTCTGGAAACTGACCAAGAATCTGGGTGTATTTCTGAGCTGCGTTTTCTTTAATTGCCGCGGAACGGTTTTCGATCAGGGTATCTCTTTTCGCTTCGTAAATTAAAAGTTTATTGTTGATGATGCTTTCAACAAACTCGCATTTGTCGGCTACCGTGGCGCCCTGCTGCTGTGCATAGTTTGCCTGATCCTCAATATCTGATTCCAAAATAATTTCATCTCCTACGACCACTGCAATACCGTCGACCAAATCTCCGGTCTTGAGCTGTGCATTCATTTTAACCCCGAAAAAGGCAAAAATAAATGAAAAAAGGAGTGCAAATTTTATGTTCTTGTTCATATCCATTTTTTAACGATTTGCAAAATTATCATTCTAAACGAAATAACCTGCATATTTTATTATAATTATTTCTTAAAGTTCTTTTCCAAATCCTTTCTGAATTCGGGCTGAATCACGATTTTGGTTTTGGCTTTCTGCTCTGCGATGATGGCTTTAAGTCTTTCTTCGTTTACTGCATCTTTCAAGAGTTCAGCAGCTTCGGCCTGAGTCATCTGTGTTGGCGGTAAAATTTTATCGATTGCAATCACTAAAGTTCTCTCCTCCATTTTGGTCTGGTGAACTCCGGTTTTGAAGGGAACTTTGTATTTCGTGAAAACATCGGCATCTTCAGACATTTCACCTTTTTCGAAGTTTACGAGAATCTGTTTTTTATCGTTGAGTTTTCCGTAATATTTTGCTTTCAGGGTTTCCCAGTTTTTAGGATTTTTAATGTCTTTCTCGATTTCTTTGGTGAGTTTGTCATCAGCAATGATTGCTACACGGCCATCGGCACGGTTTCCCCACATGTATTTCGATTTGTTTTTGTTATAATGATCGGTAAGCCATTCGGGGTGTTTGTCAACTTCTTCATTAAGAAACTTGGAGAAAATATAATCGGAGTAAAGTCCTCTTTTAAATTCGTTAAGCGATTTCTTAATATCTTTCTGGTTGGTAAAATCGGCGGAATAAAATCTCATTAAATCCTGTGTATTTACCCCGGAAAGTGCGTCGCTCCATAAAGCCGGAGTAAGTTTCTCGGCTTCAGCTTTTTTGTCTCCGATTAATTTCCTGAGGTCGCCCACTGTTGTTTTGTCTTTTTTATACTGATAAAGAACGGTATCGTCTTTTGCTGCACTAAAGGCCTGGTAAGATTTTTTTACATTCTGAAATGCCGGAAATTCTTTATAGGTAGGGTCAGATTTAAGATAAGCCAGCATTTTGTCCTGCAGGTTTTCATTATAAAGGGAACCGTTCATATCACGCAGGAAAAAATCTCTGTTTTTGTCGGTAAGCACATAAGGCTCCACATTATAAATATTAAAAACAAAATAATTCTCCCCGAACAATAAAGGTTCCGGCGAATAATAGCCCGCTTTTTTACCTTTGAAAAGTTCATAAACTTCGTCAGGCAGTGTCGGCGAACCCATTACTACTCCACCATTATCCTTTTCATGCTCATTCGCTCCATACAGTTTTGCTACTTCCTGGAAACTTTTGCCAGCTTTCAGATCGGTGTAAATTTTATTTTTAACGGTTTCGGAATTCGCATCTTTAGGAAAAGAAATGGTCCCGAAAATCATGTAACCAAGGCTTGGTCTGGAATTGAGAACTTTGGCAAAAGCAATATATCCGGGTGAATCCTGCAGTTTTGTATAAGAATTATTGGGTAAGGATTTCAGCTGGGTATACAAATCACTGTCAACACTTCCCGGTTTAATGAAGAGCGGTTTCGGGGCTCCTTTCGTGTATTTTGTGATGGCGTCATCCATCGTTATTTTACCTGCTTTCACATCGTTGTAAATCTGCTGGTAATTATTGGTATCGCCTTCGGTCTTGGGAACCATGAAAATCTGAACCTGCTTTTCGGTCTGATTATCTTTTACGTAGTCATTCAACACCGGATCCAGAACCTGCTTCGGGTAAAAATACTGCTCGCGCAAATCGGCTTCTTTTTCCATCATTCTTTCACGGAACGAGGCTGCAGTATCGGCTTTTTTATCGGCTGCAAACTGCTGGAGAAGAATAAAATCCTCAGTAGCACTCAGGGTTTTTTCAATACCGGTATTCTGTAAACCGTATTGGTATTCTTTTTTGAAATCGGCTAATGAAATGCTGTCTTTTCCGATAATCATGTACTGGGCAGACATTGTGCTGCCAAGGCCTGCCAACATAACGAAAGCAAATATTTTCTTCATACTTAAATGTTCTTTTAATTTGAAAATGACATGGGTGTGATTACTGAATGGCTCAGAATTTTAAACTTCAACCTCGAAAGTGGTTAAATCTTTGAAACTCTTGATTCTTGCGATCATTTCGCTCTCGGTAACTTCCTGTAATCTTTCGGTTCCGAATTTTTCTACGGTGAATGACGCCATTGCAGAGCCTACAATCAATGCCGACTTCATCGTTTCGAAACTGAAATCTTCCTTTTTAGCAAGATACGCAGCAAAACCACCTGCAAAAGTATCGCCGGCTCCGGTTGGATCGAAAACCTCTTCAAGCGGCAACGCAGGAATGGCAAATATTTTCCCGTTGTGGAAAAGCAACGCGCCGTGTTCGCCTTTCTTGATAATAACGAACTCAGGTCCCATTTCATGGATTTTTTTGGCAGCTTTTACCAAAGAATATTCTCCGGAAAGCTGTCTCGCCTCTTCATCGTTAATGGTGATTACATCGGTTTTTGCAATCATCAGCATTAAAGTATCCCAAGCAGAATCCATCCAGAAATTCATCGTATCCAAAATGACCAGTTTCGGGCGGTTATGCATTTTTTCCAATACAGAAAGCTGAACACCCGGATGCAGGTTCCCTAATAATAAGATTTCGGAATCCTGCATTGATTCAGGAATTTTCGGGTCGAAATTTTCCAAAACATTTACTTCGGTTACCAAAGTATCTCTGGAATTTAAGTCGTTGTGATATTTGCCGCTCCAGAAAAAAGTTTTGCCTTCTTTAATAATTTCAATTCCTTCAACATTTACACCTCTGGAGGTAAGCATGTCAAGATCGGACTGCGGAAAATCGCCACCAATTACGGAAACGATTCCCGATTCAACATTAAGAATCGAAGAAGCAATCCCAATATAGGTTGCCGCACCGCCCAAAATTTTATCTGTTTTTCCGAAAGGAGTTTCAATAGCGTCAAAAGCGACAGAACCAACGACTAATAGTTTCATTTATATTTGTTTTTAAGTTTTAATTTAATTGACGGAAAATTATTTCCATTCAAATGTATCGATTAAATGCTGTAAATCTTTCTTGATATAAGCAACAGCCGGCGCCAGAGAATCGGGCTTCGGTCTGGAGTTGAAATAGAGGTTTGCAGTGACGTAATGTCTGGTGGAATCTGTAACAAAAAACTGCAGATTAGAGGCAGTGGGCCCGCTTAGTTCATAGAAATTCCCGAAAACATTCCGTTCGGGATAAGTAAATGATTGGGTATCGATACTGCTTGCTTTAATGGTATGTTCATAAACCATTTTCTCCGACTCTTTCACATGAAGGTTGAAATCATTTTTAACGGGGAAATAGGTCAGAAAGACTTTTGCTTTCATTTCCGGGTATTCAATATAATACCAGCAGTTGTTTTTTGCATTTACAATTTTAGCAAAATCTGAGTATTCGAAGCTGAAACCGCAGGTCGAACTGTATTTCTGGTATTTTGCCAGCGGATATTCTAACCGAAGTTCACCGGAAGGTTTCGGCTGCGCCTCTTCGGCACACGAAAACAAAACAAATCCTAAAAATGTGAAAATGAGTTTTTTAAACATTGCGCAAAAGTACAAATTTGATTTGAGATTTTAGCGGGTGATTTAGCATCGAAATGATGAAATAACCAAAGATGAACGGGAAGAAATTTTCAAAGAAAAAGGATTTAGGAATCTTCTTTTTATTTTGCATATCAATCATTTAATTCTAAAAGATTCCTAAATCCATTTCAAACAGTTACTACTATTGACTGATTTGTAATTAGAGTCCATAAAACATATAATGTTAAATTTAAATTTCATTTTCAATCCATTTTAAATAATTTTCCAGCGGTTTCGGGAAAGATTTCTGGTGAGACTCTTCCAAATCTATAGCGGTAAAACCATTTTCCAAAGCGAAATTTATAAATATTTCTTCCGAATTCAGAATCACTTTATAAATCTGCACCGTTAGATTTTTATGCGTGAGTTTGTGCGAAACGGTTTTGTGATGCACAATTTCTTTTTTGAATTCTTCGGGAATTTCCACAGGAAATTCATAAAGTCTTTTCCAGATAAAATCATCACATCTTCGTTTAATGAGAAAGCGGCCGTTATACTCCACATAATAATACGTCAGTTTGAGATCAGTGGGTTTTACTTTTTTTGATTTCACAGGAAATTCTCGAACCATTCCTAAATTGAAAGCTATGCAATCCTTATTTAAAGGACAGTTATCGCATTGTGGGGTTTTGGGCTTGCAGATTTCTGATCCGAGATCCATCATGGCTTCGTTGAAATGCCCGGCTTCGTTTTCAGGCATCATTCTTAAAGCCAGTTCAGAGAAATACGAAAAGGCTTTCGAGTTTGAAATATCGAAATCATCAGCAAAAACCCGCGAAAGTACGCGGTAGAAATTCCCGTCAACGGCTGGAATCTTCGCTCCGAAACAGATACTCGAAACTGCTGCTGCAGTATATTTGCCAACCCCTTTCAAACTTAGGATGTCATCATAATCCTCGGGAAATTTTCCATTAAATTCATGTACAATCTGAAGGGCCGCTTTATGAAGGTTAAGTGCGCGGGAATAATAGCCAAGTCCCTTCCAATACAGTAAAACCTCGTCGTTTTCAGCATTGGCAAGGGTTTGCACATCCGGAAACCGCTCTACAAATCTGTTATAGTGATTTAAACCCTGCTCTATTCTTGTTTGCTGAAAAATGATTTCGCAGATCCAGATCTTATAGGGATCATTCGTATTTCGGAACGGTAAGTCCCTGCCGTGTATTTTGTACCATGCCAACAGCAATTCACCAACGTGAAGAAAATCAGCATTTTGTTTTTTACTTTTCAAAAAATGTTCTTATATTTGCACACCAAAAATATAAATAAATAAAGGAAATGACAAAGGCAGAATTGGTGAGCACCATCTCGAATAAATTGGGAACTGAAAAGAATGAAACTCAGAAAGTTGTAGAGGCGTTCATGCAGGAAATCAGAACTTCAATGTATAATGGCGACAATGTTTATTTAAGAGGTTTCGGATCATTCGTTATTAAAACAAGAGCAGCAAAAACAGGAAGAAACATTTCCAAAAATACGGCAATCGAAATCCCGGCTCACAATATCCCGGCTTTTAAACCATCTAAAACTTTTGTTGAGAAGGTAAAAACCAAAGTAGCAATTAAATAATAAACCAGAGAATATATAAGTTACAAACTAAAAATTTTTAAATTATGCCAAGCGGAAAAAAGAGAAAGAGACACAAGGTTGCAACTCACAAAAGAAAGAAAAGAAGAAGAGCGAACAGACATAAGAAAAAATAAGCTATTCGCGATTTACAATATAACAATATAGTTGGTGTTTTTATATTTATAAAATTTCACCGACTATATTTTTGTTTTGCTCCAAATTTAAAAATAAGGATTAAAGGATTTGGCAATACCAGATTTCAAAGCTGATTATGCCCCATAAAATACCCATTCTTAGCCGGTAAACATTATTTACGTACCAAAACAGTTAAAAATATTAGTGATATTTGCGGAATTTGAGTAAATTTCCTTTATCTAAGATTTTTAATTCCTCTATACAAGAATGAAGAAAGAACTCATTATATCGCATGAAGATGAAAAATCTAAAATTGCCCTTTTGGAAGACGGAAGGCTTTTTGAACTTCATGAACAGGAAGATAAAAGCGACTTCGTAGTTGGTGATTTATTTATCGGTAAAGTAAAAAAACTCGCACCCAACCTTAATGCTGCGTTCGTGAGCATCGGGTACGAAAAAGATGCTTTTTTGCATTATCAGGATTTAGGACCACAGTTCCTGACCTACAAAAAATTTCTGAAAGACACTGTTGCCAAAAAGCAGCAGAATTCTTCTCTTAAAAACTTCGAAATTCAGCCAGAAATTAATAAAAACGGCCTCATCGACAAGGTTCTGGCAAAAGACGACAGCGTTATTCTACAGATTACCAAAGAGCCCATTTCTACAAAAGGCCCAAGAATTTCGACCCAAATCTCCTTAACAGGACGATTTCTCGTTTTAATCCCTTTCGACAAAAGCGTCTCCATCTCCAAGAAAATCGCAAGCGCTGAAGAAAGAGAGCGTTTAAGAACTTTAATTGAAAGTATTAAACCCGAAGGTTTCGGTGTAATCATCAGAACAGTTGCAGAAGGCAAAAAAGTTGCAGAACTGCACAACGACATGAATCAGTTGGTCCAGAAATGGGAAACTACCTTCAAGAATCTTCAGAAAAATAAAGTCCCGAGCCGCGTTTTAAGTGAAGAAGACAAAGCTTCATCAATTCTCCGCGATAATTTCAATGCAGATTTTGTTTCTATTATTTGTGATGACGAGCAGATGGTTGATGACATGAAAGCCTACATCGAAGTCATTGCGCCGGAACGCAAAAACATCGTTCAGTTCTACGATAAACCCATTCCATTGATGGAATATTACAATGTTGAAAAGCAACTGAAACAGAGTTTCGGCAAGCATGTAAACATTCCAAGTTCCAAAGGTGCTTATTTAGTGATTGAACATACGGAGGCCCTTCACGTGGTTGACGTAAATTCAGGGAACAATATTTCATCAGGAAATTCAGCAAGTAAAGAACACGCGCTGACTGTGAACAAGATGGCAGCAACCGAAATTGCCCGCCAGCTAAGACTTCGCGACATGGGCGGAATCATCGTGATTGATTTCATTGACATGATTAATGCAGATCACCGCCGCGATTTATACGAACATCTGAAATCCGAAATGAGCCGCGACAAAGCCCGTCACAAAATATTACCTCCAAGTAAATTCGGATTAATACAGCTTACACGGCAGAGAACCCGCCCGGAAAATATTATTGAAACGAAGGAGGAAAATCCTAATGCCGACGGCGAAATTCTTGCTCCAATCGTTGTTGTTGAACGTATGGAGGAAGTGATACGAGGCTTGATTCAAAAAGAAAAAGGCAAAATTTTCCTTCACGTACATCCTTTTGTTGAAGCTTACCTTACAAAAGGTATCGTTAGCATTCAGACCAAATGGTATCTGAAATACAAAAAATGGGTTACCATCATCCCGCGTGATTCATTTAAATATCTGGAATATAAAATTATCAATTCCAAGAAAGAAGAACTCATGAGCTACTCGAACTAAGTCTTAAAATCATACAGCGTTCATCGAACCTTCTCCAATAAAAAATTACAACTCCCTTTTACGGGAGTTTTTTTTGTTAAATAACTGGATACTGTCTGTCAGATTTCGTAAATTTAGACTTAAGTATATCAACACTTAAAACCTGAAATAATGCCGCCTAATCATTTCAACATTATGGGTTTATCGCATGAGGAGGTTCTTCTTTCCCGCAAAAAATTTGGCGACAACACTTTAAAATACAAACGGGAAAACACCTTTATAGATGCCGTAAAAAGTCTCGCTAAAGAACCGATGATCATTTTACTATTGGTGGCTTCGTTGATTTATTTTATCAGCGGAATGGCCAGTGACGGACTGTTTTTAGTCTCAGCAATTGTGGTGGTTTCGCTCATTTCCCTCTATCAGGATTCCCGCAGCCGTAATGCACTCGAAAAACTAAAACACTTCACACAACCCAGTTGTAAAGTAATACGGGACGGAGAAACTGTTGAAATCAGCAGCGAAGATCTTGTGGTTGGCGACAGTCTGATTATTGAGGAAGGCACCTCAATTGTAGCCGACGGCATAATTATTCACTCCAATGATTTTTCTGTAAACGAATCCATTCTTACGGGCGAATCATTTGCGGTATTTAAAGATAAAAACAAAGGAGATCATCATGTTTACAAAGGCACAACGGTAGAAAGCGGACTTGCAATCATCGCTGTAACCAATATCGGAAACGAAACCAAACTGGGTAAAATCGGGAAAAGTTTAGAAAGTATCCAGGAAGAAAAAACACCGCTCGAAATTCAGATCAATGATTTTGTGAAGAAAATGGTGATTGCAGGCGCAGGCGCTTTTCTGGTGGTTTGGGCAATCAATTATTTCAATTCTTACGATATTCTCGATAGTCTGCTCAAAGCACTTACTCTAGCCATGAGTATTCTTCCTGAAGAAATACCAATGGCATTCAGCGCATTCATGGCGATAGGAGCTTGGCGGCTCATGAAAATGCAGATCATCGTAAAACAGATGAAAACGGTTGAAACTTTAGGAAGCGCTACTGTAATCTGCACCGATAAAACCGGCACGATCACAGAGAACAGAATGAGTTTGGCTAAAATTTTCACTCTGGAAACTCAAAAAATCTCCAGTCCTGACGAAATTTTAACGGCAGAAGAAAAGGACCTCATCAGATTCGCGATGTGGGCGAGCGAACCGATTCCTTTTGATCCTATGGAAACCGCACTTCACGATGCGTATCAGAATCTTAGTCCTGAAGATGAAAGACCCCGTTTCAGAATGGTTCACGAATATCCTTTGGGAGGAAAACCGCCAATGATGACTCACGTTTTCAAAAACAGTTCCGGCGAAAAAATTATTGCTGCAAAAGGAGCTCCGGAAGCGATGATCAATGTATGCAACCTTTCCGACGTAGAAAAACAGAACGTAGAAAATGCCATAGAAATAATAACCAAAGAGGGTTACCGGGTTTTAGGAGTTGGGAAAAGCAATTTCTCTGGCGAGAACTATCCCAAAACCCAGCAGGAACTTCTTTTTACTTTCAAGGGAATTGTTGCATTTTATGATCCTCCGAAAAAAAACTTCAGCAAAGTACTCGAAGATTTTTACCGCGCAGGAATTTCAGTAAAAATTATTACCGGTGATAATGCGGCTACCACACAGGCAATCGCTAAACAGATTAATTTTCAAGGTGCCGACAAGAGTTTAACAGGCGATGAACTCATGCAGCTTTCCGAGGCCGAACTGCAGGAGACCGTAATGGAAACTAATATTTTCACCCGGATGTTTCCTGAAGCAAAACTCCGAATTATTAATGCGTTAAAAGCAAACAATCAAATTGTCGCAATGACGGGCGACGGCGTAAATGACGGTCCTGCGCTCAAGGCTGCGCACATTGGGATCGCAATGGGAAAAAGAGGGACAGAAATTGCCAAGCAGGCCGCTTCTTTAATTCTGATGGAAGATGATCTCTCCAAAATGGTGGATGCGATTGCGATGGGCCGGAAAATCTATACCAACTTGAAAAAAGCCATCCAATATATTATTTCCATCCATATCCCGATAATTCTTACGGTTTTTATGCCGCTTGCGCTGGGATGGATTTATCCGAATATCTTCACGCCGGTTCATGTGATTTTCTTAGAACTGATTATGGGTCCCACCTGCTCCATCGTCTTCGAAAATGAACCGATGGAAAAAAATGCCATGCTTCAGAAACCGCGTTCCTTTAAAACTACTTTTTTCAACAGCAGAGAGTTGCTAACGAGCATAATTCAGGGATTAGCGATTTCGGCCGGAACACTTTTCACCTATCAGTATGCGGTGCAAAACGGATTTGATGAAGCGCACACCCGTACTATGGTTTTCACAGTTTTGGTTGCCGCCAATATATTTTTAACGTTACAAAACCGATCATTTTACTATTCAATTTTCACGACTCTAAGGTACAGAAACAATCTCGTGCTTCTTATTATTTCAATCACTGCGGGTGTAATGCTGATGCTTCTTTACATCCCTGTCTTCACAGAGTTCTTTTTATTCGAAAGACTATCCTTCAGGGAAGTGGGATTTTGTGTTCTGACTGGTCTAATCTCTGTGCTTTGGTATGAACTGGTAAAAATCCGAACAAGATGGCGAAGCAAAAACCGGATAAACCTTAACGTAAAAACGGGAGCAGCGCTTTAAATAAAATTTTAACTTTCCTTTAAAACACTTTCCACATTCAATTCTATAAATTTGTGGAATGGAAGTTTTCGGGAGAGACCTTATTAAAAAAATTCAGGAGGCAGAACTGTTGGGCGAAAATGCCCACATGATTTATTCGCCACCCTACCGTCCGCTCTTTTCGTATGATGAAATTGCAGCTAAAAACCCAAAATTCGCGGCCGTAAATATTGTACTTTACCTGAAGGATAACGAATGGTATTTCCCTTTGATGGTAAGAAGTACAAACCAACGCGACCGCCACAGCGGACAAATCTCACTGCCCGGCGGAAAAAAAGAAGAAACTGACCGAACATTCGAAGAAACTGCAAAGCGGGAGACTTGTGAAGAAATGGGAATAGCGGAGCATTATATCCGGATCATCCGCGAAATGTCGCCCATTTATATTCCACCCAGCAATTTTTATGTAAGGCCTTTCGTTTCGTATACCAAGAAGAATCCGGAATTTATCCTGCAGGAATCCGAAGCCGTGGAATTGATAGAATTTCCAGTCTCTTCCATTTTAACACTCACCGAACAGCCGGAAATGATGGTACTGCCTAGCTCAAAAGGCGTGGAAGTTCCTGTGATTAATTTCAACGGATACATCATCTGGGGAGCAACTTCGATGATTTTGAGTGAGTTCAGCAAATTGATGAAAAATTTGTAAATTCGCGGTCTATGTAATTTTGATAATGGCGAAGAAAAATATTTTCACAGATGCATTCGGCAATCTTTATTTCCTCAAAAGATTAATTATCATCATTTTGGGACTTGTATCTTACCGAAGATTCAATGGCTTCAACAAACTGAAAATTTCCGGTACCGAAAATCTTGTAGATCTGCCCGATTCCAACGTACTTTTCGTCTCGAACCACCAAACCTATTTTGCAGATGTAGCGGCGATGTACCATGCGTTCTGCTCCGTAAATAACGGTTATCTGAACACTATTAAAAATCCGGTTTACCTGCTGAATCCTAAAGTAGATTTTTATTATGTAGCTGCCGAAGAAACCATGAATAAAGGTTTTATGACCAAAATATTTAAACTTGCAGGCGCAGTAACCGTAAAAAGAACCTGGCGTGCTGAAGGCGCGAACGTGAACCGAATGGTAGATTTAACAGAAGTTGAAAATATTATGAAAGCGCTGGATAACGGTTGGGTAATTACTTTCCCACAGGGCACAACTTCAGCATTTGCGCAGGGCAGAAAAGGAACTGCAAAACTGGTGAAAAATCAGAGACCGATCGTAATTCCTATAAAAATCAATGGTTTCAGAAGAGCTTTCGATAAAAAAGGATTAAGAGTAAAAGTTACCGGTGTAAAGCCCACGATGGAATTCAAAAAGCCGTTGGAAATTGATTATGATAACGATGATGCGCAAACTATTTTAACAAAAATAATGGTCGCGATAGAACAAACTGAGGATTTCAACGTTTTACATGAATACGACCAGGAACTTAAAGCTCAAAAAACTGAAGAAAAATCTACTCTAAAATCATAAAAAATTCTGAATGAAAAGATTTATTGCCTTTTTTGTTTTAATGGCTCTTACGGCTTGTAGTACACAGAAAAAATACACCGATTTCGATTACAGTTATTCCCGCAGCGGCGGTCTTTCGCCGACCTACGAAAACCTTTGGATTAAAGGCAACAATGCCCATTACTCCTTCGAAGGTCAGGGCAAAAACATGAAAAAAGATTTTACCCTTTCAAAAGATGAGCTTAGCAATATCCAGAATGTTTTGGAGCAAAACAATTTCCGGATGATACAGGAAGATTACAAGAAACTGTACGATTATATTTCGACCTCCATTATCGTGAAAAAAGGAAGCCAGTCGGCAAGCAAATCAGATGCGTCTTATATTATGGAAGCCGATAAATCACGATGGGAAAACGTTGCAAATACCTTCCGCCAGATCATCGATTCCAAAACTTCTGAAGCTAAATAACGACCGATTTCAATGACCGATTTTTCAGTAATTACTGCGTATTCCCAACACAAAACCCGGGTTTTAATTTACAGTTCGCATCAGCCAATTTCTAACTTTATCATCTACGTACTGAATTTTTTTGAAAAAGATTTTGATTATTTTCTTGGAAACGCCGACAAAATGCAGACCGACAGTGATTTTGTTATCTTAGAAACTTCTGATCTACAAAAAGCAACAGACTTCAAACCCAATATTGTGCTGATTGCGGAGGAAAAAGAAAGCGAAAAACTTTCTCCAATTTTTAAAAACATCACCGGCGGCGGCGTTTTGGTTTATCCGGAAAAGTTGGAAGAAATTGTTAATGCAGCTGAAAACTATTTCAGGAGATTACCTTTTTCTTACTCGGCATCTAAAATTTCTGGTGAAAAAATCAGCATCAGTACTGAAATGGGCGAAATTCCACTTGGTTCCACGGATGAAAATTTAGTGCAGAACATGAACGGAATTAAGCTGCTCTGCCAGCAGTTTGGGATAATGGAAGAAGATTTCTATGAAGCGCTGATGAGCTGCGAATAATTACTGATCAGGATTTTAAGCGTTCGCTTTTACTTCAATTCAAAGTCTGAAAATTTATTTAAATTTACCTTGAAACAAAAAGTAAAACAATGCGCTATCACCAGTCCGGTAAAATTCCTCAGAAAAGACATACGGTTTTTAAATCCGAAAACGACCATTTTTATTACGAACAGCTTTTCGGGACTGAAGGTTTTCACGGAATTTCCTCACTACTCTATCATATTCACCGCCCGACACAGATAAAATCGATCAGCGAACCGAAAGATGTTACGCCAAAAATAGCTGTCGGTAAAAATGTGACTCCACGTATGTTTAAGGGAATGAATGTGACCGCTGAAGACGATTTTCTCGACAGCCGCAAGATTCTTATGCTGAATAACGACCTGAAAATGGGTCTCGCAAAACCTAGAAAATCAACCGAATATTTCTATAAAAATGCGGAGTGCGATGAAATGCTTTTCGTACATGAAGGCAGCGGAGTTCTGAAAACCTTTGTCGGGAATCTGGAATTTTCTGTTGGTGATTACCTTATCATTCCCCGCGGAACGATTTATCAGCTTGAACTGAACTCAGAAAATAATGTTTTTCTGATTGTAGAAAGCCACTCGCCCATTTACACACCAAAACGGTACAGAAACGAATTCGGTCAACTGCTCGAACATTCCCCTTTCTGTGAAAGAGATATTGAAACACCAACTTTTGTGGAACCAAAAGATGAAAAAGGCGATTTTCTCATTAAAGTAAAGAAGGAAAATCAAATCTGGGATTTCGTCTATGCAACGCATCCGTTTGACGTTGTGGGCTGGGACGGATTTTTCTATCCTTTCAAATTCAACATCAAAAATTTCGAACCGATCACCGGAAGGCTTCACCTACCGCCGCCGATTCACCAGACTTTCGAGGCGCATAATTTCGTTGTCTGCTCTTTTGTAGCGAGAATGTATGATTATCATCCGATTGCGATTCCTGCGCCTTATAACCACTCCAACATCGATTCAGATGAAGTACTTTTTTATACTGAAGGTGACTTCATGAGCAGAAATCATATCGATCTGATGGATTTCACGCTGCATCCGGGCGGCATTGTTCACGGACCGCATCCGGGCGCTATGGAACGCAGCATCGGCAAAAAATTCACCGAAGAATACGCAGTGATGGTTGATCCTTTCCGACCTTTGCAGCTCACGGAGGAGGCCCTGAAAGTGGAAGATCCTACTTACATGACTTCCTGGCTGGAAGATATTGAAAATCATCTTGAAGACAGATCACAGGAATAAAAATGGAAAAGCTAACAGAATGTTAGCTTTTTTTAATTTATAAAATATTCAGATCAGCTTCCGGCAAATGGAGTTCCGAAAACACCTACTGCCAATTCTGCCCAAACAAGGAACAATACCGCTAAAACCAGAGAAGTAAGAATCAGTCTGTTTCTCCGGGTTCTTACATTCCTTAAAACCAGATCAACCACTGCTGCGGTGCCGAAAAGAAGAATTCCACCGATCATAAAATCCGATCCGGACCAGTTAACTTCTTTTGTAAACTGCATCGCAATTAGTGGAATACAAAGTAAAAGTGCAGGAACAGCAAAAATAGCCGCACTGCGTTGATTGTGTGTCATCATTTTTATTGTTTTTAAAGTTATATTTCTAAAGTACTTTGAAATACAAAGTAAGTATATTTTTTATTCGGTTGCAAGAAAATCTTAAAATATTTTCAAAAACTGAGTTTCCTCATTTCCAATCTTAATTGAAATAGGTAAATTTGAGCAATTAACAACAGCAAACTAATTATAACACTATGGTTCAATATGTAAGTGCCGAAGAAGCGGTTTCAATGATTAAAAGTGGCGACAGGATTTTTTCTCACGGTAGCGCCTGTACTCCAAACATCCTCATTGATGAACTTGCAAAACAGTCCTCAAGACTTAGTGGGGTAGAATTTGTCTCCATCACCCAACAGGGAAATGTGGAAGTAGCAAAACCTCAGTACAAAGACAGTTTCTATATCAATTCCCTTTTTGTTTCAACACCGGTGCGCGATGCTGTTAATTCTGATCGCGGTGATTTTGTTCCGGTTTTCCTGAGCGAAATTCCGACACTGTTTAAAAAAGGTCTTCTGCCCATTGATGTAGCCATGATTACTGTTTCGCCTCCTGATCAGCACGGTTACTGTACCCTGGGAACTTCTGTAGATGTGGCAAGAAGTGCTGTAGACACCGCAAAAACCATCATAGCACAGGTAAATCCGCGGATGCCTAGAACGCATGGTGACGGGATGATTCATTACTCCAAAATCCACAAGATGGTTTGGCATGAAGAAGAGCTGCTTACCGTCGATTACGGCGCAAAAGTTGGCGAAGAAGAACTCTTAATAGGGAAAAATGTAGCAGAACTTATTGATGACAGATCGACTTTACAGATGGGAATCGGAACTATTCCGGATGCCGTTCTGAAATGCCTCCATAACCACAAAGATTTGGGAGTTCATACAGAAATGATCAGCGATGGTATTGTTGATTTGGTAGTGAACGATGTCATCACCAACAAATATAAAGGAACCCATTCTAACAGAACCATTACGAGTTTCGCTTTTGGGACCAGAAAATTATATGATTATATTGACGACAATCCTTCTTTCGCTTTCATGGATGTGGAACACGTAAATTATCCGATCAACATCATGAAAAACAAAAATATGGTCGCGATCAATTCAGCGATTGAAATTGATCTTACCGGCCAGGTTTGCGCAGATTCTATCGGAACATTCCAGTTCAGCGGAATTGGCGGACAAATGGATTTCATGCGGGGCGCGGCACTTTCAGATGGCGGAAAACCGATCATCGCGATTTCGTCAAGAACTAAAAAAGGCGTTCCGAGAATTGTACCTTTCCTGAAACCGGGAGCAGGTGTTGTAACGACCAGAGGTCACATTCACTATGTAGTAACGGAATTCGGTACCGCTTACCTATACGGAAAAAGCTTAAGACAGAGAGCAAAAGCACTTATCGACATTTCGCATCCTGATGACCGCGAAATGCTGGAAAAAGCGACCTTTGAAAGATTTAAATGTCTTTAAAAATAATCTAATCCCGAGTTTTTCGGGATTTTTTTTTTGAATGAATTATATTTCACACACTTTCTAACCGTCACATCATTCCATTTTATCTGTCCTGAAAATTTTTGTAATTTGCCGTATCTAAAAAACAAACTCATGTCTACACTCACATTTGCCGAAAAAATAGCTCAGGCAGAAAATTTTTTACCGATTAACGGAACCGATTATATCGAATTTTATGTAGGAAATGCTAAACAGGCAGCGCACTTTTACAAAACCGCATTTGGTTTTCAGTCTGTAGCCTATGCCGGACCGGAAACAGGCGTTCGAGACAGAGCTTCTTATGTCGTTCAGCAGGGAAAAATTAGATTGGTTCTTACTTCCGGCCTCAACTCTGATTCACCCATTTGTGAGCATCAGAAAAAACACGGCGACGGTGTGAAAATTCTGGCACTTTGGGTGGATGATGCTTATTCCGCATTTGAAGAAACCACAAAACGTGGGGCTAAACCCTATCTTGAACCTCAAACGCTAACCGATGAACACGGTGAAGTCCGCATGTCCGGAATTTATACTTATGGTGAAACAGTTCACATGTTTGTAGAACGAAAAAATTACAGCGGCGATTTTATGCCGGGCTACCAGAAATGGGAAAGCAACTATAATCCAACCGATGTAGGGCTTCTGTATGTTGACCATTGTGTTGGAAATGTAGGTTGGGACCGAATGATTCCAACGGTTGAATGGTATGAGAAGGTAATGGGATTTGTAAATATTCTTAGTTTTGATGATAAACAGATCAACACCGAATACTCTGCGCTGATGAGTAAAGTAATGAGTAACGGAAACGGTTTCGCGAAATTCCCGATCAACGAACCGGCGGAAGGAAAGAAAAAATCCCAGGTTGAGGAGTATCTGGACTTTTATGAAGGCGAAGGCGTTCAGCACATTGCAGTAGCGACAAAAGACATCATTACGACCGTTACCGAACTGAAAGCACGCGGAATTGAGTTCTTACCTGCTCCTCCAAATGCTTATTACGAAATGGTTCCTGAAAGAGTGGGCCAAATTGATGAAGATATCAAAAAACTGGAAGATTTAGGAATTCTTATCGATTGTGATGAAGAAGGTTATTTGTTACAGATCTTCACCAAACCGGTTGAAGACCGCCCTACTCTGTTCTACGAAATCATCGAAAGACATGGCGCGCAAAGCTTCGGTGCAGGAAATTTTAAAGCCCTTTTTGAAGCGTTAGAAAAAGAACAGGAAAGAAGAGGTAATCTTTAAGTAATATCTTCAACTGAAATCCATGAATAAAGCACTTCTTCTTATCGCATTCTTTGCATCTTCGCTTGCACTGAAAGCCCAGTACGGTACCCTTAATGCGATTCTTGACCGGCTGGAAGAGAAACGCGGCGTCAATAAAAACCTGAAAGATGTAAATATTGATGATACAAAATTTGTTTTAATCAAGGATTTTGATGATCACACCGAGAGAAGCTTCGTCATCATCAAAGGAAATAAAGCCACTTACGTAGAAATGTTTGATGATAAACAGTCGGGGGAAACTTCGTCCAACGTGTTTTCAGGAGATGTTGTCCGTTCGCGGCATAATATAATTTCGCTGCGCGCTGATAAACTAGAAAACCAGAAGATTGCTTTGCCCATCACCCGCACTTTTCTCATGACGAAACAGAAAAAAGTTCTTTATCTCATAGACGTCAATACCAAAGAACGATGGATTGAAGAAAGCGCATTCAACAAATAAAAATTCAAAAATAACAATGATAAGGTTCAAGGTTTAAATCAAAAATTTAATACTTGAACCTTTCTTTTAAAAAAATACTTATGAAATCTTTTGTAAACTACGAACAGAACTCAGATTTTTCAATTTACAACATTCCTTTTGGAGTGGCGGTTTTCGACCAGGAATATATTGCCTGCTGTACGCGTATCGGTGATTTGGTCATTGATCTGGCAACCATGTACGATTACGGATTTTTTGATGAAATTGAAGGCTTGAATGAAAATGTTTTCGAAGCCTACACACTGAATGAATTCATTGAACTCGGAAAACCCGTAACCAATGCTGTACGTCTGAAAATACAGGAACTTCTTGATGAAAATTCCAAGCTCGCGAACGACGAAAAAACCAAAGAAGAATGTTTCTTCGACCTTGATAAAGTGAAGATGATGATGCCGGTTCACATTCCGAACTACACTGATTTTTACAGCAGCATCGAACATGCCACCAACGTCGGAAAAATGTTCCGCGATCCTGCAAATGCACTTCTGCCAAACTGGAAACATCTACCGGTAGGTTATCACGGGCGCGCTTCCTCCATTGTAGTTTCGGGCACAGATATCATCCGCCCGAAAGGTCAAACCAAGCCTGCAGATGTTGATTCACCGGTTTTCGGGCCATCAAAACAACTCGATTTCGAGCTTGAAATGGCTTTCATCGTAAATAAACACACCGAAATGGGCATAAGTATTACGACTTCTGAGGCTGAAGATGCGATTTTCGGAATGGTGATTTTCAACGACTGGTCCGCAAGAGACATCCAGAGTTGGGAATATGTTCCGCTCGGACCGTTTTTAGGTAAAAATTTCGGAAGTTCCATTTCGCCGTGGGTTGTGACGCTCGAAGCGCTGGAGCCGTTCCGAACCGAATCTCCCAAACAGGAACCTCCTGTTCTAGATTATTTAAAATTTGAAGGGAATAAAAATTTCGACATCCATCTCGAAGTGTATCTGCAACCTGAAAACGGTACGGAAAATCTTATTTCTCAAAGTAATTACAAATTTATGTACTGGAATATGACGCAGCAGCTTGCACACCATACCGTAAATGGCTGCAACGTTGAAGTTGGGGACGTGTATGCATCCGGAACAATTTCAGGTGAAAATCCGAACTCTTTCGGTTCGATGCTTGAATTGACGTGGAGAGGACAAAATCCTTTGAAACTGAACAACGGCGAAGAAAGAAAATTCATCAATGATAATGACACCATAATTATGCGTGGTTTTGGTGGAAAAGACGGAATCAGAGTTGGTTTCGGAGAAGTTTCAGGGAAAATTTTACCAGCAAATTAATCCGGAAATGAAAACAATTTCTCCAAAAGCCTTAAATAATTTACAATTACAGACGCTTTTGCAGACTGCAATTGCTCCCCGTCCCATTGCGCTCGCATCAACAATTGACAGAGACGGAAATGTGAATTTAAGTCCATTCAGTTTTTTCAATTTATTCAGCACCAATCCGCCGGTGGTGATTTTTTCGCCGTCAAGACGGGTACGCGATAATACAACGAAACATACGCTGGAAAACGTTCATGAAGTTGGTGAAGTTGTGATTGGCATTGTAAATTATAACATAGTTCAGCAAATTTCGCTCGCTTCCACTGAATACGAGAAAGATGTTAATGAATTTGTAAAAGCAGGCTTAACCATGAAAGATGCAGATTTGGTAAAAGCAAAACTCATCGAAGACTGTCCGGTCAATCTTGAATGCAAAGTTCTTGAAATTAAAGCATTGGGAACCGAAGGCGGCGCAGGAAATCTCGTGATCTGTGAAGTTCTTAGAATTCACGTGCGCGAAGAATATCTGAATAAAGAAGGAAATCTCGACCAGAAAAAATTGGATTTGGTCGCGAGACTGGGAGGAAACTGGTATTCCCGAAACAACGAAAACAATCTGTTCGAAGTTCCGAAGCCTTTGGTAACAAAAGGAATTGGGTTCGATTTACTACCTAACGAAATAAAATACAGCAAAGTATTTACCGGAAACGATCTGGGAATGCTGGCAAATACTGAACAACTTCCTCAAGGTAATTTTTCGGGTGATGAACAAATCCATTCAGAAGCGAGAAAATTTCTTCTGGAAAACAATATCGAAGCCGCCTGGAAGATATTAACGGGTAATATCTAAATATAAAAGGAGTGAAAATTTTCACTCCTTTTATTTATTTGTCTTCTTCGCGGATGCTTAAATCATCATTTAAATCCGGATTAAGTTTAAGATATTTCTGTTTCTGCTTATTTCTGAATTTAATATTAAGCATTTCTACAGCCAAACTGAACGCAAGACACGAATAGATGATATTCTTGCTTACATGCTGGTGAATTCCTTCTGCCACCAACATTACGCCGATTACTACAAGGAACGACAGTGCCAGCATCTGCAGACTAGGATATTTGTTGATAATTGCTGAAATCGGTCCGGCAAACGCCATCATAATTCCTATTGAAATCACCACTGCGATAATCATCAGTAAAACATTATCTACCAATCCAATCGCTGTTAAAATAGAATCTAAAGAAAATACCATATCGATCACGATAATCTGAAGAATTACCATTGTCATCAAGCTTGATGCACTGGACTTTGGTTTCGGCACATCGTCGTGGCCGGACATTTTCCCATGAATTTCGAAAGTACTTTTTGCGATCAAGAAAATACCACCACCCAGAAGAATAATGTCTTTCCAACTTAATGCAAGCGGTAGATCAGTTCCTGGTTCATTAAACCAGTCGAGAGTAAGAACCGGTTCTTTCAGGCCTATAATCCAGTTGATCATGAGGAGTAATGCGACACGGAAAATCATTGCAAACGCAAGCCCGAGATTTCTCGCAAAACGCTGCTTTTCCTTCGGCAGTTTGTCGGAAATGATTGAAATAAAGATAATGTTGTCGACTCCAAGTACAATTTCCAGAAAAGTTAATGTGAGTAAACTGATCCATATTTGGGGGTCGGCAAAATTGGGTAAATCAATAATTGATATAAAATCCATTGTTTATTTTTTTAAGGGTCAAAAATACAGTTTTAAAAATACTTTTTACAAATTCTTTCTAAGAAACCTTACAGTTTCAGTAATTGTATTTTCGAGGTGAAGCGGCAAACTTTGTTCCATCCATGGCTCTTTTGCTCCGAAAGTGTGATTTGCTCCTTCGATGATATAGAGTTCCGATTTCTTGCACCAGTCATGAAGCAAAAATGCTTCTTTGTCCTTCACAGCGTCATCTTCAGTGCCCTGAATAATAAGCATTGGTTTTTCGAGATGCTGTGCGCAATACTGTATCGTAAACCGTTCTTCGTTTTGTTTAAAATCTTCGTAGAACTGATAATAGTGAGGCATCTGCTGATGTGTTCTTTGATTTTCGGAATACATAACCCCGGAATTCTTCCAGTTTTCCAGACGATCGCCGGAGGGAAATCTGTAATTGAAATTGCTTACTCCGGCAAGCGTTACCAAAACTTTAATTCGTTCATCCTCATAGGCTTTTATCACTGAAATTCCTCCGCCGCGGCTATGCCCAATGATGGCAATTTTACTGAAATCAATCGAAGGATGGTCTGCAAAATGCGCCAAAAGTGCATCAAGATCCGACAGTTCTTTTGAGAAGTTATTATTTCCGAAAGCTTCCAAATCATCAAATTCTGTAGGATTTTCTACAGTAGTTCCATTATGTGAAAAATTAAATTTCACAAAGAAAAATCCGGCTTCCGCAAATTTTTCGGCCATTAGATTCCACGCGCCCCAGCCTTTGTAACCTTTGTATCCATGAACGAAAATTACGAGGGGAAGATTTTTCGCTTCCTCAGCATAATACGCGTCTGCAAGGAAATCGCGTGTTTCCGGATTGTGAACAATAATGTTTTTCTGAATGATTATTTTCATGCGGTTAATATTGAGGCTTTCAAATTTAGCTATTTTGATTTCTAGTTTCCAAATTGAGATGGCTTCGTTTTGCGTGAGCGATGGTAGCGGAAATCCTTTTTGTTTATTGGGCGGCGGCTTCGCCGCCGCCCAATAAACAAAAAGATTGGAGCGGACGTAGCGACCTGCGCGGCTGCAGAAGAGCCGGCGAGGGACACGCCAAAAAAAAATCACCCAAATTAATGAGTGATTTTGATATTATTACCAGATTTTAATTCTTTCTTCCGGTGCTTTATAAAGTTTATCTCCCGGCTTCACATCGAACGCTTTGTAGAACGAATCCTGATTAACCAAAGGTCCAAAAGCCCTGAAATAACCCGGCGAATGCGGATCGGTTTTCACCTGATTCACCATATACTGCTCGGTTGACTTGGTTCTCCAAACCGTTGCCCAGCTCATGAAAAATCGCTGATCCTGAGTGAAACCACTGATTAATCCCGGATTTCCGTGATCTTTCAGGTACATTTGCAATGCGGTGTACGCCACTGCAACACCACCCAAATCACCGATGTTTTCTCCGCTTGTGAATTTTCCGTTCACGAAACTGCCTTTCACCGGCTCGTATTTATCATATTGTGCCGCGAGCTCCCCTACTTTCGCATCGAAGTTTTTGCGGTCAGCGTCTGTCCACCAGTTGTTCAGGTTTCCGTCGCCATCAAATCTTGATCCTGAATCATCGAAACCGTGAGAAATCTCGTGACCGATTACCGCACCAATTCCACCAAAATTCACTGCAGGATCTGCTTTGAAGTTAAAGAAAGGCGGCTGTAGAATAGCTGCAGGGAAAACAATTTCGTTGTTAGATCCGCTGTAGTATGCATTTACAGTTTGTGGCGACATTCCCCACTCGGTTTTGTCAACTGCTTTCCCAACTTTGTCTAAATTCTTCGCATACTGCCATTCTGAAACTTTCTGAAGGTTTGCATAATACGTTCCACCATCGGCAGGTGCTGTGAGTTGAAGTTTAGAATAATCTTTCCAGGTATCTGGATAAGCGATTTTGACGCTGAATTTCGAGAGTTTTTCCTGTGCTTTTACCTTGGTTTCAGCCGACATCCAGTCCAGGTTTGCAATATGGTGTTCGAAACCTTTTTTCAAGTAGCTGATGTAAGTTTCCATCTGCGCTTTTGCTTCTGCAGGGAAGTATTTTTCAACATACAGTTTTCCGAAAGCTTCGCCTAAAGTTCCGTTAATTACTCCTAAACCTCTTTTATCCATGGATCTTTGCTCTTTCTGACCCTGCAAATATTTTGAATAGAAGTTAAAGTTGATGTCATCAAGCTTCTGATCCAGATTACTTGCGTTTCCTGCAACCAGTCTTGCTTTCATGTACTCTTTAATCAATGGAAGCGTGCGCTCATTCATCCAGGAATCCATGGTCTGAAGATATTTCAGTTCGCTTACGATTACTTTATCGGTATTTACGCCGGCCTTTTTAAGATAATCCGGAAGGTTGATGCTCTTTACCAAAGACGGAAGTTCTGCAACCGTTTTCGGATTATAACGAAGGTTTGCATCACGGTTTTGCTCGTTGGTCAACAAGTTTGCAGCAAGTTGCTTTTCGAAAGCTACAACTCTCTGCGCAGTTTGATCCGCATTTTTATAACCCAAAACAGTGAAAAGCTGCGCAACATAATTTTTGTACTCGTTGAGTGTTTTGGTGTTGGCTTCGTTTTCTTTCTGGTAATAATCTCGGCCTAAACCTAAACTTGGACCTCCAAAATAAACGGCATTCATTTTAGAATTTTTTAAATCTGCACCTACACGCCATGCGTACAGAGGATTGTCGCCGGTTTTGGTTGCTTCAAGTAGATATTTCTGCAGGTCTGCAATTGTTTTAAGCTGGTCAATTTTAGCAAGATCCGCCTTGATTGGAGCGATTCCATCGGCATTTCTCTTGTCCCAATTCATGAATGTACCGTAAAGTGCCTGAATTTTCTGGCCTTCAGAACCCTCTGAAAAATTATCGGTCAAAATTTTATTTAAAATTTCTAAAGACGCCACGTCTACATCTTCGCGCAACGCATTAAAACTTCCCCAACTTGCTTTGTCAGAAGGAATTTCTGCAGTTTTCACCCAGTTACCGTTCACATAGCTGAAGAAATCATCCTGTGCACGAACTGAAGTGTCCATATAAGAAAGGTTAAGACCTTCTTCTACAGGTTCCGCTTTCACGGGAGTTTGCTCAGTTTGGGTATTATCTGTGCCTGTCTCAGCTGATTTGGTGGTTCCGCAGGAATTCAGGAAAACGATTCCTGAAAACGCCAGCGCGCTTATTGTAATTCTTTTCATAGATAAAATTTATTTCCTGATTAAGTCGTTTGTATTAGCGAATTGTTACAAATATGACTTGAATTTAATGAATTTGCTTAGTTAAAATTTATTTTCCCGCCAATTATATTTTTTACTTTCCGGTCTTCAGGATCGCCATAAATTTCGATAATCCCACCAGCTCTTGTGGTTGCGTTTACCGATTCTGATACGTTTACCTCAGCTACGCCGCCAGCATTTGCAGTAACTTTGGTATTTTGTGACTTCACTTCCTTACCAAAATATTTTCCGCCCGAATTCACTACAATATCCTGATTATCTGCAGTTCCGGAGATCTTAATTTCGCCGCCCGAATTGGTTTTGATGTTGAGTTTGGAAACATCCAAATTTAAATTCACCTTTGAACCTTCATTTGAAGTTAATGACAGCATATTGGCATCCAATTCTTCTGATGATGAAATTGAAGAACCCTGGCTCGCCTGAATATCATTGAGCTTTTCATAAAAAACCTTTACTGAAACCTGATCACCGGACAGAATTTTTGCTGGTGAAAGTTTAATCTTCAGCTCACCATTTTTGTTAACGGTCTCGATATCGGGATCGTTTTCTTCAGTTTCAACTTTGCTTTGGTTGGACGCAATAAGCGTAACATTAATTTTGTTATACACTTTCAGTGACGAAAAATCACCCACATTTCTTGTTGACTGCGCAAATGTTAACTGACATGCGACAATCATTAAGCTTCCTATTATTTTCTTCATAATGATATAGATTTACTTCTGACAAACGTTTTCAGAAGAGATTTATTCTAATGACCTTAAATTTTTTATGCTTTTTCACGGACAAGAATTTCTACCAAATCCTGTAAAACCCTTTGAGACACGAAATTTGCAAAATCATTCCTCTCCATGTGCGGTAGATAAAGACGGTTGGTTTTTTCGTAGTCCTTAATACGAACAGAGTAAAAAACAGTTCCGATTTCATTATTGAATTGATCAGAATTAGGTCCGGAAACTCCAGTCGTAGAAACAGAAATATCAGTTTTAAACAAATTCCGGCAACCCAAACTCATTTCCTGCGCTACTTCTTCTGAAACCACAGTTTTTTCCGAAATTGTTTCTTCCGAAACTCCAAGAATTTGAATCTTTTTATAATAATCGTAAGGAATTATTCCACCCATAAAATATGCTGAACTTCCGGAAACTGAAGTAATCAGCCTAGAAAGTTCTCCCCCGGTACAGCTTTCAGCAACTGAAATTGTAAGATTTTTCTCCTTCAAAATTTCCTTGAGGATTTCCTGAATCTCGTTTCCATCCCAGGAAATTACTTTTTCACCGATTAAAGGCTTCACTTTTACAACTTCCTGAATTAACTGGTTTTCAATTTCCTGTAAATTGTTTCCAACCGCAGTTAACCTCAGTTTAATTCTGTTGCCAACGGGCAGGTACGAAAGGGAAATATTTTCGGGAAGAGAAAGTTCCCACTCTTCAATTGTTAAAGCGAGCAGACTTTCAGGGAAATCAACGACCGAAATAATTCGTGTAGCAATATGGTTCAGAGAAAATTTACTTTTTAAATAAGGAATGATTTTATCCTTTATCAAAGGTTTCACTTCATATGGAACGCCAGGAAGGCAGATTACGATCTTCCCGTTTTCTTCAATCATCTGGCATGGAGCGGTTCCGTTTTCATTCTGGAAAACATGTGCTTTTGATAAAACAACAGCCTGGCTTTTGTTGATCTCAAGTAAATGTTCACGTTTTCTTTTGATCATGAGGTTCCGTAAATGCTCAAAAGATTCGTCGTCAAGTTTCAATTCGTCATGGAAATATTCCGCAAAGGCGGTTTTGGTTTTATCGTCTTTTGTTGGTCCCAAACCTCCCGTTGTAATTACGATATCTCCGATTTCAAAAGCAAAATGCAGCGTTTTTTTGATGGTTTCAATTTCATCAGAAACTGTAAAAATCTGTACCACAGGAATCCCGATACTTTTAAGTTGCGTCGCAATAAAATTTGAATTGGTATCAACGGTGTTTCCGGCTAAAATTTCGTCGCCAATAGTGATGAGAACTGCTTTCATAATAGATTTTGAAAGCATAAAATTAATGATTTCTACACGGATAATCAATAATAATCCAAAACCCAGAGGTATGAAAATAAAAAAAACGGACCTGAGTCCGTTTTAATACTTTTTCTTTAATCATATCTCTTAATTCTGTTTTGTCCAGACTAATTCTTCAGTTTTATAACCTAAGTTTCTGGCTTTTGTAAGAAAACGCTGCTTAATATCTTCAGGAATTGTCTTTTCGCGTGAAAGAATCCACATATTATCTAAATCATCTCCTACAACTAAAGCATATTGATAATCGCCGGCAAGGTCAATCACATTATAACCGGCCCAAAACGGTTTGAAAAATGAAACTTTTAAGCGTGCAGTTTTTTCGTCATCAACAAATCTGGCTTCCCCGATGCTTTGCTTCCACTCTTTTTTTACAAAATTGTAGCCTTTGTTGTCAACTTTAATGTGTCCGTTATCTTTCAGCGAATATTCTGCAGTAACCTGCTCCATATTTTTTTCCCATTTGAAATCTAGTCTTGCGATTTCGTACCATTTGCCAAGATATTTTTCTTTTTCAAAATTATTTATGGCAGTAGCGCCTGCGGGAATTTTTACAGAACAAGAACTAAAAATCAATAAACCTAAAATTCCCAAAGAAACAGGAATTACAATTTTCGTAAGCTTTTTCATAAATTGTTATTTTTTTCCTTCATAATCAAATATGATGCCTTCAGAAAAAGCGATATGATTAAAACCAGCGTTCAACGTCCGCGTATCTAAGCCTGTAAATTTACTGAAAGCCGGCAGTATAAGCTGGTTTTCGGAAAAAGCAAAACATGGCAGTTTAATTCTCTGCCGTGCTTTACCCTGAAAAACAACGCCTGGATGAATGTGGCCGGAAATCGAAAAAGCATCTGTATTATTTTCAGGTTCGTGTACAAAGGTAAAGGGCGGAATCTGTAAAGATTTCTCTACCACGTCGATGCAGTATTTTTCGTAGAATTTTGGTGCAATTCTGTCGTGATTCCCTTTAATTAAAGTGATTTTTAAATCCGGAAAGCGGTTCCTCCAGTCACAGAAAATTTCAAGATCACTGTTGTGTCCGGCATGAAAAAGATCGCCGACAATCAGAACGTGATTTACCTCAAAAAACGAAATCAGGTTTTCTAAAATTTCTAAATCATCATGCAAAACCTGAGAAGAAATTGCGATTCCACTCTTACGGAAATGCGCTGACTTTCCAACATGCAAATCACTGATGATCAATGTTTTTTCGCGTTCCCAATAAACTGCTTTCTGGTTGGTGAAAATAAGTTTTTCGTGCTGTATTGTTTTCTCTAAGATCTTAATCATTATTATTTTGAACGCTTCATTTTCAGCTGTCAATGATTTTTTTCATCGATTCCTTCTGAAGTCTCATGATACGTGAATCCAAATCTTCACTGGTAAGACTTTGTCTCAAACTGTCGACTTTTATCGGGAAACTGAGCGGCGTAAATGCGTTTGCAAATTTGAGGATAATTTTGGAATTTTCTATTCTTTTGAAAGCATTCATCAGACGGTGTTCGTCGATCTGCTGATTGAAAACCTCAGCATAAGCCTGTTTCAATAGTAAATTTTCCGGGCTGTAATCTTCCAGAACATTAAAAATTAAACCCGAACTCGCCTGAAGACTTTTATTATTTTTCTGAATTCCGGGATAATTCTGAACAACCATTCCGGAAATCACCGCAATATCACGGAATTTCCGTCTTGCCATTTCGGTTGCATTTACACTGCTTAATACGTCCTGAATTAAATTTTCTTTGGAGAGAATATCTTTCAATACATCTTCATCAATTGGAATTTCCTGTGAACTCAGCAGTTCGAAACCGTAATCATTCATCGCCATAGAAAAAGAAATCGGAGTAATTTTAGAAATCCTGAAAGCAATTAAAGCCGCCATAACTTCATGGATAAGCCGGCCTTCAAAAGGATACATGAAAAGATGGTGACCGTCGCGGGTTTCGATCATTTCGACTAAAAACTCATCGTCTTTCGGGATGTGAGAATTCTGTTCCTGACTTACCAACAAAGGATGCAGGAATTTTAATTCTTTTTCAGAAGATTTTGCCTGTAAAGAATCGGATAATTTTAGTCTTAAGAAATGACTCAAATGAGAAGTGAGAGGCAATCTTCCGCCCAAATAACTTGGAATTATCGCCTTCCCTTTTGAGTTTCTTACGTAAACCGTCATCTCTTTAATATGGGAAATTTCGAGAACGCGGCCGGCCAAAATAAATCTGTCATCAGCATTTAATCTCGTAATAAAATATTCTTCGATCATGCCGATATAACCGCCACCCAAAAATTTCACTTTTAGCATGGCATCGCTTACGATTACACCGATATTCATGCGTTGAAGCATGGCAATCCGCCGCTGTTTTACCTTGTAAATTCCATCTTCAATAATGACTTTGTGATACTCTTCATAATTTTTGAGCGCACCTCCGCCAACCGTAATAAACTGCAGCAGACTTTGCCATTCTTCAGGAGTAATTTCTGAAAACGCAAAGGTAGATCTGATGCGTTCAAAAAGTGGCTTTTCTTCAAAACCGTCGCCAACTGCTAGCGTCATCAGAAACTGTATCAGCACATCGAAAACCATGACCACAGGCGTTCGGGGCTCAATGATTTTCTGTTTGACGGCCTCTTTAAGCGCCGAAACTTCAATCAGTTCCAAAGAATGGGTAGGAACAAAATAAATTTTGGATGTTTCGAAAGGGGAATGTCCGCTTCGGCCGGCCCGCTGCAAAAATCTGGCAACGCCTTTACTGGATCCAACCTGAATAACCGTATCAACAGGTTTAAAATCGACTCCCAAATCGAGAGATGATGTTGAGATCACGGCTTTTAAATATCCTGAACTTAAATTTTCTTCGATCCAGATTCTTAATTCGCGGTCAATGGAACTGTGATGAATCGCGATTTGTCCGGCGAAATCGGGATATTCTTTGAGCAATAACTGATACCACATTTCCGCCTGACTTCTCGTATTGGTAAAAACTAAAGTCGTATTGCTCTGTAGTATGACCGGAACCACTTTATCGACGAGTTTTGCTCCCAAATGTCCTGCCCACGGAAGAATTTCAACCTCATCAGGAAAAATGGGAATAATGTCGATTTTCTTTTTTTCTTTTGCTACAACCTTTGTTTTTTTAATCGGATAAGGAATTAAAACTTCCATCGCTTCATCAAGATTTCCGATGGTTGCGGTAATTCCCCAAATTTTCAGTTTTTTCTGATAACTGATGATTTGCGACAACGCCAATTCAACCAAAACCCCGCGTTTAGAACCCAAAAGTTCGTGCCATTCGTCCACAGCAACACATTTCAGATTTTTAAAAAACCGGTGGTTGTTTTTCTGAGCTAAAAGAAGCTGAAGACTTTCAGGAGTGATGATGAGAATTTCGGGCATCTTTTTGGTCTGGGAAACCCTTTCAGCTTGAGGTGTGTCGCCGTTACGGACCGCAACTTTCCAGTCGAGACCGATTTCGTCGATGGCCTCGGTCATTGCCTTAGCGATGTCTTTCGCAAGAGCGCGGAGCGGCGTGATCCAAAGCAGCTGCAAACCGTCTTTATAATTGTCGGGATTGTTGAGAAAATCTGTGATAACGGCCAAAAACACAGAATATGTTTTTCCAAAACCTGTGGGCGCGATGACCATTCCGCTGTAATTCTTCCCGAATTTCTCCCAGGTTTCGAGCTGAAAACCGAAAGGCTCGAAGCCTTTTTCCCCGAGCCAACTTTTTACAATGCTGTAACCTTCAGATTCCAGAAAATTTTTCGCCATTATCTGATGAGTTTTTTTACCTCTTCAATATCATCAATTTCGTCTGCTTTTTTATCGCGGCGCCATCTTAAAATCCGCGGAAATCGCAGTGCTACTCCACTTTTATGACGGTTACTAAATCCAATTCCTTCAAAAGCGATTTCAAAAACAAGTTCAGGTTTTACCGTCCGCACAGGTCCGAATTTCTCCAGGGAATTTTTGGTTACAAACCTGCTGACTTCCATAATTTCTTTATCCGTCAATCCGGAATAAGCTTTTGCAATTGTGACCAACTGATCTTCTTTCTTCACGGCAAAAGTATAATCGGTGTAATAACCGCTTCTTCGTCCGCTTCCTTTCTGGGCGTAGATTAACACGGCATCGATAGTCAACGCGTCCACTTTCCATTTCCACCAGTCGCCTTTTTTGCGTCCGGAATGGTAGTGAGAATTTTTCTGTTTCAGCATCAGACCTTCGCTGTTGTTTTCGCGGGAATTTTCCCGTATTTCGATTAACTCTTCCCATTTTTCGAAGGTTATAATTTGAGAAATTTTAATGCTTTCAACCGGATGCTTTTCAATTAAATTTTCGAGAATTTTCCTTCTTTCAGAGAGCGGTTTTTCACGCAGATCTTCATTATTAAATTCAAGAATATCGTAAACAAAAACTTTCACCGGAATTTCTCTGAGCATTTTCGGGGTGATGGTTTTGCGGTTCAGCCTTTTCTGAAGCTCATTGAAATTTAAAACCTCATCGTTAATAACGGCTAAAATTTCACCATCGATAACGAAATTGCCTTCCAGGACTTCAAGCGCGGAAACCAGTTCCGGAAATTGCGGAGTTACCAATTCTTCGCCCCGCGACCAGATGAAAATTTCCTCATTTCTTTTAATAAGCTGTCCGCGGATTCCGTCCCATTTGTATTCAGCCTGCCAGTCCTCCGGATTTCCCAGATCTTCGGTTTCTTTTTCCAATGGATAAGCAAGACAAAACGGATAAGGTTTCGAATTATCGGGATTGATATTTGTACCTGTGATTAAATCTTCAAAATTCATATCTCCAACACTCCATTTCCCCATAATACTGTGCATGAGCTGACTGGAATCGATTTCGGAATACTTGGACAAAGCAGTGATTAAAAGTTTTTTTGAAACCCCAATTCTGAAACTTCCTCCAATGAGTTTATTGAAAATGAAACGTTCGGTATAATCCAAACCGTTCCACGATTCTGTAACATAGATTTTCTTTTCATCATCGGTTTTGTCTTTCAGCTGAAGGAGTTCGTCCATCCACTGCGACAAGGTTTTCTGAATGTCATTTTCCGGAGGCGGGAGAATAAGGGAAAGCGTTTCTCCCAGATCTCCCACGGAAGAGTAGCTTTCAAGAAATAGCCATTCGGGAAGCTGAATTATCTCTAAAGCCCATTGTTTCAAATAATTGGTATTGACAGGTCTTTTCGGACGTTTACCTGTAAAAAGGGCAAGAAACCAGAGCTTATCGCTGTCGGGAGCGGTACGCAGATAATGAACCATCGCATCTACTTTTGCATTGGTTTTATTGGTGCTTTCCAGAGCGGATATGAGTTCTGCAAAATGTTTCATTACCTGAAAAAATTAAGAATTTTCCTTTTCGTCCTTATTTTCAAACATTTCTTTTTCCTCTGTTTCTTCATCGCCATAATTGGTTTTCACTTCATACGCTTCGATTCCGAGTTCATTTAAATATTTTGAAAAAACTGCTGTCTGGCCGTGGGTGACGTGCACTTTTTCGGCGCCGGTTGCTTTTACTGTATCTAAAAGTCCTTTCCAGTCGGCATGGTCAGAAATTGCAAAACCTGCATCTGCAGAACGCCATCTTCTAGAACCGCGGACCTGCATCCAGCCGGAACACAATCCCGTTGCCCGGTTCGGAATTTTACGGATCATATTGGAATCAAGCAAAGCCGGCGGAACGATGACAATTTCGCCGTTTACTTTCTTTAAATCATCATTAAAATAAACTGTTTCGTACTCAGGAAGCTCTATTCCTACTGATTCTATTGCTTCATTAATTTTTGCAATGGAACTGTGAACGTACATTTTTCCGCTTCCTTCAAGCGCTTTCATGATCCGCTGGGCTTTTCCGAGCGAGTAACCGATGAAAACAGAAGTTTTTCCGTGTTCATGATTAGTGGCGTGCCAGCTTTGCATTTGTTCTGCATACTGTTCAGGTGAAAGCCAGTTATAAATTGGTAATCCAAAAGTACTTTCAGTAATAAACTCATTGCATCTCGCCAGTTCGAAAGGCGTCGAAAGTCCGTCATCCTGTACTTTATAGTCACCTGAAAATACGGTCACATAACCTTTGTACTCCAGCCGGATTTGACAGGAACCTACAATATGACCTGCAGGAAAAAATGATAGCTTGACACCGTTGATCGTAATTTCTTCGTTATAACCAAGTGACTGAACTTCGATATCAGAACCGATTCTGTGCTGCAAAACCGGTTTAGTGAAATGATGACATAAATATTTCTTCATTCCCCATTTGGCATGATCGCCGTGCCCGTGAGAAATCACCGCCAAATCCACAGGCCTCCATGGATCGAGGTAAAATTTTCCCGGGATGCAGTAAATGCCTTTGTTGGTGAATTCTACAAGTTTCACAATGTAAATTTTTATTAGCGTCCGAATTTAAAATATTCAGACAGCGGATGAGATATATTTTTCATAAAAGCCGACGCCATTTCCATTCCCGTCACCGAAAATGTGATGCCGTTTCCGCCAAAACCTAAAACAAAATAAGAGTTTTTAAACTTTTCATGTTCGCCGATATAAGGCAGTCCGTCTTTTGTTTCTCCGAAAGTTCCGGCCCAGGTAAAATCGCTGTAAAACTGATATTCGGGCAGTACTTTTTTAAGGTTCTTGAGAATTTCATCTTCTTTTTTGCCGATTATTTTATCGCGTTTTTGTGGATTTGCAAAATCTTCGTCACCTCCACCGATCAAAAGCCGCCCGTCATCCGTGGTTCTCATATAAAGATAAGGCTCATCGGTATTCCAGAAAAGCATTTTATCCAAATTATCAGGGAGAGATTTTTCCCTTTCGGAAACTACTGCAAAAGTACTTTTCAACTGAACAAAATCTTCTTTAATCAGATTTTTACTTTCGTAGCCGATGCAGTAAATTATCTTTTTCGCCTTTATTTTAAAACCTTTCGTGGTGGAAACTTCATTAAAATCGGGATAATATTTCACTGATTTCATTTCTGTCTTATCAAATATCTTCAGGCCTTTTTCTACATCAAATGCCAAAAGTTCGTGTGCCAAAATGAAAGCATCAACACTTGCTCCCTGATCAGACAGAATTCCTCCAAAGGTTTTTTCCAGACCGAACTGTTCCTGAAGTTCATCAGCATCCAACCATTTCACCTTGAATCCAGCAGATTTTCTGGCTTCGAATTCTTTTTTAAGCCAAGGCAAATCTTTTCTTTTTGTGGCAAAATACAGAGACTTCTTCCTTTCGAAACCCGCGTTTGATTTTATTTCGTCCGAAATTTTCTCCAGATCGTCAATTGATTTTGAACAGGCATTGTAACTTGCTACCGCACCATTTTCACCAATCATTTCGGTAAGTTCAAACAAAGGTACATCGATTTCATACTGTAACATGGAAGTGGTTGCAGATGTACTTCCGTTGGCAACTTCACGCTTATCAATCAGAATTGTTTTATAACCGTCTTTTATCATTTGGTGCGCAATTAAACTTCCGGTAATTCCGCCGCCGATTACAAGGACATCACAATTTTCGTCATTTTTCAAAGAAGGATAAGATTCCAGAATGCCATTTTTCACCAACCAGAAAGGTTCGTTAGATTTCAGATCCATTAAGTTTATTTTTGACCTAAAGAATCAAAAACTGCGCCTTATTTAAAGATTTCATTTTATGAAATTTTTAACACCGGTAAACGAAAAATTTCCATGGTGATGGTTTAATTGTTGTTTTGAAATGTGCGGAAGATTTTCACCCAGAGAATCATCAATCACTTTATAACACTAAAATTTTCTTTTATGATTACGATAATTCCCGACACACCGGAAAATGTTGCCGCGTTTAAAGCCAGCGGAGAAATCACCCGCGAGGATTTTGAAAACCTTGTAATTCCCCATGTAAAAACTAAAGTCAATACCTTCAATGAACTCAATTATTTACTTCTCCTCGATACCGACCTGGATAATTTCACTGTAGGAGCCTGGCTTCAGGATGCGCTACTGGGACTGCAAAACATCACCAAATGGAACCGTGCCGCTATTGTTACTGATAAAAAAGCGGTGCAGAATTTCACGGAAATTTTCAGCGTGTTGATGCCGGGTGAATTCAAATCATTTGATAAAGATGATTTATACAATGCAATTTGCTGGTGCGCTGAAGGAAAGCAAAAAGATATCTAACCTAAAAAAAATACAATTATGTCTACCGAAAATTTAACCCAGGCGGAAGCTGCTAAAAAGCTTAAGGAACTTTCTGAAAAAGCCGGAACCTGCATGTTTTGTACCGATCTGGAAACATTACCGATCAATACCCGCCCAATGAGTCTGCGCGAAACTGACGAAGAAGGAAATTTATGGTTTCTGAGCAGTTCCGACAGCAATAAAAATTTCGAAATTGCCGATGATAACCGCGTACAGCTGCTTTTTATGAATAACAGTGATTACGAATATCTTTCAGTTTTCGGGAAAGCTTTTGTTTATAAAGACCGCGCAATGATTGAGGAGAAATGGACCAAAATCGCAAATGCATGGTTTGAGGAAGGAAAAGACGACCCAAAAGTGACGGTCATCCGTGTAACGCCAGATGAAACGTATTATTGGGACACCAAAGCGGGAAAACTGGTATCATTCGTAACCTTCGCGGCGGCCGCGCTTACGGGAATTAAAACTGACAACAGTGACGGTGTAGAAGGAAATTTGAACATTTAAAAAATAATTTATGAAACCAGACTTAGGAATATCACAGGAACACTTAAACGAAATTAATGACTTACTTAATCACGTACTCGCCGACGGGAACGTGCTTTATATAAAACTCCGCAAATTTCACTGGAATTTATCCGGGGATAATTTTATGGAGCTTCACAAACTTTTTGAGGAGCAATACGACGCTGTAGCCGAGGCTATCGATGAAGTTGCAGAGCGAATAAGTACGCTGGGCGGCATCGCAATCGGAACAACTTCAGAGTTTGCTGAACTTTCCTTACTGATTGAAAATCCAGGAAAAATCCCAAGCAATCAGGAAATGATTAAGGAACTGGTAAATGATCATGAAACGATTGTAAAAGCGCTGAGGCAATTTGTTGATGATACTGAGGAGAAATTTGGTGATAAGGGAACATCTGATTTCCTGACCGCGCTAATGCAGGCACACGAAAAGATGGCGTGGAAACTGCGAAAATATTTTAAAGGAAGTTAATATTAAATTTAATTTTCAAAAAAATCCGGTGCAACAGAGTTGCACCGGATTTTTATTTTCAAGAGAAACCGTTTATTTAAAAATCCCGGCAAGAAAGGATTTCATTTCGTTCCATGATTTCTCATCTGCTTCTTTGTTATAGGCAATTGGCAGGTTGAATTTCTTTCCGGTTGCTGTAGTGTCCGGATTGGTGAAAGCATGCAGCGCCTTTGGATAATCGACGAATTTATAATCAATTTTTGCACTGTCCATTTCTTTTTTGAATGCTGCAATTTCTTCTTTTGGCACAAAGGTGTCGTCAGCGCCATTCAGCACAAGATACTTCACTTTATTATTTTTAGCGCGTATTCCTGTTTCCAGATTTCCGTGGAAACTCACCACCCCTTTGAAATCACTGGAAAGCCGCGCCATATTCAGGGCCTGCGCACCACCAAAACAATAACCGATGATGGCCATTTTACTGTAATCAGATTTCTCCGCGAGGCTTACCTGATGCTTTGCAGCATCGAACATTCTACGGGCATCAACCGGAATGTTATAGAAATGTGAGGCAAGTTTTTGGGCTTCTTCCGGCGTTTCTACCACTTTCTGGTCGCCATAATAATCAACAGCGACAGCGTAATAACCTAATCCTGCAAGCTGTTTCACTCGGTTTTTCACATAATCATTTAACCCCCACCACTCGGGAAGTACAAAAACTACAGGCAGCTTTCCTTCTATATCGGCATTATATGCAGCAAAAGAACGGTGGGTAACGCCGTTGATTTCGGTTTTCAGTTCTTCAGTTTTAATATTACCGCTTACATTTTCTGCGGTTGTTGTATTTTCTTTACCAGAAGCAGTTTTCTCTTTACAGGAAACTGCGAACAGTGAGAGCGAGAGCGCAATAGTGAGGATGGGGAGTTTCATAATTTATTTTTGATTAAAAATAAAGAAAAATTTTGAATGTATATCTTTCAACTGTTACCAAACTCCGACGAGCCGAAAGGCTCACCCGATCAAGCTTGTGAAAGCCTGAGCTTGGAGAATCTTACCCATTGGATTTCAAGCAAGCTTGCGCTTGCTTTGTTT